>JAEIGA010010970.1_pt1 | contig 13746 bp, 7 predicted proteins | sample 9270691 | NCBI WGS metagenome assembly JAEIGA01 (sample SAMN17057246, study PRJNA624740) | gut metagenome | biome: biome; isolation source: fecal sample | host: Bos grunniens | place: China: Xizang | collected 2019 | reverse complement strand
GATATGGAGCTCGACATCTCCTCGCTCAAGCTGAAGTCATCGCAGGCTGTTGCCCTCACCCCTTGCATCGTTCGCGACACCATCTCCCGCGAGCTTCGCACCTTGGGTATCTATGGTCGCAACCGCCACTTCTACTTCGAGCGCAACGAGGAAGCCAAGCCTACCTCGGATAAGGATATCGAGTACCGCAAGAACAAGGCCCCTAACAAGGTCACCTACCACGAGATTCTCCCTTTCGAGAGTTGGATGGATGGTTGCAAATTGGTCTTCGAGCGTGTGGACTATGGCTGTGTAGGTGAGGCCTACAATCAGCAGTCGAATGTTATCGTCGAGCAGTTCCCTATCAAGCCTTATCGTCCACGATTGATCTATGTTCGTCCCGAGACTTTGGGCGAGAAGCTCTACACCATTCACGGCTCGGCATTCGTAGACTTCCCGGTCAGCAAGATGGATATCCGCACCGACTACCGCAACAACCGCGAGGAGATTGCCAAGATTACCTCTTCGATCGATCAGGTGCGCGAGGATAAGGATGCGACCATCAAGTCTATCTCTATCAAGGGTTTTGCTTCGCCCGAGAGCCCATACTCTAACAACAAGCGTTTGGCTAAGGGCCGTACCGAGTCGTTGAGAAAGTATGTGGAGAGCCTCTACAAGTTCGAGGATGGCTTCATCACAACATCGTACGAGGCCGAGGATTGGGCAGGTTTGGAGCAGTTCGTGATTAACTCCAACCTCAAGCACAAGGAGGAGATTCTGGCAGCGATTCATTCGGAGCGCGATCCCGACAGCAAGGAGTTGTGGATTAAGAGAAACTGGATTGCAGACTACAACTACCTCTTCGTTCATTGCTATCCGGCATTGCGCCATTCGGACTACACCATTGAGTATACCGTGCGTAAGTACACCTCGCCAAAGGAGATTGAGACCATTATGAACACCGCACCGCAGAAACTGTCGTTGGAGGAGTTCTACCTCTTGGCTCAGACATACGAGGAGGGTAGCGCACAGCTCCACGAGTTGTACGAGATTGCAGTGCGAATGTATCCTAACGACGAGATAGCCAACCTCAATGCGGCAAACTCAGCCATCTCGAGTGGTAACTACGACCGCGCAGCACGCTATCTCGACAAGGCCGGCAATCGTGCCGAGGTGGTCTATGCTCGTGGTGTGATCGAGGTCTACAAGGAGAACTACAAGGCGGCAGTGCCTTACTTTGAGGAGGCAAGCAAGCTCGGCATCGCCGAGGCTGCTCCGGCCATCGAGGCTATCAAGAACCATTGGCGAGTATCGTCGAAAAAGTAGAGTAAGCAACAATAGATAATAGTAACACAATAACAAACTCAAAAAACAATTAAAACTATGAAGACTAAGTATTTATTTTTGGCAGTAGCAGCTTTGGGTATGGCCGCTTGTGCCGAGGTTGATGATTTCTCACAGAACTACGCACCTGCAGGTGGCGGTGTCGAGAAGGGTTATCTTGCTGTTGATCTCAACGCCGATGGCGCAACTCGCGCAGCTGGCGACAGCTACGAGGATGGTACTACAGCCGAGCAGGCTGTGAGCCGCGCAGCTTTCTTCTTCTTCGATGCTGCGGGCAATCCGTTCAACATCAATGCTGATGGCAACTACTTCAATGTGGCTGTGGCTGACAATGGCAGCGCTGCGGCTCCGAACATCGAGTCGATGACCAATCCTGTGTTGGTTGTCGAGAAGTACAAGGGCGAGTTCCCAACTTCGGTTGTAGCTATCGTAAACTATACGGCTACTGCATCGTTCCCGTTGGCTAATCTCCGCAATCAGGTCGTTTCGGAGGGTCACACTTCGGGTGCAGACTTCGTTATGACAAACTCTGTCTATGCTGATGGCGCCGGCAATGCAGTATATGCTACCCCTCTCACAATCGACAACTTCCAGACATCGGAGGCTGCCGCTCTCGAGAATCCTGTTACGATCCACGTTGAGCGTGTCGTGGCAAAGATGAATGTTACAGCCGGCGCTACAGCTTTTGATACCGGTGTTAAGGTCGATGGCAAGAGCGTATTCGCAAGAGTATATGGCTGGAATGTTATCTCGAACCCAATGTCGTCGTACCTGATCAAGACTATCGACACCACTTGGGATCCGTCGACTCTCGGCTTCACCTGGAACGATATTCCTTACTTCCGTTCGTACTGGGCAGGTCTCTGCCAGTCGGCTTCGAACCACACCTTCGCTTACAACGACCTCACAAATAACGACTCTACAGTTGAGTACTTGGGCGAGTATGTAGGTGCTGCAAACAACGAGCGTACAAAGTATATCGTTGCAGCCCAGTTGCAGGATGAGAATGGTGCAGCTATCGAGATTGCACAGTGGTATGGAACCTCTTACATTGGCGAGGAGGCTCTCTTGGCTGCTGTTGCTCCAACCTTGAAGCAGAAGTTTATGCAGTTCAATGGTGTCGACACCTACACCAATATCGACGATTCGCAGCTCCAGTGTGTTGCAGGCAACGCTGCAGCCGAGAGCTACGAGGTTGTATTCCAGATTGCCGAGGGTGTCGAGACCGACAACTGGTACGCATTCGACGGTGTGAACTACACCAAGATAGCTGATCCTAACGCAGAGCTTGCAAAGATTGAGCCTGCAAAGATCTGGAAGGACGGTATGACCTACTACTATGGCGATGTTAAGCACCTCGGTGTTGCAGGTTCGGCAGGTGAGTTCGGTATTGTTCGTAACCACAGCTACAAGGTGGCTATCCAGGGTGTTAAGGGCTGGGGAACTCCGGTTTACGACCCGACATTGCAGGTTGTGCCTGTTAAGCCTACCGACAAGGAGACCTACATCTCGGCTGAGATCAATGTTCTCTCGTGGAGAGTTGTTTCGCAGGATGTAACACTCCAGTAGACTAAGAAAGTTATTAGTTAGTGTTTTGTTAATATAGATGACGACGGGGTCTGCCTTGGCAGACGGTCGAGGCAGACCCCAATTTTTTCAACTACCTAAAGAGCCTCCGATGAGGTGCACTTCGATATCGGTGCAAAGAGAGATATCACACGCAGAGTGGCTCCGAGTGAGAGCCCTCCACCAAAAGCGAAAAAAGACAACCCCTCGAGGGTAATATATATAGGCTGTTGAGGCCACCATAAGCGAGATATAAATAAGTAAAACATTAAAACTATATGACAATGAAAAACCAGATTAAAATCGGTAAGTGGGGATCGATGTTGGCCACTCTGTTCTTGGCGCTCTCGACAATCTCTTGCGATAAGAGCATCATCTATGAGGGTGAAGGCGATTGCGGTACCTACTACAACATTTCATTCAAGTACGACTACAATATGAAGTATGCCGATGCCTTTGCAAAGGAGGTGCGTTCGTTGATGTTGTTTGTCTTCGATGCGAATGATACCCTTGTGCAGAGTGTGACCGTAGCTGATGAGGCTTCGCTCGCTACCGAGGGATTCTCCATTCCACTGGAGCTTGCAGCAGGCAATTACGAGCTGCTCGCTTGGGCAGGACTTCAGAGTGGTGAGTCGTTCTCGCTCTTGGCAAATGTGGTCGAGGGTGTGACCAAGAAGCAGGAGTTGCAGGTTGCGTTGAATAGCGTAGCAGGTGTGTCGAACAAGGATCTGAAGCCGCTCTTCCACGGTGCTATGCCACTCGTGGTGACATCGGAGCCGGGTACCTACAACGAGACTATGTCGTTGGTCAAGGATACCAATGTCATCCGCATCCTGTTGCAGCAGTCGAGCGACACCATCGTTGCCGAGAAGTTCCGCTTCGAGATCAGTGCCGATAATGGCCTTCTCGACTACGACAATAGCGTAGTTGTGGGCAACGATGTTCTCTACACCCCTTGGAGCATCTCGTCGGGTAGTGCCTCAACAGCATCTGTCGAGGCGAGTCGTGCCGATACCTCGGTGTCGGTGGTGGTGGCCGAGCTTACCATCAACCGAATGATCGATGGTAAGAGCCCTATCCTCACCGTATGGAACAACGAGGAGAACAAGAAGGTTCTCTCTATTCCGATTGCCGATTATGCACTTCTTGTGAAGGGCCACTACAATAGCCAGATGTCGGCTCAGGAGTATCTCGATCGTCAGGACGAGTACAATATGACCTTCTTCCTCGACGAGGATGGCAGCTGGTTGTCGGCTTCGATTATTGTCAATTCGTGGAAGGTGGTTCTCAACAACGATATCCTCTAATCCCACCAAGAGGTCTAATCCTATAACACATTCGTAAGTGCTATGAGATATAAGTTAAGATATATAGTGATGGCGGTAGTAGCAATCCTTGCCTCGTCGTGCAGCCTTGTGAACGACAATGGCAATTGCTTGCCGCTGGGCGATGCACGCGAGGTGAACTTCATCCTTGCAATCGACAGCCCGGGAGCAACCCGAGCGTCGTGGGAGGATGCCGAGGCCACCGACGAGCAGGGTGCATCGTTCGAGAATAGAATAGAGCCCGAGAGGATGCGTGTTGCGGTCTATACTGCCAACAACGACCATCTGGGCGATGTCGAGGAGCTGATCTATTGGGCAATCGACGACACACACTCGCGCTACCAGTTCAACGGTAAGTTGCCTCGCGCGTTGATGAACCATATTGCCGGCTTGGCTGTAGGCTCAACGCCCCTCTACAAGTTTATGGTCTACGCCAACTGCTCCGCGGGTGATAACGCCACTCTGGAGTACGATTTCGAGGATCTGAACACCGAGAACGGAGCAATCCCGATGTGGGGCGTTAAGCAGGTCGATTTGTCACCATTGGCTAACTCTGTTTCGCAGGACTTGGGTGTCATCTCGCTGCTCCGTGCCACCGCCAAGGTCGAGGTTGTCCTTGGTGAGTCGCTTGTCGATGCTTCGATTGAGAGTGTCTCGATCAACTATCACAACCGTCGTGGCTATGTGCTCCCTACAAGTTGGGATAGTGCTGCCGATACCAAGCTGATGGATCGCGAGGGTGTATTCAGACCATATCGTTCGCTCCACACCACCCCTCACAACCTTATCGAGGCGGAGGATGGTCGCAAGTTTGTCCTGTATATGCCCGAGTACAACAATCAGTTGTTTGCCGATTATGAGGCTAAATTGTCGGTGTCGGTTATCTACAACGGTAGCACACTGAACTTCCCTAATGCATTGCAGTTCAAGCAATATGTCGGAGGTTCGGCTACGGGCTCGGCATCGAACATCGTGCGCAACACCATCTATCGATTCCGCATCACCAAGATTGCAGCCGGCGGGTTGGAGCTCAACTACGAGGTGGCAGATTGGGAGCGTAGCGATAATTGGGAGTGGGTGCAGTATTTCGACTATCCAAACTACCACAATCCGGTACTGCCCGACACAGCTACTCGCGATGGTGACTCTTCGAACGACACCTATCCGAGCCGTCCGGAGATGTTCTACACCGCACCAAACACCGCCGAGGAGATTTCGACCGAGGTAGGAGCATTTTCGTGCTGGTTCCAGATGACAAGTCCAATCGATCAGTTGTGGATGCCGACATTGCGCCAGGCCTCGAACCTCTGCGTAATCCGTGTCTACAAGGAGATTGACTCGATGACCAAGGAGCTGGTCTACACCACCGAGAGCTCTGTGACAGACCCTTCGCTCAAGAATGGTTCGAAGTTGGTGGCATACAAAGGTTGGTACAACATCAAGGTTATCCCCGTCGATGCCTCATATTCGGGCGTTGCAGCGTTCGGTATCACCTACAGTCAGGATTGGATGGGCTCGGGATCTCGTTATCTCCTCGTGAATGGTGAGGTTGACCATATCATCTGGCCAAACAGCGGCAACGAGGCACGTCTTATCAACATTCAGCAGGTTGCAAACTAACAAGAAGATTTAGATACTACTATGAAACGATATACACTTTACATAATGAGCCTTCTCATCGCCTCCCTCTCGGTTGCGTGTCACAGCGACATCGATCAGGAGTTGGGTGGTGGCGCACCAAATGGTGGCGGCATAGTGCTGAGCGTTGAGGGAGGTCATCTTGGGGTAGATATGCGTGCCGGTGATGTGGAAGATACCACCTCGGAGTCGGCTATTACCCACCTCGATGTGATGATTTTCAACGACGCTGCCGATGAAGAGGATTGTTCGCTCTTCTATCACGAGCGTGTCACTGCTGCAGGACCGGATGGTACAGTGCGCCTTGGTGTCAATATCAACGACATCGTTGTGGGAGCACGCTATTGGGTATTTGCTGTGGCAAATTCCACTCACGCGGCTGCAGACTACGCGGCAATAGCAAACCTCAAGGAGTTGCTTGCGCTCAACGAGGAGACCTTTAATATCCACCTTACCGCTTCGGGCTTGCAGAATACCCCTACGCACTTCTTGATGGATGGTGCAGCTTACAAGGGTACAACCGAGCCGGCTTCTGCCTCGGCTATCGTCATTGCCGAGCAGCAGATCACCGATGTAGTGACCTTGAAGGTCAAGTTGCGTCGTGCAGCTGCCAAGGTTGTCGTTCTCCTCTCTACCGCCGAGAGTACCAAGATGCGTTTTGCCGACAATATCGAGGGTGCAACCCCTGGTTACTATATGCGTAACACTCCTTATGAGAGTCGTGTCATCAACGACGGAGTCTTGCGTACGATCGATAATGTGGAGACTACCCACGAGACAATGAGCCCATACTACAAGTGGGTGAAAGATGGCGAGGGTAACATCACTGGTGTGGAGATTACCACCTATGTCTATAGCCACATTTGGGAGACTTCGGATAGCTTCTCGCACGCTACCAACCTCTTGGTCGACATCCCTTGCTACTACACCACCGAGGAGAATGGCGAGAGTGTAACGAGAGTGCACCCCAACAACTACTATCAGGTCCCTTTGAGCAAGGATTTTAGGTTCGAGCGCAACCACTACTACTCGGTGACTGCCAATGTTCACGCACCGGGTGCAGAGGACTTCTCGGAGCCTGTCGAGGTGGAGAATCTCAAGTACTCGGCATACCCTTGGACCGAGAAGGTTATTGATGTGGGTGGCGAGGCTGGCCCAGAGTACCTGAAGGTGAATCTCGACTTCCTCAAGATGTTCAACACCGATATCGACGCTACCTCGTTGCTCTTTGCATCGTCGTCGCCTGTAACAATCACGGTTACCGAGTGTTACTATGTCGATAAGTTTGGTGTTCAACAAAATCTCACCCCTTCGACATACAATATCTCGGGTAGCACCAATAGCGGTGCGTTGTCGGGTAATATCACTGTGACCAGCGATGTTCCGCAAAACAACACCATTCGCTACTTTACACTCCGCGTTGTAAACGAGAGTGGTCAGGAGGAGATTGTCTATGTCGAGCAGTATCCGTTGGTATATATCGTAAATATCCTCGGACACTACTCCTATCGCGATGACTTCAAGTCGGGAAACAACCAGCCAACCACCATCCACAATATGGGCTCTAAGCTGTGTACCATAAGCCTTGGTCAGTGGAACAACACAACAAAGGAGTGGAGCTACAACTATGCAAACAATGCAGGACGAGGTTTCTGGTCGTCGAAGGTGGTGACATCCGACTATATCAACGATTCACGTCCTGCCTACAATGGTCGTTCGAGAATACAATACTTCTCGTGGAATCAGCGAAACACGCTCACCTACGGTAGCGACACCGATAACCCAGGCAATGCGCGAATGTATCACGTGCGTATCACCGCTACTTCGGGTGACTACAAACTTGGTGTTCCACGAATGATTACCAGCGACCACGTCGACTATGAATTTACCGACCCGAACGACGATAATGAAAATCTTGTATCGCCATCTTTTATGACTGCATCTCGTCTTGGAAAGGTCGATATCCAAAACTATGGATCGGGCCTCACCAACAACGAGCGACGATTGGCTCTTGCCCGCAACCACTGCGCGCAATATGTCGAGGTTGACAGAGAGGGTAATGTCTACGATAATTGGAGACTTCCGACAGCGAGCGAGCTCGAGATTATTATGGAGTTGCAGGGTACAGCCAACGAGAGTGCCGATGCCATCGACTACCTGCTCAATGCAGACTACTATATGGCCGCTTCGGGACTGGTGTACAACTCTAAACGAAGCAACACCACCTCGCCAAGCGAGAGTGTATGGGCAATTCGTTGTATCCGCAACGCCTACTAAATTCAACACAAGAGAAAAACGATAATACTACACGACAACTATGATAAAGAAGTTTTCATATATGATGATGCTCCTCCTCGCAGGCCTGTTTGTTGCCTGCCAGCAGGATGTGGATATGGGCGATAAATCTCCGCAGATGAGTGCTCCCGAGGGGTATGTCAACATCGAGTTTACAACAAATGTTCCGGCTATGACCGAGGTGGCGGTGCGAGGTGTCGACCCCGATGGTATCGATATTCAGAACCTGACACTCTTCTGCTTCAACGACTTTGGCTTGTATATCACCCACGTTGCAGCAAAACTCAACCCTGCAGCCGAGAAACCATCGTTGTCGGGCTCGTATGTGGCAACCATTCCTGAGGATACTCGCATCATCCACTTCGTGGGCAACCAGAATCCCGACCTTCTCGATGCCGATATGTTCTTAAATCGCGCCGAGGATGAGATTCAGGACGATATGGTAGGTGCATCGGGTATGATCATCTATTGGAGTCGTTTCGTATTCTCGAACAAGGGTAGCTTCCAGCAGCAGCTGCTTAATGCCAACAATGGCGAGGGTATCAAGCTCATCCGCAATCAGGCTATGATCTCCATTGCCAACGGAACGAGCAATGGCTTTGTCAACATCTCGGGATATGCTGTTACCAACATACACGCTTTTGGTACAACTGCGCCACACCACCCAGTAAAGCGTTTCCCTACGGTGGGTGATATGAACAACGGTATCACCTCGGACTTTGTCTGGCCGGGCGATGATTTTGTCACATTGCCACAAAACCTCGCAAAGATGTCGGATATTACCGATGTAACAACCAAACCCGAGGAGTATATCTTCGAGCACGAGAACTCGTTGCAGGACCCCGTGAGTGTCATCTTGCGTGGTACGCCTGTGGGTGGCAATAGCGAGCTCTATTACCGTGTGATGATTATCGACGAGAATGGCGAGCAGATGATGATTCGACGCAACCACCACTACAAGCTCAATATCACAGGCAAGCTCACCTACGGAAGAGCAACCTTCGAGGAGGCTTTGACCGCACCTGCTACCAACAATGTGTGGGTAGCAGTCGAGGATTGGGTCAACGAGGTCTCCTACGAGGATATCACCCTTTCGGTCGAGCAGACCGACATTGTCTTGGGCGAGGATAAGGCGGGCTCCACAATCGATATCAACTACACCATCACAAGCTCGGCAGGTAACCTCACAAGTAGCGATATTGCCGAGGTGCAGTGGCTGGAGGGCAACGCCGTAGCGGCACACTCGTTCAGCCACAACTTCACCACATCGGGTCGCACAGGTAACGGTAAGGTGACATTGCAGCTCCTCGAGATGGATAACAATCCGTCACTTAAGGGTACGCTCATCGTGAAGAAGGGTCGTCTCTATCGCTATGTGCACATCACCCTCATCAAGACCCAGAAGTTCACGCCGGTATGGGCTGCCACCCAGATCTACGGAGGCGAGGTGGGAGAGCTGGCAACGCTCAAGTTTACCGTTCCTAAGGATTTCCCATTCTTCCCATTCAAGGTCTATGTGTCGGTCAACTCCCTGGATGCTCGTACCGAGACCACAGGTCGTGTATTGCCTGTGGTGCGAGTTGGCGAGGATGACTACTACGGAGTGGATAACGGCTTGGGCTACAAGTATGTATACACTGTTACAGAGCCTGGTACACAGCGACTCTACCTTCATAGCGTGCTTACCCACGTAGATGGTGGCTCGGATAATATTATGCTCGAGGCTGAGTTTTTCGAGACGGTAACCAAGACCTTCCAATATGCAAAGCATCAGAACTATATCAGCGTGGATGGTTTGAACGAGTTGCGCGAGAGCGGCGTGACCGACGAGCCAATCTACTACAGACTCGTTCCACGCAAGGTGAATGCTCCGGTTAAACTCGATATCACGCTCAACGATGCCAATGGTCGTATCAATGCTGGCGCTCACGACGAGTTTATCGCCTACACCCGCACACTCGATTCGTTGCAGAATCAGGCCGATCGCGATATGTTCGGCTTGACTGAGGATTGGGTTTGGGACTGCGAGTTCTATCGTGTAGACGACAACTATTGGCAGCAGAGTACAAATGGTCGTATGCTTATATTCAAGCCTAACAACATCAATAAGACAGGTGATGATAAGGGCAAGTATTCGATATACCTTAAGACCAATGTTGCCAAGAGTGATGATATGATTCGTATTGCCTCGAATCAGCCAGGTAACAATTCGGCTGTGCCGGGTGTCAATGCTCCATACAGCGGAAATACCTACCGTTCGTTCATCTTCGAGCTTGCAACCTACCATCCATTCCGCTTCTGCGCTCAGGTGGGTATCAATGGCGGTACCCCTGTAGGCACTTGGAATACAGCTGCCGATATGATAAATGTTGCCGATGCGGTGGATGAGCTCGAGTGGTCGTACCTTCCAAATCAGAAGGTGGATATCGAGTTGGAGGTGACCAGCTTTGCAGGCTCTGACGGTCGCTCGGCCGATCCGTTTGGCACGGCGTTCGAGATCTATATCGACGCTCCGATGTTGTCAATCGATAACTCTCGCCTCTCGCCGGAGATGGCTGCCAAGCTCAAGCCTCACGCAACGATCCTGGGTCGCTTTGTCTATACCGTAGATGCCTCGCGCGAGGCAGAGCGTGCAGTGGGCAATGGCAAGAGCGTCAAGATGGTTGATGCCACTGCTGTTGCGTCGCAGGCCAATGAGCGCAAGACCCTTCCGTTTGTAACCACGGACATCACCTCGGCAGGCGAGATTGTAATCTCGTCGCAGATGGAGGTTGTGGAGTTCTTCGAGAAACGATTTAAGATTGATAATACCCACATCGAGGGTACCATCAAGTATGAGGCTGATGGCGTGGTTCGCTCGGTTGCCAAGGATGAGTTCGTGAGCTTCGCAGTCAAGAAGTCGGGTGTACGCATCGGCTCGATGACCATCACACGCGATGGACACTACTCGTTGAATCTTCGTGCCGAGTATGAGTTCAGCTGGACCGAGGATGAGTTGTTGCTCTCCTATATCGTGGGCGAGAAGGTCTACGAGATCACCATCGATAGCCTTGATGCACTCTACAGAATGGCAGCCCGTGACGAGGATATCATCCTCAGGGAGTAGTGAAATGTGCCCTGCTCGCAGTGCTTGAGTGCGGTGAGCAGGGGCTCGCAAAGAAAAATGTATTGATTTAACGAAAGAGGAGTATATGATTACGCGAAATAGAGCAAACTGGTTGATTTGTGTTCTGTCTGTCACTATATCATTGTGCGTGTTGGCGGTGTTCCTGTATGTGGTGTTCACACCCGAGATGGAGGATCGTAAAAATATACTTATAGGCACAGGTATCGGTCTCATCTCTTCGATAAGTCTCACCATATATATATGGATCAATCGCCACAATCTGTAAGGTGCGTTGGAGACCGTCTCGGATTGGCAAAAATTCGAATGTTGCAGCCGATTTTTAGGACATCTCTTGTTTGATTCGTGAATTTTTATTAAGTTTGTGAAGGAAATTCACCCAGTATTAACTTTAAACCGATCAAACTATGAGCAAAAAAACTAACCTTATCACAGAGTGGTTGTCGAGCGAAGGCTACAAGCACGAGGTCGATTCTGATGGCGCAGTTATCTTTAGGTATCAGGGTAAAAATATGATCTGCCCTGCTGACGATGAGGATCCGCTCTTCTTGCGCATACTTATGCCAGGCATCTACGAGATTGAGGGTGACAGAACCAAGGCTCTCGAGGCTATCAACTCTGTATGCTTCGATCGCAAGGTTGTGAAGGCCTTTGCATACGAAAATACCGTACACCTCTCGATCGAGATTCTCATCGATACAACTCCGGATCTCGACGACTTCTTCGAGCGTTGCTGCGATATGTTGGTTCAGGCACAGCAAGTGTTCTACCACCATATCAATAAGTAGTAAACTCCGCTTTTTCGGGCTGCGAGCAGCTTCAAAATAGCTCTTGTTATACAAATTCTCACAAGATGAGGGTGTCCCAAAGAGTTATTGGACACCCTCCTCGCTTAATTTCACAATCAAACAGGAGATATATAATGGCATTTTTGGATAAGGGTGATAGCATTGGCGCATATCGCGTCCAGAGCCTAATCAAATCAAAAGTCTACACCGAGACCTATCGTGTGGAGAGTGAGCAGGGCGTTGTCTGCTTCCTCAAACTCTTTGTGCTCAACCGTGTTCCGCAACATCTTGTCGACCCTCAAACCAAGAGGGTGCGAGAGATTGAGTTTGCGCAGCAGCTCAGCCACAAGAATATTGTGGGTTGCATCGAGTCGGGCGAAATAGAGATAGGTGGCGCAAATTGTCAGTACTATGTAACCAACTATTTCAACGGAGTGTTGCTTGCCGATAAGATAGGTCAGGAGGGTAAGCTTCAGGAGGATGTCGCTGTCAAGATTTTCAGGGGTATTCTCGAGGCATTGAAGTATCTGCATAGTCGTGTTCCGGTGTTGTGTCACAACGATCTGGACCCAACCAACATCATACTCAACAGCGTGAACAACGATGAGGCCGAACTGATAGATTTGGGCCACATCTCGGAGCGTGCCTACGGAACAGCCTGCTTCGACACATCCGATATCGATCCGCTCTATCACGCTAACGAGACTCGAGTTTCGATATTCGACGAGCAGTCGGATATGTTCTCGGCTTGCGCCACTCTGTACGCTATGTTGACGGGAAGCGCACCGTGGAATATCGAACTTCCCGAGGAGGGTACCTACCGCGAGAAATTTGCCCCTCTGCACCAATATCGAAAGAGCAATAAGCTGGATTTCGGTGCTGTTGAGGCGAGCGACAAGATCCGCTACATACTGAAGCGTGGTCTCGAGCTGAAGAATACCGAGCGATATGCGAATGTGGATGAGATACTTTCCGACCTCGACTCGTCGGATGTAGTCGAGAAGAACGACTTATCGGGCGGCTCATCTGCTCCTCACAAGTCGCAGCCGCAGCAGTCGAGCATCTCGAGCCAGAGCCCTAATCGTGTGGAGTTCCACATTCAGAAGGGCGAGGGTAATGGTTTTGCAGATATTGCAGGAATGGCCGAGCTGAAGAGCTTGTTGCAGCAGAAGGTTATCTTTGTTCTCAAGGATAGGGAGATTGCCGAGCAGTATAGAATATTTCCACCTAACGGAATGCTTCTCTATGGCCCTCCGGGATGCGGAAAGACCTTCTTTGCCGAGAAATTTGCCGAGGAGACGGGCTTTAACTATCTGTTGATCAAGGCGTCGGACCTTGCAAGTTCGTTTGTGCACGGTAGTCAGGAGAAGATTCGTCAGCTCTTTGATCAGGCTGCGCAGAATGCGCCTATTGTGGTCTGCTTCGATGAGTTCGATGCCTTTGTCCCCGACCGCAGTTGGAATAATGTAGCCTCCGAGGAGGTTAACGAGTTCCTCTCGCAGATGAACAACTGCTCAAAGCGTGGAATATTTATCGTGGCAACGAGCAATCGCCCCGACAAGATCGATCCGGCAGTTTTGCGTACCGGTCGATTGGATAAACTCATCTATGTGCCACTGCCCGATTTCGAGGCTCGCAAGGAGATGTTTGCCATCCATCTGCGTAACCGTCCTTTGGAGGAGGATAT
>JAEIGA010010969.1_pt1 | contig 13749 bp, 21 predicted proteins | sample 9270691 | NCBI WGS metagenome assembly JAEIGA01 (sample SAMN17057246, study PRJNA624740) | gut metagenome | biome: biome; isolation source: fecal sample | host: Bos grunniens | place: China: Xizang | collected 2019 | reverse complement strand
AAATATAAAACAACGTTTATCCCCCTCAAGTCTATACGTTGATACTCCCTTAACTACATGACTCGTACCGTTCGTATAAATAATCAACAAATCGAATACTCCCATAATCCCACCTTTTACGCCTCCTCCAATTCTCCGTACATTTCGATGTATTTATCGTAAGCGTTATGCTTTAACAATTCTTTAGCGGTCGTCTCGTCTATTACTTCACAGTAACTCGTATAACAACCCTCATTACTAGTTAAGAAAAACGCTCCTTTAGCCGTTTTATATAAATTTGTTACTCTGCTCGGATACAAAGTACCAAAAATAGTTTCGGTTTTCCATTGTTTTGAAAACGTACATAATAACTCGGCTTTCTTAGTATCATATATTTTATCACGTATAATATATCGCATATCTCACCTCTTGCCCGTACTACCGATACCACCGCGAGAAATATCGTTCAAATGCTCCACGACTTCAAACTCGACAACCGGTTGATTTTTTACAATCCTAAATTGAGCGATACGGTCGCCTTTAATTATAACCGTATCACGTATCGCCACCGCCGGGAAATGCCACTCGTCAGCGTCGCCGGAATAACTATTATCGATTACTCCCATAGAATTAGCCATTATAATACCGGACTTACTCGGAGTCGACGACCTGGGGAGAACGTGAGCCTCGTAGCCGTCCGGGAGTATCATACCAACGCCGAGAGGAATAAGCGCATACTCACCCGACCTTAAAATCATAGTTTCGGACGCCCTTAAGTCTATCCAATCGCCGACGCCGATTTTCTCTATCGGCTCTACATTCGAAAAATATTTAATCTTAATTTTCATTGCCATACCTCTTTTGAGTATACCATCTCGCGAGCTTTAGTCCGTTTCATATAAAGGAACGTCGATTTTTTGATACGCTGAATACGTAAAATTTGCATACTTCTACCCATGGACTCGGTAACCATTTTTACGGCTATCATTTCGTTTCTCGCCTCGACAAAACAACTTTTTACCTGACCGACATTATAAATCGCTATTAAAAAATATTTTTTCATTTCATTTTCACCTTATAAATTACCCATTTGTAATGTTTCTTTTTGTCGTGATAATCTTTCAGTATCACTATACCTTTTTTGCGAGCGTCTTTTTGGAGTCCGGCGATAGACCTCCCCTTTCGAGTTCTATCAAAAAACGAGTGAACACTTATACCTAACTCGGCGCAAAATTCCGTTACCGAGAGATACGGATTAAAATATTTACAATGCGTTATCTTACCGCTCGCATGTCTACACTTGCCTATATTGGCGCAATTCCAACAATATTTACTCATTATATCACCTCGAGACTTTACTTGACTTTTTGGCGCTCTTTTCGGCGTTATCTACTAGCTCTAACAACTCCTTAGCCGTATTCTTTTTAACCTCGGAGCTGATCGTAAAGATATAACTCTTTAACGCGGACCTCAATACCGACGCCTCTTTATCGGTTAAAGTTATTGATAACTTGATGGAGTATAAATCTTTCATTTTTACACCTCTTAAAACGGTAGAAATTCGTCGTCTAGTTTATAATCAAACTCGTTTTCGATTTCTGCTAAAACTTTATGTTGTGCGTTCACGACCTCGGCGCCCGTCATTTTATCATAATCACATTGACGGTTATAGTCTTGAAAATACAACTTTGTTAAAACACGATATAAAACTTTTTCCGTAATTTCTCGGTCGTGTTCTTTTACAAGTTCGCGGAGTTTATTTTCAAACGCCTTGTTTTCCATTACTTACCCTCCTTAGTTTCGTTACTTACCGCCCCGTACGTAGGCGGTTTTCACTTGCTCTAGGTTTTTCGATATATGGGATTTAACTCCTTTTAAAATTTATTTAAAACGTCGTACGTCCGTTTATTACGTTTTATTCCCCGAATATCCTTACAATTCGTTCGACCGGTACTTTAAGCATTTCCGCGAGCTTTAACATATCTCTCGCGCAAGGCTCACAATCACCATTTAACCAATGGTAAATATTAGACGGACTATATCCCAACTTTTCGGATATAATGTACGCTTTGTATCCGCTTTGTTTGAGTAGGTTTCGTAATTCGTCGCCTCGACTCATTCTTGTAACTCCTTAAAAAATACTTAGAATCGCATAAATAAACTTGCGTAATTCGCTTTCGTTTTGGTCTATATCAACGTGCTTTGTCCGCTCTCGTTTATATCCTATTCTGTAAAGGAAATTATGCGCTCGCCATTCTTGATATTCGCTTTCGGGCGTTCTCGTGTATCCGGAGGCTTTTAAATCCTTATACATTCTCGTTTTCCGTATCGTTTCTAGAGTATGTTTTATCCCGTTTTTGCTCGTTATTAAATACGAGTTTTCAATATGCAAACAAGGATTTTCTCCTAATGATACTCTCACGTTTATTTCTTCCATTATTCCACCTCCAACAATTCGGGATTGTCGTGTATATTGCCGATTACTTCAATATCTTTTGCGAAACGTACTTTATGCTCCCATAGACCATATGAATTTTTTTCAATCGCTAAAAAACAATCGTTTTTATAAATAATTTCGCAACAAATTAAATCCTTTTTCCAAGCACTTGTTATCGTTCCTCGAACAATATCGCCCTCGAAAATCTTTTTACCGTTCTTATCTGTCAAACCCGTGTATTGCCCTACGGTATCGCTATAAACTACACACTTTTCAATAGGCTTATAAGTATAAATAATTGAAAAATCACCTTTGCCTTGAAAAACTCCACCATAAACCCAATCGCTCTCTACGGGTTTTCCCGTACCGACATACACCTTTTCGCCTTTACGCCTTGTTTGCCCTCTAAATAAAAGTTCACGCATATTTACACCTCTATATCTTTAGTACGAAATAACGCTTACCGTCGTTTTTCTGCTTAGCCTTTTCCTCGAGGTCAAACTTAGTAGCAACCTCTTTAAAAAACGTCTTTTTACCGGTTACGTTAGCCGATTTTATACCCGACACCTTACACCAATCCGCAAACTCGGAATAACACACGTCGCGCGGTCTATTAAGGAAATAGTCCTCGTTAAGCTCTTTATCCTCAATCCAGGATAAGACGGTCGAGTTATCCGCTTTGTATGCCTCGAGAGTTTCGATAACCGATTGAGGCTCGGTAAATTTACCATTTTTCATTAAGCGTTGAGCGCCTTTTATACCGACGTTCAATAAGTACGAGAGCGCCGTAGGAGACGTAATTTTATCGGCTATCATAGGATCGTAATCCTCGTCCTCTGACGAGAAACGAGCATTAAACGGAATAAGTAACCACCTACGATAAAAACCCTCGGACTTATCGAACGACCTCGGTATCGTATTCGCGCTATATATATGAGTCGCGTACGGCTCGATAATATACGGGCGCTCGCCCTTGCGTTCTACCATAATCGTATTACCGGAAAATAGCTTTTTAAGAGTACCGGTATCTTTAAGAGTAACGTTATCAACGTCGTCGCCGATATTCGCTAGCTTATTTTCGAGTTCTGCCGTATTAAATCTATCCGTAACTTTTTCGAGCGCAATCGCCGAATAATTACGAGGACCGAGAAACGTCTTAATAAGGTCGAGTATCGTACTCTTACCGTTAGAGCCGGAGCCGTAGAATAAAAACGCTTTTTGGTATCGGTTATGTTTAAGTAATACCGCGCCTATCATTTCCTCGAAAAGATTTATAACCTCTCTATCGCCCAAAAAGACACGGTTTAACATTTTATCTAAATCCGCACAATACGCCGACGGATCGTAAACCACCGGGATACGGTCGAACTCGATAGCGTCCGACGTAAACTCGAGACACTTTCCGGAGCGGAGGTCTAGGCGCGTATTTTTAAGATTGATAACGTATGGATTAACTCTTAAGTCAGTCGCGTTTACGTGAGTCTTAATACGAATATAAGCCAACACCTCGGCTCTTTGTCTTTGTAAGATATTCGGATAAAGAGAAATCATTTTATTTTCGATTATACGGTCGTCCGCCTGATAATAACCATTCTCGTAGACGTAGAGTGTACCGTTAACCTCGATAATTTTAAATTCCTGGATAAGCTGATCGCCGAAATCGTTATGACAAAAACCTACTTTTTTATTTTCGGCTTGCGCTATCTGCTCGGCGATTACGTCCTCAGGCTTAAACGCCTCGTCTCGACAAATAGTAGCGATTTCGTTATCCGTCAAAGCGTCCTCAAATACATAATTATTTACGATTTCAATCGTTTGTCTAATCTCCGCGCGAGTAAATCCTTTCGTTTGCAAATAGACAATATAATTAAATAATTCTTGATTACGTCCGGAGCCGTCGCCCATTCCTTTAAATTGGAATTTACCGGAGGGAGCGGATACGGAGGTTAACCACTTCGGTACTACTTCCATATCGTCACTCTTAACCTTGCGTATCCATTCTCGAGCTTTTCCGTCTTGCTTAATTTTTACGTAAGCGTTACGCCCTCCGGCTTTTCTGTCGCAATATATACCGACGGCGAGACGGTTTTTTATGAAATTTTTAGGCTCGTCCTCCGGAGCTTTAAACCAACAATGAATACCGCGCGTCGTTTTCATAACGCGAGTTTTAAGACCGAGTCCGTCGATTATACGTAACATAATCTCAGCGTCGGAGGTCGTATCGAAATCGAGAACGACGTAGCCTTTTGGTACGATTACCGCGATATTGTCGAAATCCTTAACTTCGTCCCAAGTTTTCGTACCTTGACCGTCTTTAAACCCATGAGTCGGAGTTTTTCCGTCTAAAATTATATATTGCATAATTACCTCACTTTTCTATAATCCTCTAACTCTTTTTTGTAGGCCTCCGTCCCACAATATCCACAAGGATATAACTCCGGACAAAAACCACGATAGATACACTCTTTAACCATAACGGAGGCTAAAATCGGATCTTTTTTCTCGACTTCAGCTTTTACCTCTTGCCAGGCTTTACGAGTTTCCGGCGACGCCTGAGAACATAATCGACGGCGACTAATATTTATAAGCGCCTGAGCGTTAGCCTCGCACTCATGCTCTACCGGTGTATCCTGAGGACTTTTGTCTCGGTTTACTCCGGTACGGTCTACTCGTTGAGTCCTTACCCAATGTAAAATACCTAACCAATGACGGACAAAGTGTACGGATACCCAACTTTTTAATTTAGTCCATTTCCAAGAAAATTTTATTTTTCTTATTGGACTATGCTCCGCCAATAAAATATTTTTTTTCCAAGAGTCGGAGGGATAAACACCCTCGCCCTCTCTACCGACCGTAGTACGCGCCGACCTTTTTACTTTAGGCCATTCGTCTACATATTCGCTCCATTTAATCATTTAAACACCTCTTATAAACTAATATCTAGTATCACGCCGAGCCACTTTTACGAACGTTCCACGCGAGTATAGCTCTTTCAATACCTTTTCGCTCGGACTCGGACGTTATCGACGTATAGATGGTTTTTCCGACTTTAATACTATCATGGATAGACGCTCTAGGACCTCTCGTCGCACAATCTTTACACCTGACGAAAGCGCCCATAGACACACTATGTTTAACGACTTTTATTTCCGCCACACCACCGCAAAACGGACACGGCTCTATCACTACCGATTTTTTATTATTTTTCATTTTTCGACGTCTCTTTTCTTTACGATATGACGGTGTATTTTCACACGATAAACAAATTATACGCCCCTCGGGGATTTGTTCACCACATACCACGCAACGATTATCAAACGCGCTAAATTTACTCATTTACTTAAATCCTCCACAATACTAATAAACTCGGATAACGTATAAGGCGAGTAATGTAAACCGGCGGATCGTTCAATCCTTAATTTGTGTATCCTTTGGTCGTCTTGCATATCGTTAGCTCCGACTTTCAACTCGAACGCTACAAAACGACCTTTAATACATGCGATAATATCCGGTTTACCTTTACCGCTCATACCGTCGCCGTAGAGGTTGAGGTAATAAATACCTCGCCCTCTAAGGTACTCGACGGCTTTATCCTGGAGTTTTTTCTCCGGCTTAATCATTCAAAAAATCGTCCAAATCGTCGGAGTCGTCCTCAGTCTCTACGGGAGCTTCAGCCTTAGCCTGGGTAGTACCGAAACCGGTAGCGGTAGCGTAATCGTTAAGACGTACGGTAGTAGCCTCCTCGCCGGCGCGATCGCCTTTAGTACGAGTATATTTTTCGTGCTTAACGGTCGCTTTGATATAACAACCTACGATATCCTGAGTATCGATTTCCTCGACTTGCGAATTATTAAGACACGTACGAGCGAAATAGGACCACGCTTTTAAAGCGCCCTCGTTCACTTCGCCGTCGTTCTTGATAATGGTAAAGTTTTCGGTATGCGTCTCACCTTTTGCGGTCTGTAATTTAACGGAGAGTTTTCCGAAATCCTCGTACTTACTGTCGTCAACTTCCATAACCTTAAAAATCGTAGTTCCCTCAGGGATAAGAGAGAAAGTTCTCTCGGAAAGTTTCATTTTTGCCATAATATTTAATCTCCTTTTTTAATCTAATTCTACGCCGTGAATAAAGCCGACTACCTCGTCGTTTTTATCCAAAATCACCAAGTATTTACCGTCGAGACACTCGTCTCCGGAGTCCTCGATTTCTACCTCCGCGAGATTAACGTCCGATTTCTCGAGTAAACCAAAATTAGAGTTACTAATACCTACCTCGATACCAAAATCCCAATCGTCGGCGAAAATTCTAACGATATCGCTCGTTTTACCATCTGCGGTAATAGTCGCTCTCGTCAAATGGACCTTATCGTCGGTATCCGCGTTAATCAAGCCGTTAACGAGCGCCTTTACCTTTTCGGGTACCTCGCCGGAGCCTAAAAGATTAACCACTCCTACCGGTACTTTCATACCTACGCCACTACAAATAAGCCACTTATCGCCATTTTCACGAGTGAAGATTTGACCGTGAGTACCGGTCGACTTTAAAAACTTTTCAAATTTCATAATATAACCTCTTATTTTTATTTCGTTTCTACAATAGATTTTTTAAGACTGTAAACCTCGGTCGTTTTAGAATATTTATTAAATACGTCCGGGAGTTCTTTTTTAAGAGCCGTACTATCGAGACTATTACGCTCGGACTTAGTGAGAGTCCACGTGTATTTACTACCGGCGATTTCGACCTTTTTATCGCCGTCTCGGAATTGACCGCTCATATACTTTTTAACCTGGTCGTCGATTTCTTTAAGGCGTTTCTTTTTCTCGTCAAGTTTAGCCTCCGCCTTATCGATAGACTCTTGGAGCTTATCGGCCTCAGCCATCAACTTAGCGATTTCCTTATCGTCCGGCTCGATTGTATTCTTACGGAGGACCTTAAGTATCTCGGCGTCCTTTTTCTCGTCGAACTCCGGAGAAATACCGGTTAAAACGTGGTCTCTCCAAAACTTTAACGCCGGATCGATATAGCTCTCCTTAAACGTAGGAAACTCCTCGGATACCTTAAACTCAATAACGACCGTATTTTTAGCGCTAGGCGTAAATTTTTCCGTCGGCGTAGTATCAAACTTACCGTTACCTAAATCGATGGGATAATCCTTATCCTCGAGGAAACTACACGTCATAACGACATTATCGAAACCGCGGAGATAAGCGTATAACGACGCTTGTAATTTGTAATAGATAGGAGGCTCGACTTTACCGTCCACACCTCGCCAATCCTCCGCGCGTTTAGTGGTCTTAACTTCGACTACGAAATCGTCACCGAGAAAATCCCACATACCGCCGAGAGCGTCCTCATTCGGAAAGAAATCGCCGAACGTCTTTTTAAAATAATCCGGACCGTATACGTCCGTCGGACTTTTAATATCCATAAAGTAACGAGACTTAAGATATTTACAGATTTTAGGCTCGATAATCTTACCTGCGATCGTGTAAATACTATCGCTGAACGGCTCCTCGTATGTACGAGTCATTTCGCACCACGCCGAGAACGGAGTCGCCCAGGCGTTTAAATTCATAATCGTAGCGAAACGAGTAGCCGTCAATTTTTTAGGCTTTTTAGGTGGATCTACTTTGATCCGATTTTCAGGTAAAAATTCCATTGATTAACCTCCATTTATATATCACGTTGTAAATAAGATATCGCGCGATGGTAATTATCTTCTAACATTCGTAACTCGTTCTTTTCGCGATTCTCACGGTTGCATACCTCTAAAAACAAGCGTTCGTCTCGGTAAGCCGTAACCTCGTTTTTTATCAAATTAGTTAACATTTGAGGCTCGAGCGCGTCGAGTTCCCAACTTTCATCGCCGAAACGATTTATATAAGCATTTGCTCTGCTATCGGTAATTTTCGCCGGATTAGGCGGAGGACAATACTCCTCTATTTGATCCATAGTGAGAGCTACTCTCTTAACGCACACGTTAGCTCCGAACATATTTAAGCGGTCTTGAATGTCTCTCGTCATATCGATACCACTCGGATCGTGATCGCCCAAATGGATAATAATCCTTTGTTCTCGATAATCTTGATTTATAAAGCGCTGAGAAGCTTCCCACATTTCCGACTGCGAGGTATAACCTCTACACGAGAAATAAGGCGTATCAATAGACATACACGCTTGACCGACGATATCGACGAGAGCGTCTTTTTCTACCCAAACCTCAACGTAATTAGGTTGCTTTTCCCACTTATCCAAGAGGTACGAATATCGAGCCGATCGAATAACATCGCTCGGAGTATCCCAATGAGAATTTTTTCTAAGACTTCGCGTCCTATCGGTAATACTTTTCCAATCGATCAAACCGGCGAGACGAGCGTCGTTAATGAGATTTCCTATATTTTTATAACTTCGCTCATTATTCGGAATATATCCTCGAGCGACTAACTGATAGTACGCCTGACGTAATGTCAACTCGTAACCTTGTAGACTATATTCATCAATAACGCCGTTAATAAGATCGATTAACTTGAGACTCGAGTCTCGAAAATTGATATCTTTATATTGTATTTTAGGCATTTTAAACTCCTTTGTTTCCGAATTTTCGGAAACTCAGTTAAAAAAATTAACTTTCGAGCTTATCGCCGATTTCGATTAACATATCCTCGGCCTCGGTTTTGGTGATACCGGCTTTAAGTTTCTTTACACACTCGGACACGTAACCCTCGAAATCGTCGCTCTTTTCACGGAGCTTTTTAAGACCGTTTTTAATTGCCTTAATCTGAGTATCCGTAGCCTTACCGTCCTCGTTAATCAATTCCTTTTTGATTTCTTGGCGTTCCTCTGTTGCTACCGGTCTATTAGACTTTTTAGGCGTATCGACTTTTTTACCGTCCTCGTCCGTAGGCTTATCGCTCACCGCGTCCACGGAGTCGGACTCTACGATATCGAGAATTAACAAATACAAGTAACGACGGATATACGTCTCGATGGCGCCGAGTTTCTGAATAGGATTTTTGATAAGCGACTCGTCCTCTCTAAGTGGAGTCATAATGTTGATTACTTCCTCCGTATTATCCACGTTGATAAGCTCTAAGGTAGCGTAATCATTATTAAATGTAATTACGTCGGTAAGTCCTAACTCCCTAAAAATCTGTTGTTTCACCGGGATAATATCGTCTAGCGTGAAATACTTAAACTCCGCGTAACGATTTACACCACTCTTTTTTACGCCTGACGCGAGGAATAATCTACGAGCCTCGTTCAACTTAGCGTAAATGTTCATTTTTGCGACCGTTTCATTATTAACGGTCTCGACCTTTTTTTCTGTTGCCATGATAACAACCTCCTCTAAAATTTTTTCTATCTTACGTTTTACCGTAGGATCAATATTTATATACTTATCAATACGCTTTTTAGCCATATCAATATAGTAGCCTTTGTCGAGTTCGTCTACCGTTAAGACGTTCTCGTTATCAATATAGGTATGGTCCGGACACTCGCTTATTATCGTCTCACTCCATACCGGAGGCTCGACCGGTGTACTTATCATTTTTCCGGTAGCCTTATCTTTTTTACGTTTTTCGGTAATCCACTTACCTTTTACGACCGCTCCGTATATCGGATTTTTAACGGCGTAAACTCTATTAACCTTTTGGACAGGTATTCGCTCGCCATTGACGTAATGATACGCCCCCTCGTAGGTACTTCCCGTTTTTATAATCTGCTGAAACGCGAATATATCTTTACACTCGTTTATCGTAGTTTCCGGCGACACACCATTAACCAAATACTCGACGATAGCCTTATGGATTATCTGTAAACTATTCGTCTTAAAGTTACCGCCCTTATAAAGTGAGACGTAACCACCTTTAGACTTAATCTCTCCGTCGGCTTTAATGCCGATATAGTTATTAACGTCCTTTTGGATAACCTTAACGAAATCGTCTCGCTCCATCTCGAATTTAGTAACCTCGCTCCAGGTCGCTATAATCGCCTCGGATAACGCCACCTCCGATTTATCAATCGTAAACATAATACCGTCGGTATTGATATTAACGAAATCTATCGTCTCGCATTGTCGCGCTAATTGTACGATTAAGACCGTCATAGCTAATTGATTGGAGATACATACGCTCCGACCGGCCCAACGGTCCGCCAAGTCGTTATACAGATTTAACATAGCACCATAAACCGTATTAACAACTAACTTTAAGGCGTTCGCTCTCAGCTTATCACCGGCTTTTTTATATCCGAGACGCTTACGAACGAGTTTAACGTAGGCGTCCGGATCCCTCATAGACCGACTACAATAGCCGAAATTTATCATACTGTTAGGATAAAGAGAGCCGACGTCCTGGTTAACGATTACTCGATTAGCCGTCTCCTCGACCGTTACACACGGTTTAGCGCCATGAACTCCGCCCCACGCATACGTAACCGGACACTCTCCGTACGAGGTTTTAAGAATGATATCGAGCGTCATACCTTTAGAGCCTTTACCGGCGCCGAATAACTTAGCGTCCGGGATAGACTTGTCTCGTATCTGTAAAAAGAAATCTAAGACGATTTTAGGTATCGAGTTCACGTCGATATTATCCGGGATTACGTAATCTCGCTCGTCGTCACGCTTTACGAAATTAGCCTCGAGGACCTTAGCGGATAGTTTAGCGTTGGTAAGTCCTAGAGCCTCCTCAGGAGGTACGCCGTACATTTCTCCGACCATAACTTTAGCGTCGAGATAATCCTCTTTACGCTCCTTATAAAGTAGGACGGTAGAATCTACGTCGTACTTACAATATCGTATAACTTCCTCGAGTTCCTCCGGCGTCAATTTGCGGTCAATATCAAACGAAACCGAGGACTCGACTATCGGGAGTTTTAAGTTTCCCTCTATCGCCTTTAAGCTGATACCCTGGTCGGCTATATCGTCTCGTAAATCGAACGACTTAAACGGTAATCTTTGATATTGAATAAAAGGGAACGCCCAAGCGTCGCCACCGCCGATAATAAACTCACTATGTCTTTTTACCTCAATATTAGAGCCACCGAGTAACATAGTTAAGAGTACCCAGTTATCAAAATGCTTATTGTTAAAGCCTCCGAGTATTATATTTTCTTGACTATCTAAAAACTCCCGTAAATGGTAAGCGTCGTTATGAATTACTATATGTTGAGCGCCCTCCTCCGGACGTCTAAATACCGCGATCCAATCGTCCGAGAATATTTCCAGGTCGTATATAAATACATTCATACCGATACACACCCTCTAACGGACGCGGTTAAAGCTCTTTCGGTTGACCAACCTTTATTAAATCTCGCTCTTAACGTAGACGGCTTAATATTTAACTTTTCCGCCCATTCCTGGACGCTCATTATCTCGCCGTTATACTCGATACGTTTATTAGACGATTTATTTCTCTGCTGAGCGCTCATAGTTATAAATCTACAATTTTCCGGAGAGTAATCTCCGTCGCCTTTTATACGGTCTAACGTAAGTCCTTTTTGATAACCGTTAGATATCGCCCACGTGTAAAAAGCCTCGGCGTCCTCTCTCCATTCCGCGCAAACTTTAACACCTTTAGCGCCGTACCATTTATAACGCCTATCTTTCGGATTATAACAACGTTGTTTCATTGTTAACCAAACTTTATAAAGAGGCGTACCGCTTAAACCGTGTTTTTTCATTCTTTAACCACCACCTTTTTAAATAACCTTTATCGTCTGCTTATCCGTCTGTCTATTCTCCCAAACAAACCAACTATACGACGTCGCGTCCGTTCCTTTTCCGGTAAAACTCGGTCGTTTATGTAGAGTATAAAGTCCGGTAGGTAACTTATCTTGCCACCATTCGAAACGTTTACTACTCTCTAAAAAGTTAGTACGGAGTAAAAAGATTAGTCGTCCACCCGGATTTAATAACGATAATGACTTATCTATAAACTCCTGAGCGAGTGAATACGGCGGATTACCGATAATAACGTCATATTTGTGAGGTATAGTCTCGATTAGGTAATTGAAAATCCCTACTCTATCCGCTTTACCCATAAGGTTATATCGTTCCTCTTTTCGGAGTTCTACCGCGTCGATAAAATTATTATAGCCTCTGTTACGTAACGCCTGAATTATATTACCGTTACCGGCTGACGGCTCGAGTATATTATCCGACTTTTTTATACCGTCGTAATTATCGAGAAAAGAGTAGACGGTCTCTAATGGAGTCGCGTAAAAATCGGCCTCGACTCGTTTCGATCCTCTATTTGTAGCACTCATTTAAAAACCTCCTATATTTCCGAATTTTCGGAAACTCGAATAAAAAATTAAAACGATATATCTATCGTATAATTACCGGAACGATAAACCTCGATATCGAAATTACCGTAACGCTCGACCGGGATAGACGTATTATAAGAATAGTCGGAGCAACCTAAACGGAGTATATGATTTAAGACTCGTCTTACGGTCGTTTTTCTACTACACCTTTCCTCAAATGCAAACTCGCCATTATCCAAATTTAAGAGTGTACAATAATTTTTCGTACTGTCTCCCTCATAACGATTTTTGTTATCGCGGAACGATACGACCATATACACACTAATTATATTACCGTCGTTACCGTTCTTTACGACGACTATCGCGCCATTATTTAATACGATTTCCCTTTCTAAATCGACGACGATTTTTTTTCTATTAACACTAATATTTTTCATAGTTTAAAACCTCAATTATTATAATTTTTTCTGTAACCCTCCATATACTCGACGAAAAGTCTCTCGCTGAAATCGGAATAACCGGCCAACGCTCGGTAAATATCGACCTCTACGGTACCTTTGGTAAGTAAGTGGATATAGCTACATTTACTTTTTTGACCGGTCCTATGGATACGGTCTCGACTCTGTTCCAATATCTGAGACCTGAGAGTCGGCTCGTAATAAATTATCGTATCGCTAGCGAATAAGTCTATACCGGCGTTCGCCGTCTGATATTGACATACGATAACACGGATACGCTTATCCTCCTGGAATTGTCTCCATATCTTTTTATCCTTTTGGTCTCCATCTAATACGACGTGACGGATTTTCATTTTATGGAGTAACTCCGATATCTTACCGATTGAGTATTTAAACTCGGCGAATATTACGAGCTTTTTATCGTCCTCGTAACCCTCGATTATTTCTTGTAAGATAGGTATTTTATTATTCGCTACCTCGATAATCTCGCCCGTCTCGGTCTTAATATGACCGCTACATAATTGACGTAGTTTAACGAGTCTCGATAAAGGATTTTCCGCTAGTATCTCATACTCGAGTATCGCGCTCTCGGTCGCTAGCTTTTT
>JAEIGA010010968.1_pt1 | contig 13750 bp, 10 predicted proteins | sample 9270691 | NCBI WGS metagenome assembly JAEIGA01 (sample SAMN17057246, study PRJNA624740) | gut metagenome | biome: biome; isolation source: fecal sample | host: Bos grunniens | place: China: Xizang | collected 2019 | reverse complement strand
GGAAGAAAGTTGTTGTATTGGCAAAGAATGAGCCTGTCTCGGTGAATACCTGTGTGTCGGCAGTCCAGCCAAGACGCTCGTTACGCTGTGGACAGTCGGTTGGTACAGAGAGGTAGTTAGAGAGCTGTCCCCAATAGGTGTTAGAGATGAGCTTGTTGATTGACTCATCACCAGTAGAGATCTTACCAATCTCAAGAGCCTCGGCGATAGATGTCACAGGAATAGTTGTTACAGACTTGATTACAACATCAGCATCGGCTGTGATAGCCGCAAAGCGGTAGCCGTAGAATGTGCGTGTTGGATGGTAGCTGACGAACTTATCACCTGCACCAAAGGTATATTTCATCAAGAATGCAGTGGCTGGAGTACGCAGGTTCTCGCGGTGAACACTACCCTCTGGACCATCCATACCGCGGCTGCGTGCGCCATTACCATCGTTGAGCAACTCACCTGGCAAGCAAGTAAGTGTAGTACCCTCTGCGGCCTTAAATACGAATGAAGGCACACCAGCACAGTTCTGACCGAAGTCAATAACGAGATTCTCGCCCGCCTTCAACTCAATCTGCTCACCCTCGGCAAAACGCTTCGAGATGACAACCTTACCAGCCTCGCCATCCTTTGCGCCCTCAACATCCTTCCAGATGTAAGCCTCAACAGGTTTGAGCTCAAGGTCGTGACGGAGATAGATCTCGGCGCCCTCCGATGGAAGAATCTCGCCATGGAACTCCTTGTTCTGCTCTGGAGTAGAGAGCTTATCAGCAACCTCATAGCCCATCTTCTCGCGTGCGTCATACTCCTCGCCATCGAAGATAGCAGAGTGCTTCACAGGACCTGCGATGCCCGCCTTCCAATTCTCAAGGTCGGTACCATAGAGCTTCTTCGAGCCGTCGGCATAGGTAAGCTCCAACACACCACGGAAAGCACACTTTGTACCCCACATAGTGTGGTTACCAGGAGTCACAATCTTATCACCCCACCAACCTGGAGTAACCTGTGCAGAGAGCTGATTCTCGGCATCAGCAGCCTTATTGAAAGCATCTGTCAGGTCGTAAGTAAACGAGCGACGAGTCCTAAGAACGTGGGTAAAACCAGGCTTGAGGTACTCATTACCAACAGGTTTGCCGTTGAGATAAATCTCATAGACACCCAGACTGGTTGTCATCCACTTGGCAGATGTTACCTTACCCTCGTTCTTCACCACCGACACAAACCAGCTTGCACCATCGGCGGCACGGTCGTGGTTCCACTTCTCCAACACAGGAGCATCAACAGCCGAGAGCCAGATAGATGACTCCCACGCCTTAGCATCAAGGGCATCACACTTCTCTCCCACATAGGCAGCCTCCTTGCAACCGCAGAGAGAGAGCGCAGCAACAAAAGCTATGCTGCTTAATAAAAATCTAATCTTCATTTTCATAGGTATTTTTAGGTTTTAAGTTTAATTTCGATAGAATACTCTTTCAAAGTTAGGTATAACTTTGTGATTAAACAAATTTAACCCCTAACGATTACGTCTATCAAATAAAAAATCGCATATTTTGCCCTCATAAATTAGAAAAAGCGCCCAACAATTAAGCTGAGCGCACATTTTTCCATTAATTCCAAAGGAAATTTTATTTTGAATATCAACCTAAAATCTCCTCACAACGATCCACATCGCTTGGGCGAATAACTACATTTGCCACCGCACCCTCAGCAAAGGCATACATATATTCGATAAACACACCCTGCTCGGTCAGACGGTCAAGCACCACCGAGAGCGCTCCACTCTCATTAGGGCACTTCACACACACCACATCGGTAAGCATAACAGCAAAATCTGCCGCACGCAAACACTCCACAGCTTTATCAACATCCGACACTATCAATCTCAAGATGCCGAAATCAGAGGTCTCCGCCATACTGAATGCACGCATATCAATGCCGTTCTGGCTCATTATCTTCGCCACCTCATTTATACGCCCCGATCTATTCTCAAGGAATATAGACAACTGCTTGATTACCATAACTATCGTTTTTATTATTTCAACTTTCTATTATCAATTACTCGCTTGCTCTTGCCCTCGCTACGCGCTATGCTGTTAGGCTCCATAAGCTTGATCTCGGCAGAGATAGAGAGTACACTCTTCAATCTATCTGCCAAACGCTTCTTCATTGCAAGCATACGACCAATGTCGTCGCTAAAGTAATCCTTGCGCACCTCAACCTGCACTTGCAGAGTGTCGAGATTACCCTTGCGATCAACTACAAGCATATATTGAGGCTCAAACTCTGTCATCTCAAGGATTACGCTCTCCACCTGCGATGGGAAGACATTGATACCGCGAATAATAAGCATATCATCACTACGACCAACTATGCGACCCATACGCACCGATGTACGTCCGCAGGCGCACGCCTCGTTATGCAACGTACAGAGATCCTTGGTGCGATAGCGCAACAGAGGCATACCCTCCTTGGTGAGCGTTGTGAAGACAAGTTCTCCCGTTGTGCCGTATGGCAACTGCTCAAGTGTATCAGGATCAATAATCTCGGGATAGTAATGATCCTCATTCACATGCGAGCCATTCTGCTCAACGCACTCATACGACACACCAGGACCTACAATCTCGCTCAAGCCATAGAGATTATACCCCTTCAAGCCCAGTCGCTCCTCAATTTCTTTGCGCATATTCTCGGTCCAGGGCTCTGCTCCGAAGGCTCCAATGCGAAGATTTATATCCTCCTTGGAAACGCCCATCTTCTCAAGCGTCTCTGCCAGATAGAGAGCATAAGAGGGGGTACACGCAATACCGCTGATCTTAAGATCCTTAATCAGGCGTATATGCTTCTCGGTATTACCCGTCGAGGTGGGGATCACCGTAGCGCCCAGATTCTCAACGCCATAGTGTGCGCCCAGACCACCCGTAAAAAGACCATAGCCATAGCTTACAGAGAAGGTGTCATCACGTGTAACACCAAACGAGGTAAGCGCTCGCGCCATCACCTCCGACCACACAGCCAAATCCCTACGAGTATAACCCACAATGGTAGGATTTCCCGTTGTACCCGATGAAGCGTGCACACGCACGATCTCCGACGACGGAGCTGCCTGCAAGCCATAAGGGTAGTTGTCGCGCAGATCCTGCTTGGTTGTAAATGGCAGTTTTACAATATCATCAATGCTCTTTATATCCTCAGGCGCAACATCCATCGCCTGCATCTTATTTCGATAGAATGGTGTATTGTGATAGACGTAGTTTACCAGCTTTTGCAGACGTTTGCTCTGCAATGCGTGCATCTCGTCACGACTCATACACTCTTTACTTGGGTTCCAAATCATCTCTCTAAAGTTTTAATTAGTTCTCTGTGTGATCCTCATTGAAGGCAGCCATACGTTCTGCCAACACAGCATATAATTCATCCCTCATACGTGACGTGCAGGCTCTTACACCCTGCTGCTCGCTACCTGTTGTCGAGAGCGAAATGCTGCTCACTCCATAATACAACAGCTCGCGCAGAAGCTCTCCGCCCGTCATCGACTTATACCCGATGGTGAAGAAGAAGCCATCGCCAACCTCCTGCGTCACGTCACGATCATATACTATATGAAAACCATTATCCAAAAATATCTGCTTCATTCGCTCAGCGCGGTAGGCATACTCACGCGTATCCTCCACAAAGTTTATCACCCCCTCGGTCGAGAGACGCATCATCTCGGCATAGGCGTATTGTGTCGAAGCCGTAGCACCCGATGTAATCATATAGAGGATAGAAGCCACCAGCGTCTGACCAAAGACTCCTGCATCGTGATAACGCTCCGCCAGAGCTGGATACTGACGCTCATACAACTTATCGCTGATGGCAAGCAGCGCCATACGCTGACCAGCATAGCTAAAGATCTTTGACGAGGAGAGCATAAGGATATAGTTATCGGTATAACGTGCCACCGTAGAGGCGAAAGGTGGTTCAAACGGATGGCCTAAATCCTGACGAAAATCCATACAGAAATATGCCAAATCCTCCATCACCACCACATCATAACGCGTAGCCAGCTCTCCCACGATAGCCAACTCGCTCTCCTCAAGCGAGATCCACGCAGGATTGTTGGGATTGGAATATACTATGGCTGCAATATCACCCGCCGAGAGCATCTCCTCCAGCTTGGCACGCAATGCCTCGCCACGATAGTTATATATATCAAACTCTACCCACTCAGCACCTATGATACGCAACTGCGACTTCTGAATAGGGAAGCCTGGATCAATAAACAACACCTTATTTTTGCCCATGATACGTTGCGTGCAGGCTATAAACGAACCATACGAGCCCGCCACGCTGCCCACCGTAGGGACACACGAACGAGCCGAGACATCCACATCAAGAAAAGCCTTGACAAACCTCGACGCCTCGCTCTTTAGTTCGGGCACACCCGCCGCCGCAGGATATTGCGACCCGACACCGCGATCCAAAGCTCGCTTCTCCGCCTCAACGCCATAGCTATTTATGGGCAATCCTGGCGAACCCTGATCCATACGGATAAATGGGATCCCCGTCTTCTGCTCTAAATATTGAGCCACCAGCAACACCTCACCGATGGTGGCATTTGCAAGATCTGCCACGTGTAGCTCTCGCGTAGCCTGCTCAACCAACTCTTCGCTAAAAATCTTCATCCTCTACTCACATTTTACAGCCTCAAGACCCATATCAAAGGCTCGCAGATTATCCTCCACAACCTTCTCCCCCTTCGCGGCAAAGACCCTTGCCACCGCCTGACGCAACTGCTCAGGCGAGAGAATCTCAATAAAGCGTGCCGCCATACCCAACAGCAGAATATTAGCACTCTTTGGCACGCCACTATCTTTGGCTACCTGCTCAATATCGAGCGTCACCACACGGGGCAGAGAGGCGAGTTCCGCCTGTAACGCCTCCTCATCGGGGTAGTTGGAAATATTCTTAAATGGAGTGGATGAAGATACCACCCAACCCTCTTCATTAAGGCTCGCCACGTAACGGAGAGCCTCCATAGGCTCCATTGAAATAATCAAATCGGCAGCACCCTGCTCTATCAAATCAGAATAGATAGGCTCCACAGAGAGTCGCAAATTCGACTGTACATCGCCTCCACGCTGACTCATACCATGAACCTCTGCCTGCTTGAGGTTGATGCCTGCAACAGCCGCTGCATTACCTATGATTGTGGCAATGGTGAGGATACCTTGACCACCCACACCTGCCAATATAATATCTTTCTTGCTCATAGTTATTGCGCTCTTTTTTTACGAAGTTTACGATTCAGGGTCTGGATACACTCTCGGCGAGGTATAATAACCGAAACACCCTGATACTCTATCTCTTGACGAATTATGCGGGTTATCTCCTCCATATTCTTTGGGATAGGTACAACCACGTGAAGATGCTCCTCTTCAACACCCAATCCACGACATATAGCCTCAAACTTATTCGTTCCTGCGGAGTCCTGTCCTCCTGTCATTGCCGTTGTTAAGTTATCGGAGATAATCACCGTGATATTTGCCTTGTCATTCACCGCGTCAAGCAAGCCCGTCATACCCGAATGGGTAAAGGTTGAGTCGCCAATCACCGCAATGGCTGGATGCAAACCCGCATCAGCAGCACCCTTTGCCATAGTGATCGAGGCTCCCATATCTACACAGCTATCAATAGCTCGAAATGGAGGCAAAGCTCCGAGAGTATAACAGCCAATATCACCAAAAACTCGAGCCGATGGGTACTCCTTGATAACACGATTAAGAGCATCATACACATCACGATGACCACAACCCTGACACAGGGCTGGTGGTCGCGCCACCACACTCTGCGCCTGGTAGGTAGCACTCTTCTGCTCCCCACCTAATGCCACATTCAAGGCATCGGGAGTAAGCTCTCCCATACGAGGCAGGTCGCCCGTCAAGCGTCCCTTCACGATATAATCACCGCCCAGCAAGGCTCTTACCTGCTCCTCAACAACCACCTGACCATCCTCGGCAATAAGCAAAGCATCACACTGCGCTGCGAATTCACGGATGCGATCCTCGGGCAGAGGATATTGCGAGATTTTAAGCACCGCGACACCTCTCTTTTCGGGGGCGGCCTCCATCACATAATTATAGGCAATACCACACGCCACAACGCCCAACGCATAACGACCCTCGCCTATCAGCGATTTATTATATGGCGACTGCGCCGATGAACTGACAAAATCCTGCTGCTTGGCAACCAACGAAGCATACTGTCGGCGAGCATTGGCTGGCAGCAACACCCAATGGCTACGATCACTCTCGGGATTAAGACCTCGCTGTGGCTGTGCTGAAGTAATCTCCACACCTGCGCGTGAATGAGCCAAACGGGTAACGATACGCATCAACACTGGCACACGATACCTCTCCGAGAGCTCAAAGGCGTAAGGCATCATATCGTAAGCCTCCTGCTGTGACGATGGCTCCAGAATGGGCACCATAGCGAACTTACCATAAAAACGAGAATCCTGCTCATTCTGCGACGAGTGCATCGACGGATCATCTGCGGCAAGCACCACAACGCCTCCATTCACGCCTGTAATCGCAGAATTGACAAAAGCGTCTGCCGCCACATTCATACCCACGTGCTTCATACACACAATGGCACGCTTACCCGCATACGACATACCCAAAGCCGCCTCCATAGCGGTCTTTTCGTTGGTACACCAACGGCTACGCACCTCGGGAGCATAGTTCTGGATAAATTCGGTTATCTCGGTAGAGGGTGTTCCAGGATAGGCATACACACCGCTTATCCCTGCGTGAATAGCACCAAGTGCTATGGCCTCATCACCCAAAAGTAATTTTCTCTCTATCATCTTTTATATATTCTTTACAACTCTATTACATCGGCATCATCCAATACGGGGAACTTCTCACGAAAACCATTCAAAAACTCCATATCGATTGTTGCCGTTGACTCACACTCCTTGCCATTATCGCATTGAGCCAGGAGCTCACCATAGGGGCTGATCACCACGCTACCGCCAGAGTATTCGCACACAGGATCACTGCCCACACGATTTACACCCACCACATAACATTGGTTCTCAATGGCACGTGCCAACAACAGGGTGCTCCACGCCAACATTCTTGTGGTAGGCCAAGAGGCCACATATATTATCATATCGTAATCGTCGCGATTGCGCGCCCATACAGGGAACCGCAAATCGTAACACACCTCAAGCAGAATACGCACACCGCGCCACTCCACAACCACACGCCTATCGCCTGCCGTGAAGCGCAGATGCTCGCCACCATAGGTGAAGAGATGGCGTTTATCATAATACTCCACCTCGCCATCGGGCTTAACAAAATAGAAGCGGTTAAAATAACGCTCTCCATCTGTCACCACCACACTTCCTGCAATAGCTGCATTAGTAGCCGCCGCCTTACTCTTCATCCATTGCAGAGCCTCTCCATCCAGACTCTCCGCCACCGTTTCGGGTTCAACACAGAAACCCGTAGAGAACATCTCGGGTAACACATAAAGATCTGAACCAGCATTTCTCGCTATCGCCTCATCAGCACGAGCAATATTGGTTGCAGGGTCAGCCCATAGAATATCCCGTTGAAGTATTGTTACCTTCATAATTACATATTTATAATACAAAGATACAACTTAAATGGTTTTCTTGCGCTATTTCATGCATAAATTGGAGGTTTTGTCGTAAAATAGAACATAATTATGCGAGATAAGCAACAGAAGTGACTAAGAAAATGGCTACAAAACAAATAAGGCGCTGATATTCAGCGCCTTTTGTAGTGGATAGGGGATTATTCCACACAATTTGTTGTAGTTTGTTATAATTTGTATTATATTTGCAATACACTTATTAACAACGACATACGGACGCCTTTCCGTAAATGTTATTTAATATAGTTTGTTTTGATTGCCCCAAAAATGGATGTAAAAATGGATGCAATCCTTAATTAGCATATCAAAGATACAAAAAAAACGATATAATACATACATTTTAATAAATAAAGTAATAAGATGGGTAGGAATTTGACATATCGTACTAAAATTCGTTTACAAGCCCGACTTAATAAAAAAGGCGAGGCAAGTATAATTATACGATTGAGTTTTAATGCAAATCGAATTAATCTTGAAACAGGATATACGATAGACCCAAACAAATGGGATAATGACACCGAGAAGGTTAAACGAAATTGCACGAATAGTCAAGGTCTAACATTCTCCGAAATAAACGATGGCATATCTCATAGGTTATCAGTCATAAATGGTATTTTCAAGAAATACGAGCAATTAGGTGGTGGGTATCCAACGGCAGAGCAAGTAAAGGAAGAATACTATACTACAACAAAGAATAAGGTTAAATCTAAAAAGACTCTTTTAGAATACTACGATGAGTTTGTGGAAAATCGTTCCATGCTCAATTCGTGGAGCGCCAATAACAAAAAGAAATTTAATGCAATAAGGAATAAATTTTCTTTATACAACTCCATGCTTCAGATTGAGGAATTAGACGAAGGAGCACTTATAAATGTGGCAAAATTCTTCCAAAAATATTGGAAGAATAACGATACTTTCAGAAAAAGGTGGCAAGATATTAGGTCATTTTTTAGATGGTGTGATGATAATAACTATCCAATTCATAAGGATTGGAAGAATTTTAGCATAAAATTCAAGACAGCAAAGAAATTTATTATTTACCTTGAAGCAGATGAACTCTTAAGGATTTACAATCATGAATTTACTGGGAATAAAGCACATCTCGCCTTGTATAGAGATTGGTTATGCTTTGGAGCATTTACATCGTTGAGATTTAGTGATATTTCTCGATTAGAAAAGAAAGATGTACGAGATGATTACTTTGAAATAACTACAAAAAAGGATAGCGACCCAGTAAAGATTGAATTGAACAAGTATAGCAAGGCAATTATCAATAAATATAAAAAGAGTCCTTTTGCTAAAAACAAGGTATTACCATCTGTACACAACTCCTATTTAAACAAATATCTAAAAGAGATTGGTAAAATTTGCAAGGTGGATACGCTTATAACTAAGACTCACTACGAAGGGACAAAGCGCATTGAGCAGTGTAAACCCAAATATGAATTTATAGTAAGCCACACGGGGCGCAAGACCTTTATTTGCCTTGCATTATCTATGGGCATACCACCGACAACCGTAATGGCATGGTCTGGGCACGATAGTTTCGAGGACATGAAACCCTACATCCGCATTACCGATAAGGCTAAAGCAGAGGCTATGGCTAAATTTGATACGCTGGAGCAACAAGAGTTAATTCCATTGGAGGAGGTGTAAGATTTTTTCTTACATTTATGTAAAATTTGGAAATATGGCGGAATTAAAAGTAAAGCAAATTCTTAATCAACGAGGAATCAGTGTAGCGCAGTTTGCAGAGATGATTGGCATAACCCGTGAGCATTGCTATTCAGTGGTCGGTGGCAAACACGCAAGTCAAAAGAATATAGAGAAGATGGCTCGTGTCCTTAACCTCCCAATTAGGGATTTATATGCTGTGCCCTCGCCAATAGAATCGGTTTATAATCCATACGAAATTGTATTTGGTCGCACCGAGCATTACCAGCCCAACGACATTATCACCTTTGGTAAGTTGAATGGGGCGTTTGGAGCGTTCAGTAATATGAGCACTGAATATCCCGTAGAGTGTTTCGGTCATACATTCAGGACAAGCGAACACCTATTTATTGCTCTGAGATTTAGCGGATACCCTGATTTACAGAGGGAAATTATGGAATATCCAAACAGTATGTACTGTAAGAAAATCTTTGTCAATGGCGATAAATACAAACCATTCCATCACCCCAACTGGCACGATAACTATTTTGATGTTGAGGTTATGAAGTATGTGGTATGGTTGAAATATGAACAAAATAAGGGCTTCCGCAAACTCCTTGCTCGTAGTAAGGGAAAGGTGATTGTGGAAGATACAACCCAACAGAATTCCACCAATAGCGTTATCCGCTGGGGGTGTCAAGACTTGCAGAAAAAGGATTTGATTAGTGCTGTACGCTCGGCAGCCAAGAAACAAATACACGCAACTGAGAAGGAGGCTGAGGCTAAAACTGCATCATTAAAGAAACCTCGCTCAGAGGCAGCACAACAACGGGCTGATGCAAAACTTAAAGCACAAATCCAAGCGATGGAGCAGATGGCTAAGTTGTGTGAACAAACCATTTTAGAGCATTGCCACTACACACTATCTGGCGAAAATGCAATGGGTAAGATTCTGACCACACTTCGTGATAATGGTCGCATAGATTACCAACTCGACTATCCCCTATTTCTATTTGACGAGGAAATTCCCAAGACAAATAAGGTGTAAGAAAATATCTTACACCTTTATTTCTTTTATTTTCATCATCGAATAAGTTTCACGAACCTCAAAAGTGAAACATTGAGAAATTTTACTTAACTTTGGTAAAATTCTAACTCAGAGCAATATGAAATACGACAAAACCTCGCCCTTATCAATTTTCGATTACAGCAAACAACTAATAGGCAAATCTCTAAGAGAAGTTGTTGCTAATGACCTACTACATACACGCTCAGGTAAAGGTGGATTAGGTCAGTTGGTTGAAGAATTGTTTTTTGAGTATGAAGTAAACAATGACCAACGAGCAGATTTCGAGGAGGCTAAACTTGAATTAAAATGTACCCCCTTAAAGGTATTGAATAATGGCTCTTTGGCGATTAAGGAAAGATTAGTTTGCACAATGATAGACTTCTTTGAGGTTGCAGATACGCCATTTAAGGAGTCGAAGTTATATCATAAATGCTTCCTTATGCTCATTTTGTTTTATCTACATAATTCATCATTAGAGCAGCATGACCTCAATTTTCTATTCTCAGTTTTATGGCAATTGCCTGAAAAAGATTTAATTATAATTGAGAATGACTATAATATTATTTCTAGAAAAATCAGAGATGGCAAAGCGCATCTATTGTCAGAGGGCGATACGATGTACTTAGGAGCATGTCGAAAAGGTCAAAAGGGCGATAAGGCTGTCCCTCAACCAAATTCAGAGGAATTAGCACCGAAAAGAGCATTCTCGTTAAAAACATCATATATGAGAACTATTCTTCCCCATGTTATAGACACTGCGGAAGGATATTACTGCAACTATGCTGCCCCATCAACAGACACATCATTGACCTCAATTGATGAGTTAAAAGAGAATTCATTTAAGGAAATCCTCTCTCAGCGATTCGCAACTTACATGGGTCTTGATTATAATGAAATTTGCGACACATTAGGTCTTACCCCATCATTAGCGAAAAGTAAATATTACGGCATAGCAAGTGCTATGGCGGGAGGCTCATTGAATGAGGCTGAGGAAATCAAAAAATCAGGTATGATTATAAAGACCATTAGGGTAAATTATAATGGGCGCATTAACGAGCATATGTCATTTAAGAATCTTGATTATAAAGAATTACTCGAAAATGACAACTGGTATGATTCGGAATTATATGAATTATTTTCAGGTAATTTCATGTTTGTGATATTCAAAGAACCCGAGAAAAATTCTCAAATAACAATAAAAGGAAGGACTGAAACGAAGTATTGCTTTGATAGAATAGTTTTTTGGACTATGCCTCAAGCAGATTTAGAAAAAGCAGAATCGTATTGGATGCAAATTAAGACATTGGTTGCAGAAAATAGAATTCCTGATTTACGGAAGGAATGCTCGATTGCCAATAGTGATATTTTCCATGTTAGACCTAAAGGCAGGGATGGTGATGATTTGGATATAAATCCATTAGACGGCACAAATGTAGAAAAGAACTGCTACTGGTTTAACAATACATATGTTAGAAAAATTATCGAGCCTTAGGCATTTAAGGCTCGATACAATTCTTCTCCAACTTTAGTAATAATTCCACAAACTAACGCATTACCCATAAAGAATGCTCGTTTTGTGTCAGTTTCACCTATGGTGTGATTATCGGGGAACATATTCAGTCGCTCCAGTTCCAATGGAATAAGGCGTCTATATCTACCATTTTCAGGGTCAATTATAACATGCTTAAAGCGTGAAGGCGTAGAGCCACCCTCGGAAGTAATAATCGTTCTTGAAGGTCTATCCAAGAAATCTGGGAATGCCATACTGCCCTCGCTATATGTAAACTCTGCACCACTACGAGTTTTTCGGACTTCTTTCTTTCCTCCCTTAAGATATTCCCACTTCGGTAGGTCAGAAGGCGAAATATAGTAATCCTCAGTGATTAACTCTCTATCTTTGCCTTTTGCTAACACATCCTCCAAAACCATGCGTGAGCCACAATAATCGGGTTCAGTCTTATATGTCCAATACTTTCCGCCGACCATTAAACCCGCATTACTGAATGGGCGCAGTGTGTTGTTTTTATTAAACTCTGTGCTCAATTCAGATAAGTCAGATTTAGAATTCTTAAGCAATAGATGTGTTCCGCATGTACTTCCCTGAAGCGGTTGCACGGGAAATGCCTTAGCAAATATTCCTTCCTCAAATATCCACTTTGAGGGGTCGTTTATCTGCTTATAGATAGGACACGATGGTGAATACGCCAAAATGTATGTCCTCTTTCTGCGCTGTGGCATACCATATTCAGCAGCGTTGATAACTCTCCATTCTACAATATACCCAAGATTGGACAAGGATTGCAATATGATGGCAAAATCACGACCACGCTGAGATGCAGGTGATTGCAGTAGCCTATCTACATTCTCGAGGAATAATACTTGAGGTTTCTTATCACCCTTTTCTACGAGAATACGATGAATTTCCCACCAAAGAACACCCTTTTTACCAACAATTCCTTCCGATTGGCTCAAAACTCGTGCTACGCTATAATCCTGACATGGAAATCCTCCAACCAACATATCGTGGTCAGGAATTTCTGTGGATTTAACTAAGGCTATATCCTTGTTAATATGTCCTTCTGCCCCAAATCGAGCAATATATGTACGAGATGCGTGTTGGGTTTTAGTCGCTGGCTCAAACTGATTACTCCATATAGTTTGGAAGAAATTAGGGTATGCTCTATCTAAACCAATGCGGAAACCACCAACACCTGCGAATAACTCTACTACCTTAAATTCGGTCATTGTTGTGCTTTTTATGATGCAAAGGTATAAAAAACCTTGATATTTATACTTAATCAAGATGGAATGAAGTGAAATTTTTATAAATCTATAACAAAATATTAAAATTCCAAAACACTATATACCTCCTCCAACTCCTCTGCTCGTAGTCCTAAGTATCTACGGGTAATCATTGGTGATGCGTGGTTGAAAATCTCACTCAGTTTAATAAGTGCCATTTCCGATTGCTCACCTGCTGATTCCACCACTTTACGACCAAAGGTCTTACGGAAACTATGACTGCTCAGGTGCTCCACCTTCACATTGTATTTAACCTTGATAGTCTTAAGGTGGCGGTTTATCATTTGGGTAGAAATCACCTCACCACGATTGTTGAGAAAACAATGCTCGGTCATATCCTCAACCTTCAGGGCATTGTAGCAATCCAGAATATGTTTCTGGAAACCTTCATTGATTTTAACCTCTCTCCGTTTGCCAGTCTTTTTCTCAATGAGTGAAAATTTAGACCCACTTAATAGTTGATTCCAAGTAAGGGTCTTAAGGTCTGAAATTCTCAGACCGAAGAAACAACCACATCCAATCAGTAGTGATAAGCGGTATTTCTTATCTTTATACAATCTACGCACAAGGTTT
>JAEIGA010010967.1_pt1 | contig 13752 bp, 16 predicted proteins | sample 9270691 | NCBI WGS metagenome assembly JAEIGA01 (sample SAMN17057246, study PRJNA624740) | gut metagenome | biome: biome; isolation source: fecal sample | host: Bos grunniens | place: China: Xizang | collected 2019 | reverse complement strand
TGCTTCATAAGGTTTTTACTAATCAATAACGCATTACCCCGTAAATACAATCCCCAAAACATTGAATCTTCTAATGTATTATAAGTCAATTCTCCACCCCATAAAACTGAATCATTATTTAATGACTGTACAAATGCGTTTAATAAATCAATATTTATATATGTCGAAGTGTTTGTCCGAAATATATAGTCAAACATAACATTTTCATTTACCCATGTCATTGCTTCAAATGTTTTATGGTATGTATGTTCTAAATCATCGTTTGAAGTTAATTCTAAAATATCTTCTTCAAAATTAAACCGTTGTTCGTTATATCCACCTCGATATATTATATAATCCATATTCTCAGGTAATATGGATAAATATGTTTCGCGTAATACCTGTTCCTGTTTTATGAAAAAATCTTCATTACAGGACATAATCATTATAAGTATTCGTTTCATAAGATCTTGTCTAAGACATTATTTTTCTTAAAATATATAAATATACATTTTTGTTATTTTATAAGACCAGAAGCGGCATCTAAGACTTCTGCTGCTATTTTTTATTTATTATTGATTTAACATATTGACTCATCCAGTAACTATCTGCAATATCGTCAATTTTTGGAATAAGATATAAATTAGGAAATATACTTTCAAACAATTTAATCATTACTTCCTTTTTAGCAGAACCATTACCACTTGCGAATTTTTTAATTTCACCAGGTGTTGCAACAATGATTGAATAATTATAAACTTTATCAATTCCTTCTGGTGTTAATGTGAAGTATTTTATTAAATCGTATCTAATAATATAATTCAACCCTGCAAGATCCATAATTGATTTTGTTTGTGCTGACTGATATGATATACCTTCCATACAAACATACACATTACAATTATCAAACTGTTTTACATAATACGAAATAATCCCAATAATAGTACGACTAATATTTATTAGGTTATATGTTTTAAGTATTTCGCTTTCGTGATTGTCCTTTCCTGATTTAGGATCTTGTTTATCATATAATACATACTTAAAATTATTATATGTATTTTGTGCTTTTTGTTCCTTTGCAGTTAATTTTGTATTACCAGATATTATATAAAAATTCTTATCTTCAATTCCATCAACTTGAACAGTAACACCTGTACTATTTATACTCTGGTCAATACCTATAAAAATGTTTACCATTATAATAGCATCATATATTTAGCTATTTGTTTAAAATAGAAAAAACAGTGACTGAAATTCAATCACTGTTTTTATATAATTCATTTTTATATTTTTACAACTTTACCATATTCAAGACAAAGCAATTTTCTATATTTTGTTGGAGTATAATCAGGATAGAAATATTGTTTAGCCTTTATTTTATTTTCAACATCCATTTCAAATACCTCATCAGGTTTTACCCATACACGTTTTTCACAAAGTTTTTCAACCGTGCCTGAATGGATTCGATAATGGCCACCAAAACCGTATATATATCCTACATGGTCACCTTCTTTTAACTGAATACCGAGATTATCTGTGTTATTGTAATGTCCCATAAGCGTGTTAAATGTTATATATATAATAATAACATTTCAAAGTCGTATATTTAGTAAATTATTCAGATGTTTTTCTTCATTTTGTTTAGTATCTTTTACATTAAAACCGTACATAAATACAAAGTTTTGTGCGTGTGATAACGACTTTTCATTGCTGTATTGATATATATTTTTATATACCTTTGCAAGTTCGATAATAAACTTGTCATGTTCTTCCCACGACCAAAATTTTCGGGTCATCCATCCATCTTCTTTAATAATGGAACATACCTTTTGAAACGATAATTTAGACTTAACGAACTTAAACATTGCATACACACACGACAACTTAAACATATTATTATTTAATACTTCGTGTATGGTTTTATCGTCAAAATTATTATTCTGGAGTTCGTCAAGAGTAAATGGTTTAATACCTTCTTTCATATTTTATTTGATAATTTTAATCAAGTCGTGAATTGTAACTCATTTTCTTTACACCCTTTTCCAATCCAAATTTTGAAACAAGGTAGTAATAAGATTCCTTAATATTCATATCCTGCTGCCAAATCGCCTCGAGGGGACAACCGATATTGTCATAATATGTGCGTTCCTTTTTTGTAAATCCCTTAAGGAACAACTGAAGTACTTCTTTTCGGTGTAACTCTTTAGCAGCCTTTTCAATTTCCTTTCCAAGTTTTGAACGTTTATCATACTCGAGCCAAACAAATCCACATCCGAAACCAACAAAATGGAAGTTTCGTTTATCTCCACCGCCCTCAACAGATATGATTGAACGGGCCTTCAATGTTTCAGTAACATCCTTTGAAATCTCTTTGAAATTATCGGTGATGTATTTCAACAGTTCATCCTTAATTGATGTCGGAGATTTTGTGGTTGACTTCTTTTTATAATCAGGATTTCCAAGTTCCTTAATCAAACGAGCAGCCTCATCACGAGAAAGATTTTTATCACGGTAATCATTTTTAGTGATGCAATACAATGCCCATAACTGACGGGGAGAAGCGGGAACGAAATTTTCCATATTATCAAACTTTAATGGGTTAAACAAATCACATATAAATATAGTATAAAACTTAAAAAATTCAATACAAATATAAAAAAATGTGGGCGATTCTCACGAACGGCCCACATAATAAATATCTACCTCTATATATAAAATGCTTTTAATGTATTTACGTTATTTAAAGCATAACTTTAGGGAACTACGATTACCCACACAATACGCTTATTGTGTACGTTACGATGATACAAAGTATCATAATGTTATATATATTATATAGTAATAATATGTTTTTAAATTCAACAAACAGTTAAAAAATTAAATTTTTTTCTTATAATCTTTTGAATTTAATAATTTTCCACCCATTTTTATCATTTGCCCATCCATTTCAAATTCAATACCAACTATTATTCCATCACTTTCCTGTATATCGAAAATTTCAATAATACGCGATTCAACATCTACAGTACCTGGTTTAGGATTACTGAATAGACACCCAGGCACAGGATAATAAATTATATCGTTTACTTTATACTCCATATTGATTATTAAAATGAATTATGACTTAAAAAATGAATTAAAATTACCACCAAACATATCACTAGCGATTGTACGATATTCAGTTGCCATATGCGGATATGATTTGTTAAATATATATTCTTTATTACATTTATTACATTTATGTTTATATTTTAATGACTCGGATGTTAATACCTCACCTGTTGGTACTACATCACCTCCACAATCATCACATATATATCTTATCTCGACAGGTTGTAAATATTTTTTAATTTCTCCCATATTTTAAATACTGTAACCAACAAATTTCTTCCTCAATTTCCTTCTTCATTTCTTTAAGACCTTCAAGTCTTTCAGGCAAATTGTGTAACATTTCTTCAATTGTAAAAATCTCGTCATTACATTTACTCAATTCTTTTAACAATTCATCAGCACGTGACGGCGATTCTTTACAAAAATAATTATAATCCATAATAGAATTATCAATTTCTTTTCTAACAATCTCTTTATCTTTCATTTTTTGACTTTTCTTTTCATAGTCATCCCAACTACTTTTTTTGTTTAATGAAGAGGTATGTTTCAACATTTCACCATATTTTGAGTTTTTCAAATCAGATGGATTCAACGCATCTATCATATTTTCACGATTGTTTACCTTACCTGTTTCAACATACTTTCTGTTGTTATTATAAAACTCTCTTTCAATACGGCGAGTCCAAACAGTATTTTCTTTATCTTTTCGCTCACCACGCTTTGTGTTATCACTCATATTATATATTGATATATATTTATTTTACCAATTACTTGTATCGGTAATATCCTTTTCTTCACCACATTTATTACATTTAACAACTACAATATCGCCTAATCCAGTAGGTGTAAATATTACGGATATTTTACCACCTATTGTTGAACTAAACTTACAACTTTTATGTTTATTACAAAAATCGTTGTATTCTTTTACTTCCGCAGGATTTAAATTGAATTGCAATTCCTTTTGTGTTGGGTCGTACTCCAATATACTTTCTTCTCGTTGTTTACTAATTTGTTTTAATGTTTTCTTAAAGTCTTCAGTAATTTCACTACCTGTTATAGGATTTATTTCGACTTTTCTTTCTTCAATACACGGATACTTCTTATCTAACCAAACTGTATTTCCACATTTCTCACATTTGTGAACATACTTAGGGGGATTAGATAAAAGTACTTCTCCAGTAAATTCAAGTTCCTCCCCACACGCATCACAATATTGGTTTAATTCAAAATGCTTTATTTTAATTTCAGTTTCCTTTTTCATTTTCGAGTATTCGTTTTAATATAATATAGTAATATTCTTCACTCAATTCATAACCTATAAACTTACGATTTGTATTTAACGCTGCAATAGCAGTTGACCCAGAACCCATACAATTATCTAATACCACATCACCTTCATTTGAATATGTTTTAATTAAATATTCAAGTAAATCAGTTGGTTTTTGTGTTGGGTGCAATTTTCCTTTGCGATTAGGAACAACATTGAACTCAAGAATATCAGAAGGTTGTACCCAATCAGGGTCGTATCTTCTTTTCTGTTTATCAAATTGTAAATGATTGTTATCCCCACAATAATGGTCATAATTGTAACAAGCTTTACCTACACCTACTCGTTCTTTCATAATAGGATTATATGTTGCCTTTGAATTACCAAATACACATATTTCCTCATAATATTTCATAGGACGATATTTTGCACTGGCCATACCTGTAGGAACATTTTTCTTCCAAATCAACTTATAACGAAAATCTTTCATATTTGATTGTATTAGCTGATAAGTAAACATACCCGCAGAAAACAAAACAATATTCCCAGTAGGTTTAATAATTCGTTTATATTGTTCCCACAACTTATCAAACGGGATAAGACAATCCCATGATATACTTGTCATATTATATGGCAAATCACATAATATTAAATCAATAGAATTGTCTGAAAGGTTTTTCATTCCCTCCAGACAATCAATATTATAAACTATATTAGTTTCCATTTAGTTAATCATCATTTTATATTCGGCAATTCTACGTTTCTTGTGCCCTTCATATGTTATTTTTGTTGTTTTAACCGCAGCAAGTGTAAACTCAAAATCAGATTGATTTATATTATGAACCGTTGTATCATCTCGTCTACATTTTTGTAGTCGTTCATAGAAAACTGTTGTACTAACACCATATTCACCACAATTATATATTAGTGAACCTAAACCATCAATAAAACCCTGGGAAAATTTGAAATTTTTATTTACTTTATTAAGCAATCTATTTATTGACGCATTTACCTTTTTTATATCGTCTTCGAAAATTTTGTTTGCCTGTGCTTCAGTTATTTTTGTATAATTTTCATTATCCAATATTTGATGTCCATATCCAATTGATGGGCGAGGGTTTTTACCAATCCAATAAGGTTCAAGTCGTAAACTTTCATATTCTTTAATATGTTGTTTCCCTACTTCTGAAACAGAATACGGATATGTCGCAAAATCAAATGGCGGTGTTTCATTTTCAGTGGCAAAAATTATACTATCCTCACTAGATGTTGTATCAGTAATTACTTCATTATTTTTATTGATAATTTGGTTAACCATTTGTGTGCCCACCCATATACCGCAAAAATACGAAATAAATACAATCAATATAAATATAATATTTCTTTTATTCATATTTTATTTATTTTTGTTAGGCAGCAAGGGGATTTTTTAATGTATCCTCAATTTCATCAATTTCTCTAAACATTTCGTGGCGAGTGTCATTCCAAGTTTTCATTATTGATGTTAATTCAATAATCAATTCCTTATTATTTGCAATTGACGCCAATCCGAGCAAATATTTAGGGCGAACACATTCCGGGTTAAGAACATCAAATGAACCCATTGTTCCATAATTCAATTCAAGTTTATTGGCACCCCAAGTGTTGTAATAAATATCAAACGAATGACCAAACAAAAATCGGAAACCCTTATCGGTTGTGTCCTTTAGACCAACCTCAATTCGAGTTTCACACGCATTGACTGTCCAACTATCGTCAAGCAATGCAAGAATTTTTTCAGAAACCAATGAGCGCATTTTCTCGTGAAAATCTTTAGCATTGTCATAAAGTGTTTCACACCTTTTTTCAAGTTTTGACTTCAATTCGATGCCTTCATCAGTTCGATAAAACTTCTCAATTGCAATTTCATTTTTTAGAATTGCAATTCTCTTTTCAACTATTGAAATAAAACCCTCAAGTTCCTTAAGTTTTCCACATTCCTTTTTAATATCAGGGAAACTTCGCACCTCATATTTGGTATTTTTTCCAACAATGTTTGTGTAATTCTCAACCAAAGTATTGTAAGTTACCAACACCTCATCAATTCGCAACGAAAGTTTTTCTCTTTTTGTCATAACTATTTAATTTTGATTACACATAAATATAGACATAAAAGAAAAATATTCAATATTATTCTAATATTTTTATGTAAATATTTGTATTCGTTTTTGTAGCTCTTCAGGATATTGTTGTTTGGTTGAATTATATAATGATAAGAAACACGCATCTAAAATATATGTTGTGCAATAATCATCATTTGAACGAACACCACGACCAATACCCTGTATAATTACATTTGATGTAACCGAATTATACCATAATGGGAATAACTTAATTTTAGCCTTAACATATTCATCAACTATTGTTGGATATGGAACTTTAAGTATTACAATAAATCTACATTGTTCACCAGGTAAGTCAATACCCTCAACAAGTGTTGGACCAATTAGTATAGTATTCTTACTCATCTGATGTATTGTGATTTGTGTTGTTTTTTCCTTAGCATTATTATAAAGCAACATTCGTCTTCTCAATTCAATTGGTGCATTATCGTATATTTCTTTTGCATTTGCATACGAACCTGTTTGTATCATTCCTCGCTGTTCACTAAACTGATTACATATTTTATATATAATTGGTTTTAACATCTTGAAGCTTGTTTCTTTTTCAGCATACGACATTTTGTATCTGTTGAGAAAATAAATAGGTGATTTACTAAAATCAAATGTTGATGGTATTTGAGTAAAACCTATTTCTTCATCTTCATTTAATGTTAAATATTTTGTTCCTATATTTTCACAAAACGCATCAAAACCACCAATTGTTGCTGACATCATTATACGATTATCTGTTGTTTGTAAAAGAAACTTCCAAACAATATAATCTTCCTTTGCACAAGTAAATGTAATATTGGGTTCGTGTGTTACTCTGTTTTCATTAACACTTTTTATAATATATTCGTAACCAATTTCGTTCACGCAGGTAAAGAAATCATTCCAAAGACATTTCATATTTCTAAACCACGAACACGCTTTGTATAGATTTATATCTTCACCTGTAAATGACTGTCCTAATACTTGTTTCTTATGCGATAATGACGATTCAATTGCTTCAACAGTTTCACAAAATCCATCAAGAAATGAATTATACTGTGCAATTGCCTGCTCATTATGATAATCACTTGAATTTGGATTTACTAATACATTAAATATTTCATTATATTTGTCTTCCAATTCAACAAGCGAAATTTTACGACAAATCAAATCATAATCACCGTCTTTATTCAAATCAGATGCATCTTCAAAAAGATCTAACTGAATCTGACCTTTAAAACTATGCAGTTCTTTGAAATATAAAAATTCAGATTTTTTAACCAATGGTGTAAAACATCCAGATACAATTGATGGTATATTATGACACTCATCACAAAATACAGTATCGCGTTTTTTGAAAACTGTATTAGGCTGTGATTGACTTACTACATTTATCATATAATGATACAACTGATAAGTCATAATTACTACTTTACTGTTTAATGCCTTTTTACGCTCACGCACATAAGTACAAGTATTCGCACATTCATAACCTAATTGTTTTGCCGAAACGGGATTAAACAATTTTGCCCACGATACACCACCAATTCGACAATCAGCGTTCCGCATATCTTCATTGTTTCTTAAACAGTTATAGTTACCTGTCTGTCCTTTCAATATGCCGAACTTGCGTTTAATTACAGAATGTTTATTTATAAAATCTTCATACTGTTTCCAAAGATACAAATCAGATACAAGTATATATGATGTTTTCCCATAATAGTCAGCTAAAACTCCTGCTGAAATAATATTCAACAAAGACTTACCTGAACCCGTTGGTGCTTCAATAATCTGATTGTGTTGTGAACATTCTAAGACATTACAACATATTTGATGTATTATTTCAAGCTGATGTTCACGAAAGGCAAAATTTGACCCAATATTTTCCTGTACCCAAAATTGAATGTTTTCTAATACTTCTTGTCTATCTATTTCTATCATATTTATGTACTATATATTAAATATAAAATAGTTAAATATTTATATATATTCAAACAGGATAAAATCTTGTCTAGTCTTATGAATTTAACCTACTCGATAATTTATATATTATACAAATAAAAAACCCGTAGCGTTTGTTCTACGGGTTTCTAAGAGGATTTTTTATATTATCTGTTGACTGTAAATAATTCTGCATTTGACTGTACTTTCAATAATTGTTTACCAATAAACTGTTCAAGAGTTCTACAACCACAATAAGACATTGCTGATTTAAGATAATCAATCATATTTTCAACCCATTGGGCCATTGTATATTTTACATCAACAGTTTTTGAAATACCTTCTGCAGTTTTCAAATCACAATCAGATTTAATCATACATTGTGCCTTTTTAGTTGACATACCAAATATTTCCTTTTTAAGATTGTATGTCAAAAGCATTCGTTTTACCTGTTCAGGAAGATTATCATTATATATATCAAATGCATAATAATGCTGACGACAAGAATCACTTGTATATGTCATTACATCAACACCTTCACAACTATCAAAATATTCTGCAAGTTTATCAGTTACAGGTTTCATAACAAATGCACCTTTAATTAATAACTTATTAGTCAAATCGGTATCTGATTTACAAATATCATATTCAACTGTATCATTCATTACCATATTATCACCTGAAACAAATTCACCAGCTGATTCAAGAATTGAATTAAACAATCCACCAATCATTACATAATCTGCACCCAATGCTAATGCTTTAATAACATCTGAATAATTACGAATACCACCATCCGCGATTACTTTTGTTATATGATTACATTTAATTTGTTGTCTATATCTTTTAATTTCATTTATTTCATCAATAAGTGAAGCAATAGGATAATGAACGGCCGTATTTGAAGCGGTGGTACAACAAGAACCTGACCCAACAGAACATCTTACATAATCAATACCTGCTTCACAGTATTCACGATATGTTTCAGGATTAGCGATATTACCAGTCATTAACACAATATTATCATTCCAATTTTTCTTAACTGTTTTACATATATCAATAAGATGTTGCATATGTCCATTTGCTACATCAATAAGAACGTGTGGAATAACACTTGCTTCTTCAAGGAAGTCATCATTTTTAATAAATATATCTTCAAATTCAGTAAGCGAAAAGGCAACCCATTTTCCTTGTCTTAAATAATCGTAACGAATATTATAATCAATATTTCGTGGAAGAATTGGTGTAATACCGTTCATTTCCCAAATATGAAAATTTTCCACATTTACAATTGCACTCATAGGTGATGCAAAAATTGGAAGTTGTTGATTTGAATAAAATGGAACACATTCTGAACGAGATTTAATGTCAGATACATAACAAGGTACCAAACATAAATCATTATAACCATAACCTATATTAGTGTCTATCATAATTTATAAATATCAATATTTTGTGGAACTTCTTCGGCGTGTTTAAATGCGTGTATCATTACAGGAATAGCAATTACTGTACAAACAAGATAAAAATAACCTATACATTTTAAGACTATCATAATATTATGTTTTAAGTATTTAACATAACAATATAGTTTAAAGTGTATAGGTTATTCAATATAAATTATAAAATTTATAAATAAACATCCTCAGGCAATTCTCCACCCATATCAACATTATCGTTTATAAATAATGAAGATGACTGTGTTTCTTCAGTTATAAATTGATAATCAAAATTTGAATACTTAAACTCAACTTTAAATGTTCCTGATTGTGCAACAGGTTGTGTATAATCAAAATCAAGCATATCCATACCGTTTATTACAGGGTCTTGTAAGCGTATTTTTGCATATATTTCGCCAACCTGATTGATAATATCAACATCAATATGGTCAAACATTTTATTAGAACGAGTATCACGGCTATATAAATATATAAAATTTTCCAATAACATCATATAATTAACATAACCTAATGTATGTCGAAAATCAATATTTAATGTTTTATCTATTAAAGCAATAGGCGATACTGCATTACGGTATTGATAAGTTGCACCACCCATAGGAAACTCATTTTGCATAATTCGTTTAGGGTTTCTTATGGGAATACCTGATGTTTGTTGTGGTTGTTCATATGCCCCATTATTAAAACCAAGTACTTGAACTTTCTGTATTGTTTCATTAAGAAAATCAATTGGTCTATATATGTAATGCTTATTTTTCATAAGTATAGTAGAATACTTTTCCTTGATTTCATCTACTAAAAAATCATCGGGTAACAAAACCCTAAAACCGTCCCGTCTAGATTGTAGTGTATGCATATTATACTAAATAACATTTAACTATATTTATATCATTGGTAGGTATACGAGTCACTTCTTTTGTGTTTTCATTAACCTTACCAATGAATTTTTGAGATTGTATCTTTTCAACTTCTTCCTTTGATATAGGATAGTTGTTTATACGTTCATTTTTATAATAAATATTATATCGTAACATATCTATTAAGTTGTGGGCGATGTATTACGCCCTTTATATATTTTATTAACAACATCACCAATTTCATATAATGATAATTGTAATGCCGATAATGCGGAATCAAAATTATTTGTATTTGGTGGTGTTGTATTTGTTGGAGCACCTGTACCTGAATCATTTATTATTGTTGTACCACCACCACCTGTTCCGTTTGATGAAGATGTTGAGGATGATGTTGGATTTCCAGAATCTGCTAATGAACCATCAACAGATTCAGATTCATTATTATTATCCTTAACAGATATTACAACATCAATTGGTGCTGATACAAATCCCTTTATTTCTCTAATTATGTTAGCAATAATTTCGTGTCGTTTTTGTTGTATTGTTTCAGATTGTGCAATTACTTGTTTTGATTCGTCCATACGCTGAACTAAATTTTCAAGTGTAACTGTTAATTTATCAGAAATTGCTTCAGTCAACTTATCAAGATTTGTTGTTTTATCTGCAAGTTTATTTAATGATTCTGTTAACTTTAACAATTTATCAATATTGTTAAATCGTGTTTCATTGTTACCATCAAACTTTTTAAGGAACGCATCAACATCAGCAGCAGCTTTATTAAATCCGTTATTATACTTATATGAGTTCAACGCAACTACAACTGCTTGTAAACCTTCACCCAATACCGAAAGATTAACACCAAGTCGTGGAGAATTAACTGTACCGTTTGCTGTTTTTGCTAATTCATTTAACTCTTCAAGAACTGATGTCATTGCACCAATTATGCTTGTTTGTTCAGAATAAGAGTTATTATCAGTACCTTTTCTATTAACAGTATATTTCTTATTTAAAATTGTTGAAATTCCTGAAATAAATTTAGTGTCTGTAACCACAGGAATAATATTTTCATTTATATTATTTAACATTTTTCCTGTAGCCTGTATAATTGCAATCCATTTTGCTAAATCTGCGTTTATATTATCAGGCATATTTTTCATATTTTCTTCTGAAAAAATATTACCTGTAACTATTTTAATTGAATTTATAATAGTTTCAATATCTTTTAGCAATGAAACATTATTTGTTTTCTTATCGGCATCAGATAAAATCGCGTTAATTGATTCTTTACTTGTTGCTAATATATTAACAATATTTAACAATTCTGGTAATACTTGCGCAGTACGTGATAATGTATTTATTACATTTGCAACAGAAGTGTCAAATGTTTGTTTTGATTTATTTAACTCATCACTTGCAGAAACAATTGCATTAGGTAATGCTGTAATTAGGTGTGTTATCAATTCAGTATATTTTGCATTATCAAATGCCTCCTTACTAAGTTTAATATATGATTTAACTGTTCCATCGGGATTATATTCAGAAGGAATAATAAAGTCACTTAAACCTTTTACAATATCAACGACACCTTTAATTACTTTAGTTATTTCTTCATTTGTTTTAATAACATTACTAGCAATTTCACTTGCAACGAAATCACCAACTCTGTATGTACCTTTTGAAGTTTGAATTTCTGTATCGTGTGCTTCAACAATCGCTTCAACTAATGTTTTTACTATAGTAATAATATTCTTTTTTGCATCTGTTATATCATTATCAATTAATCTACGATAACCTATTGCTTTACCTTCCTTATCCCAACCCGTTGGAATTTTCATATTTGCCCACGCCTGAATACCTTCTGCAATGTTTTTTAACATACCACCAACATTACTAATTGATTTAGAAACCTCGTCAAAATCTGCATTTGAATTATAAATTATTGTGCCCGCCTGAATAACTGCATCAACCATGCCTCCAATCATTGTTGCAACATTTGTTTTCATTAGTTCAATATCTTTAAGTTTGAATTGTGTATAGCCAACAATTTTACCTTCCGAGTCATATGTAGGTATGCCCCCCTTAGCAAGAGTATTGATACCTGTTGCAATATCTTTGATAATATTACCTACACTAGAAACTGAATCAACAACTGTTTTAAATGATACATCAGCGCCTTCCCCAAAATATTTCTTATATTGTTCGTTATTTACTAAATCCATTAAACTTTGTGCTAATGCGGTAACAATATGTGCAACATTAGTTCCAACTGCTTTAAATTCTGCATCTGTTAATTTAATATAATGTGTTGCTTTACCTTCAGCATTCCATCTATCTGCGACTTGCATTGTCGCCATTTTCGCAACACCAGACGCCATATCAGCTATCAATGAAGATACGGGTGCAAATGATTGTATAATTTCACTAATTTTATTTTCTAAATTATGTTCTTGTAATTTTTTATACACTGCAAGAATACCACCTTCATTTTCCCCATTAGTTCCTACACCTATAATTGACATTAACACACTCACAATATTTTCCGAAGCCTTTATTATCATTGTTGAATTTAATGGTTCATAATCAATAGGTTTACCGTCTTTATCCCATTTATTAGGTATCATTAGTTTGGCATAATTTGAAATACCTTCTGACATATTTCCAATAAATGTTCCTACAGATGAAAATTGTTGCATTATATCAGCAAGATCGTCATCAATATTAAGTTCATTTAAAATATTGTATGCACCAATTATACCAGTATTAACATTTTTAATATCTTCTTTTGAACCAATAACTGCATCACCAATCAAAACAGCCATTAATACGCTTGCGATATTTTTGCCTGCATCTCTAAAATCAGTTGATGATAATGGTCGCGCATTAACTACCTTTCCGTTGCTACCATAAATAGGTATCATTAATTTTGAATATGTTGTAATAAGGCACCTCAAAAAAATCTCCTTTTGCGCTTTGGACGAATCTTTTTCTTCCATAACTTTTCT
>JAEIGA010010966.1_pt1 | contig 13752 bp, 7 predicted proteins | sample 9270691 | NCBI WGS metagenome assembly JAEIGA01 (sample SAMN17057246, study PRJNA624740) | gut metagenome | biome: biome; isolation source: fecal sample | host: Bos grunniens | place: China: Xizang | collected 2019 | reverse complement strand
TGGGTAATTCCGGCAGTAACATCATAGAACGAAGCGGAGCCGTCGTTATATTCGCTGTCCTCAGGCAACATTGAAAGGAGCCAGTCTGAGTATGTTGCCCTTGCTCCGGCAATGAATGTTGTCTTTTTGCCTATAGGGCCCTCTATATGGCCTTTGGCAGTAAGGAGACCTACTCCCAATGAACCGGTGAGATTCTTGTTGTTTCCCTCCCTGCTGTTAACATCCAGCGCAGACGATATCCTTCCGCCGTACTCCACAGGGATGGAACTCTTGTAAAGTTCAATATCGCTTACAATGTCGGGATTAAAACCGGAAAACACTCCAAACAGATGGGACGGGTTATATACTGTACCCCCGTTGAACAGTACAAGGTTCTGGTCTGTTGCACCACCCCTCACGTTGAATCCGCTGGACGCCTCTCCAACCGACTTCACTCCCGGAAGGGTAAGGATAATTTTAACCACATCGGACTCACCGAACACCATAGGGACATTCTTCACCCTGTCCATCCTCACCTTCTCAATACCCATCTGGCTTGTCCTCACCTTATTGGCGTTCTCTGCAGAGACCACCACTCCCGACAAGGCATACACTTTCTCCTTCACTACAACATCAAGCGAACCCTCGCCATATACCTGAAGGTGCACCTTGGTGTCCTCAAGGGAATAACCGCTCACATCCAGCACCGTCTTTCCCACAGGGAGAAGAATCTTGTAAAAGCCGTGGGCATCAGACTGCGCATAAGATCTGGTAATATTGTCTACAAGGGAAACACCCACAACCGGCTCACCCGTTACCGCATCCCTCACATAACCGCTCAAATAAGCCTTTCCTGAAACGCTCCCATTGCCCCTGTCACCAATCTGGTAAGTCTTGTTCTGCGATGTAGCCACATTGGCACTGCCGGAGAGAGCATCTATATAATCCTGTGAAACCGGAGCCTTCTCCTGCTTCCTTGCAACTGCAAAATAATCCCAAGGAAGCTCCTGGGCAAGCCCTACACCCTTAAGGACAAAAAGATAGCCTCTCAGGGGGAGGATCTTATAGCCGTTTTCCTCAAGGTCCTTCTTCATCTCCTCCACATAACCCGCACGCCCCTCATCTACGGTAAATGCCAGATTCTTTGCAGACTCATCACTCTGGTAATAGACCTTCTCCACAGTATTCTTCTGCAAAATCACCATCAGTGAATCAAGCCCTATATTCCTGTGGACAACCTTTTCCTGCGCCGCCGCAGAAAAAGCGGCAATAGCCAAAAACAGAACCAATATACCTTTTCTCATACCATTCCCCTCCTTAATTGTTGTCTGCAAAATTCATTATTTCCATAAAAATGCGGTCAATATCATCCATATCCAGGAACCTCATCCTGTTGGTGCGGATGAACCCCTTTATGGCCTTCTTCTCCTCCTTATAAACCCTGGCAAAATCCTTCATTCTGGAAACCTGCACCGGCTTGCCCCCTTTAACCACATAATACCTGTCCGCAGGGTCAAAAAACCTGAACACACCTTTGGAACTGCCGCTCTGTAGCCTCTCATGGAAACTCTTGCCATTCTTCTTCACCAGCATATCCTCCCCCTTGTAGAGCATCTGGTAGAACCCCTCCTGCAACCCCTCAACAGCCCTCTCTCCAATAAGGGAAACATAACTCCTCCCGCCAAAAGAGAAATCCCCCACAAGTCTCCTGTCGAGTTCAATCACTATTCCCGACAATGGCATTTTCAGATGCAGCTCATCCCTATGGGCATTGAGGTTAAGGGAAAGGCCCTTGTAGAACACCCCATTATACACCAGTGTACCGCTTAGGAAACTCTCCGTATAGGCATACGGGGTACCTTCATATCTGAAAGGGTATTTAACAGCTTCGGGGCCGCGGTAAACTGCGGCATCCATACCGGCCTCCGCAGCAAAATCATACTTTTGCTGTGAGTATAAAGAAAAATTGTGGACAGAAAACACCGCCCACAACAGAATAAGGAAAAACTTCTTCATTGTTCAGATGTTTATCCCACAAATGTACAATAAATCACTCAATTGACACAACTTCCTCCTTATAAATACCCTTGCCTGCAGCATCAATCCCCTCTACAACAATCTTGAATTCTCCCCTGTATTTTGGAAGCGGGCAACTGAACTCAAATGTCTCACCTTCCCTAACCTCAACCATAGGATTCCAGTATAGGGTACTGTTATAGTTGGGATAGCGCAAATTCTCCGAAATTCCATCTCCCAGGAATGCCAGCGGATATTGGACACCACTATGGGGAACAATGGAGAAATTCTCCCCCATTTTAAGACCGCCCATATCCCCCTTGTATGTATTGAACTTCACAACTCCGTCAAATACAAAGTGATTCAGCACAATCTGTCTCGGATACACCTGAATCTCTTTTATAAGCAGCGGATCCATATTGATTATCATATTATGGTCCCTTACAGGCACACCGTCAAGCAATGCCAGCGCCTGCCCTTTTGAAGCCCATGAAAAATCATTGCCATCCTGGTTCACGACCTTGAATCCCCTCACGCCATCCATAGTCCTTATCCTCAAATATGACACATACTCCCTCACCACATCATCAACTGTAGGGAACCTGGTATAATCATCCAGATTATACTTCAAAGGAAGTGCTGCTCCAAGGTACGATGAGGTACGCATAGGCATAAGGTTGAATATTGAATCTGCCGCAAACCTCTTGCCTATCTGCATTCTCATGCTCCTTTTGTCAAGTGTACCCCTCATCTTCCGGGAAATCTTCAGCACCGGAATCTCTCCAGCCTTATGGTTATATTTATTCTCCAGCACTTTAACCTTATATTTCTGCATTACCCCCTCCTGTCCGGAAAATCTTGCAGAAACAGCTACATTATCCACGACTTCAATCATCAGGTCCTTGTCTCCCGACATATTATTTGTATAATACGTAACCCTTCCCAATGAATCAATCCTTCCCACATACAGGTCATCCTCATTACCCTTTGCAGACATATATACATACACACCTTTCCACCAATCCTTGCTCCACTGCAGAGGTTCAACCTCAAGGGTTATTACCTCTCCGGCAAAATCTGTAACCCCGGTCTCGGCAAAATCCCCCTTCCTCTCCAACAATGTTCCGCTGGCACTCCTCAACCCCTCCGAGTTTTTCTCCAGTTCGTCATAATGGAATACCGAGACATTGATACTTGCCTCCACCATGCCTGTATTGGTAATTTTAACCGGCAACACACCTTTCTGAAGATCAGCCTTGGCTCCAATCATCACATCTCCATACCCGGCAGGCACCGCTACCGCATCTGGCAATTGCTCCACAATCTCAACAGCCCTGTCGACTTTTTCTGCTGTTACCGTATTGTAAACCGTAACCACTTTCCCACTAAAATCGCCTTTGGAATCCCCTCCATGCAATTTTGTGTAGGCCACAATGGAATAGTTGCCCGTAGCAAAATCAAATGGAATCTGCAATCTTCCACATCCCCTTCCCTCTACCAGCGGAATCTTGATCAGATCCTCCACCCCCTGCGCAGAATGGAACTCAAGATATGCCACACTGCTCAAGTTTGAATATTTTCCCGTATTGCCATCCTGGCAGTATACAGAACACCAAAGGTCTTCCCCGGCAAGATAAGCGTTCTTGTCGGTTGAAACATATACGCGCTCCTGCCCCTGTGCAACAATATTGACAAGCAGAGCAAGCACCGCTACAATAAAACTTTTACTTCCCTTTACCATAACGTCAGTTTCTATCTTGGCCAAAAATCAGGTTTAGAATAACAATTGAGCACTTGATGGCAATCCGCGGTACCCCAATATGACACATCACAATCTCTTACTATCAGGTAATCAATCTTAGGCGGTTGGCCCGGTTCTACCGGCGGCTCATATGGAACCAGTTTCTTTTCACAATCATACGGCCTCATATCAAGTTCATAGTATGCATGCCCCCATGTCACCTTGTTTTCGTCCAAATTTATGGTTGTAAAGTCCAGACATTTTCTGCGATTGAACAATTTGAGAGCCTCTCCATCAAGGAAACGTCTCTCCTTTGCCACAGTGCACACATTCACATAACCCACGACCAGCTCTTCCGGATATGTTTCGCACACTATATTTCCAGTCATTTCACTCGGATACGGTGAAAACAATCCCCCCATCTCATCTGCATTTACACGCATAGCCTCATAATAATCATAACCTTCCTTATCGAGCGGATACTGGTACACAGTTATGCAATATAGTGCATTAACCTTCCTCTGTTCCCTGTAAAGAGTGTTTATCACCTTCCCCCTCACCATATTTCCACTCAGTTTCTCTGTATTCTCAAGCATAATTTCTGTAGATGCAAACCTGTCAAAACATTTGGCAAGAGAATCCTTTTCCTTTCTCGAAAGGGTATCCAGTCTGCCTTTATATTTAACATTAGGCATCAATGGAGGCTCATTTTCCCACCACTCCTCGTACTTCCATCTGTAATACGGAGTATCCCCCTCACTACCACTGCTATTGATGACAATATCAATTGAAGATGTATCAGGCTTAAAAGAGAAATCAAAAGAATCAATGTCCTGTGCCCTCTGTACCCTCTTGAAATGGGAATGGTATTCACCCCTGTCGGGATAAGAAACACACAATCTGTACTCTCCATCCAGAGGGAGATCTCTTGTATCTATCACATACATCCTTCTGAACTGGCGGTACGAACCCATTTCATCAAACTTCCACACATAGAATGAATCCCTTCCGGGCCAAACTTCTCCGGCAGAGCTTTCCACCCACACCTGACATACCTCATCAAAAGGATACATATCCTCTACTTTGGTTGAAGCCTCATCCCCCCAGGTTGACGGATGGTATATGATATTTGCCGTTGTTGAAATTTTCACCTCAGAAATTCCCCCGGCAACAATATCCCCTTCTATCACTACAAGGCTCTTCTCAAGCTTGGTTTCTCCTCCAACACCATAATCATATACACATCCGGCCACAATAGCCGCCACCAAAACAATAACTGCACATTTCAGTACTTTCATAATCTCTCCTCCTTAAAATTTGAAGTTGAAGTTCATATACGGCACAGGCGCAGCAAATACGCTCAACTTATAGCCGTGCACACTATATTTGGAGCCCTCGTAAAATATAGAATAGGCATTCTTTCTGCCTGTTGCATTATACACTCCAACTGTAAATGAGAAATGGGTAAAAGCTTTCAGCCTGTGAGTAGGTTCTATATTCATAGCTATATCCATTCTGAAATAGTTTGGAACCCTATGCGAATTTCTCTGGGTGTAGTACAGTCTTACCGCATCATTGTACTCGTAATAGGCAACAGGCACCGTTGCAGGTCTGCCGGTTGCGAAATCCATATTCACAGAAAGAATGGCCCTATGGGTAAACTTGTAATTTCCGACAACTTTGAATTCGTGAGGCTTGTCATACGCCGCATTATACCACATTCCCCTGTTAATTGCAGAAGTTCCCCTGTCTCCAACCTCCCTAAGCTTTGTCCTTGACCATGTATACGAAGCCCATCCATACAATTTTCCCAACGGTTTTGATGCCATCAGTTCCACACCATAAGCCTTTCCTTTAACGTCTATCACATCATTGGCAATATTGCTGTTCATCACCAAAGATGTACCGCTCTTAAAATCAAGATAATTGTCCATCCTCTTGTAATACGCCTCCAACGAAAGTTCCACCTTGTCATCAATGACATTGGTATAAGCACCTGCCGCTAGTTGCCAACCTTTCTGCGGAGCAATATCCTTATCACTGAGTTTCCAAGTATCGGTAGGAGAAACCGAGATGGTATTTGAAAGCATATGGATATACTGCCTCATACTGTTGAATCCCGCCTTGACAGAGAACTTTTCGTTTATCAGGTATCTTCCCGACATCCTTATCTCCGGTGCAGAATAGAACTTGTCAGACCTGAACATTGAATACCTCACTCCGTAGTCTACCGAGAGCCTGTCATTCACGGCCCAGTTGTCTCCCACATAAACGGCACCCTCCACAGCTGTCTCATTATCCATTATTTTCGGCGCTACCAGAGAACTTTCCCCCACAGGAAGATAGCTTCCCGGCATAAGGTCATATGAAACAAAATCCGCTCCATATGTTATTCTATGGTCTGTAACCGGCATATATTTCATATTCAGTTTACCATACACTTGAGAGATGTCAAATGACATTTCATATGCCTTCGCCTCGTTTGTCCAGTCCGATGTGAGATAATTGTAATTGTCATATCCTGCAACCAGCTCCATGGAATGCTTTGTATTGAAATTGCTCCTCCACCTTACAGACCCGTTCATATTCTCGTATGCATACTTGGTATTTATCCTGAACTTGAACTGGTCACTTGAATAGTATCCGTTAAAATGGACAGAATGCTTGTCATTGAAATTATGGGTAAGGCCTCCCGTAACATCAAAGAATGATGCCGTACCCATCTTGTACTCGCTATCCTTTGGAAGCAGTCCCAGCAGCCAGTCTGAATATGTTGTCCTTACTCCAGCTATGAATGTTGTCTTCTTGCCTATAGGGCCTTCAATGTGGCCCTTGGTTGTAAGGGCCCCCGCACTGAGCGAGGCTATCACCTCCTTATTGTTCCCCTGCCTTGTATTTACATCCAGCACAGATGAGATCCTGCCGCCATAATTCACTGGAACTGATGATTTGTACAGCTCTACATCACTTATCACGTCGGGATTGAATCCCGAAAAAATACCGAACATATGGGAGGGGTTGTACACTGTTCCTCCGTTGAACAGCACCAGATTCTGATCAACTGCCCCACCCCTTACGTTAAATCCGTTGGAAGCCTCACCAACACTTTTCACACCTGGAAGTGTAAGGAGCACCTTCACCACATCTGCCTCTCCCAACACAACAGGGACCTTCTTTATGGCACTTATCCTCAAGTTCTCAATACCCATTGACACGCTCCTCACCTTGTTGTTGTCTTCTGATGTGACAATAACCTCATTAAGGGCAAAAATCTTCTCCTTCACCACAATATCCAGGAAACCGTCATTGAAAACCTGCAGCTTCACTTTCATCTCTTCCAATGAGAATCCCGCCACATTAAGCTCCACATCACCAACAGGAAGCATTATCTTGTAGAAACCGTGCTGGTCGCTCTGCGCAATAGCCTTTGATTCATTATCGTAAAGGGTAACCCCAACTACCGGTTCCCCTGTCCTGTAATTTCTTATATAGCCGCTCAAATACACCGACTCCCCACTTTTGGCATTATCCTTGTCTCCAATCAAATAAACCCTGTTTGTTGCAGTAACTTCATTAGCGGTCCCCTTCAGCGTCTCCACCAGAATATGGTCCTTTTCCTGCTCCAGCACATGCTGTTTGAAATACTCCAAAGGAAGCCCCTCCTTAAGACCTATACCTTTGAGCACGTAAATGTCGCCTTCATAGCCGGTAACAGTATATCCGCTATTGGCAAGAACTCCCACAATCCTGTCCAGGGCACCTGGAGAAGTGGCATCAACAGTATAAACCAGCGACGCAGCATTTGCCCCCGGAACATAATATACCGTTCCCCGGCAAAATCCCTGCATAACTGTCATAAGAGAATCCAATCCTATATTCCTGTGTACAATCCTCTGGCCAGCAGCATCAACCTGTGCCGCAAAAACCAATGCCATACATATAGACAATATCCTGTTCATACACATCATAAATTTTTATCTGCATACTCAGCCAAAGCCCTATAGAGCTGTTCATTGTCCGACACCTTGCCTGAATCATACAAAGCATTCCTGTATTTGCGCAATTCCCTCTTTTTATCGGGATAAACCTTCTTGAACGCCTTCATACCCTTCACCCGCACAGCTTTACAATCCTTGACAAGAAAATACTTGACAATAGGATAGAACTCCACATTACCCCTGTCTACCCTGTGGTATCTCTTTACCGTTTCTTTAAGCAGCATATTGCCGCCACCATAAAGCTTCTCATAAAAATCCCTCTCAAGCCCTTCCACACCAGATGCCTGCACAAACTCCTTCCCGCACAAGGTAAAACCCTCAACAAGTGAATTGTCCAACACCATCACAATTGAACTCTCCGGCACCATCACACATACAATATCCCTGTAAACATCAAGATTGAGCTTTACATTGTAAAAAGGCTTCTTATTGTAAACCACACGTTCTTTCATAAACTCGGAAGAATACAAATATGCAGTACCCCTTATATAATGGGGATATGACTCCACTACCGGACCTCTGAATATTGCAGCATCATACTTTGAGACATCTACATTCCCGTCCTGCGCAAAGAGCGGAACATGAACCATTGCAAGAAATGCAACAAACAAGAAAAAACGCTTCATAGACAAAAGGCTTTAATGTTGTAAATATAAAAAAACAAAATGACTTCTGCTATATCATTTTCCATTTTCACCTCAAATTATGGCGGATATTATATTTTTGTAGGTTTGCAAGTTGAAAACAAGACAACAATAAATCACTCAATTGACACAACTGCCTCCTTATAAATGCCATTGCCCGCTCCATCAATTCCCTCTACTACAATCCTGAAGTTCCCTTTATAATCCGGAAGGGGACAATTGAACTCAAAAACGCCATCTTTTCCCATATCCACAACAGGGTTCCAGTATATGGTACTGTTGTAGTTGGGATACCTTCCGTTGTCGGGAATCCTGTCTCCCATAAAGGCCAACGGATACTGTGGCCCGTCATGGCTGAGGATATTCACATCTTCACCCAGCTTCATTCCCCCCATATCCCTTTTGTAGGTATTGAACTTGACAATTCCGTCGAACATGAAATAATTCAGCAGATATCTTCTGGGATAAATTATTATCTGCTTTACCAACAGAGGATCCATATTTATAATTTTGGAGTGGTCCCTCACAGGTACACCGTCAAGAAGGGCAAGTGCATATTGTCGGGAAACGGTATATGCACCTTCCGTCTCCTGCCACAACACCAGCAGACGCTCCTCCCCATCCACCTTCCTTACTCTCAAATTGCTCACATATTCACTTATAACCTCCTTCATCAGAGGGAAACGGGTATAATCATCCAAATTGTACACTATCGGTTCCACGGCACCAAAGAAGTCATTGCTCCGCATAGGCATCAGATTAAACAGCGTATCCTGTTCAAACCTTCTCCCAACCTGCATCCTCATACTCCTTTTCTTGAGGGGTTCTTCCAGTTCTCCCGATATCTTGAGCACAGGAATTTCTGCAGGCCTATGGATGAATTCCCTCCCGGCTTTTTCAACCTTGAAGCCATTGCCGGAATCCGGTCCCGTCCCAATTTTAGCAGTCTGCTTTATGTTTGTAACCACATCAAACAACAAATCCCTTTTTCCCGATATGTTGTTGGTGTAATATGTGGCATATCCCAATGAATCCACATTGGCAATATATGTATCATCAGTATTGCCCATTGCCGACATATACATATAAACCCCTTTTGCATCATTTCCCCGGAGGGGCTTGCCGTCCCGGAACACCCTTGTCCTTATCATCTCCCCCGCGTACTCCTCAATACCGGTAACTTCAAAATCGCCCTTACGCTCCAGCAGCGATGTATTGTCATATCCTCTCTTGCCTATGATATCCTCAATACCGTCTATATGGTATACTGAAACACTCATGCTTGCCCCATCCCCTCCTGCATTCCTTATCTTTACAGGAACAGCGCCATTGCCCTGTTCACCCACTTCAATTGAAATGGCACCACTATCCTCTACCGGTTTGTGTTCCGGAGCCATTACCGGTTCTCCCTTCTCCACTACCTCAACACCATCCTTCACCTTGTCTGACGAAAGGGTATTGAACACCGTAACCGTCTTGCCGTTGAATTCCCCTTTTGAATCACCGCCATCCTTGGACGTATACGCAACAATGGTACAGTTTCCTGTCGCAAAACTGAACGGGACCTGCAGTCTTCCGCACCCGCGTCCATCAGCCATCGCCACCTTTATCAGGGCCTCCATCCCCCTTTTTGAATGGAACTCAAGATATGCCACGCTGCTGAACTGCGAATACTTGCCTGTAGATTCATCAATACAAAATACGGAACACCATATACTCTCCCCGGCCAGATAAAGTTCTTTGTCAGTGGATACATACACCCTCTCCTGCGCACGGAGCACCTGTGTCTGCAGCAACAGGGCAAACACCAGTACAAATTGAAAAAATATCCTTTTTCCCATAACCTTAACTCCCGATAAAAATTACAACGGCCAGAATGAAGGCTTTCTTACGCATTGCCCAATCCTTACACAACGCTCATCCACCCATCCGGCAATACTCATATCCTTTCCGCCACTCTCAGTCATTCCATAATAGACAGGGCGTTTGCCGGCCGCATACGCTGTACGCCACTGGTCCTTGGGATACATTATCACATTCCAGCAGCCCCCCCTGTCATAAATGCCAACTTTCTCCCAATCCACAAAGAGTCTCCCATACTGCAATGTGCACACATTTATATACCCTATAACCGTCTCTCCCGGGTTGGTAACAGATGATATATTTCCGTTCACCTCGCTCGGCTGCGGATCAAAGAGACCTCCCATCCCTGTTGTATTTTTCTTCATTGACTCCCAATATGCATACCCCTCCTCATCCAACGACATCTGCATAACGGAAATGCAATACATACCCATAACCCTCTTGTCATAAGAATCTATTGCAGCAACCCTCTGCTTGTACACAAGGTTTTCACTCAGATCCTCCGTTGATGCTATGATTATTCCCGACGAATATGCCTCACCAAAACAGTTTCTCATGGCCTCCTTCTGTTCTGCGGTATAATCAGCCACAAAATCGCCATTGTAAATGTACTGTATGTCGGGAACAATATCCGGCCTGTTGTTCCAGTTCTCCCTGAATATCCACTTGTAGCGGCCCGTCTCCTGCGCCCTGCCGTGTGAGGTAACCTCCAGAAATGCCTGAAGTGAATCTGATGATACTGAACAGGTAACACTGTCAATTGGTGGTGTTATCTGTACAGGTTTGAAAGAAGATACATATTCCCCTCTGTCGGGTATTGATATGCACAACCTGTATTTGCCGTCAAGGGGCAGATTCCTTGTGTCAATCCGGTGCTTGAGGTATCCGTACGGAGATTGCACCCTATACCCGGAAGTGTCTGCAAAATTGTCGGGAGGAGCGGCACCCCAGACCTCTCCCGCCTCATTCTCTACCCACACCGATGCTCCCTGTATCCACTCCCAAGGATACTCATAATCAAGCATTTTGGTTGTATAGCTCAAGGAGACCTGGGTGATGCCTCCCGCTATTATATCCCCCTCAACCACCAGCATCATTCCATCCTCTCCCGGCACAGGGACATCTGCAGGATCAAATTCATAGACGCAACTGCACAGAAGCGGCAAAACGGCAAACAAAAATTTAAACATTCCTGTATATCTCATTTTTACCTCCTCCTAAAATTTAAAGTTAAGTGTAAGATAAGGTATCTGGGCCCCAAACACACTCATCTTGTATCCGTTTACCTTAGTTCCAGCATTCTCATTCTCAAAGAAAACGGAATAAACATTCTTGCGCCCCGTAACATTGTACACTCCCAATGTAAAAGAGAAATGGGTAAAGGCCTTTATCCTGTGGGTAGGCTCAATGTTTATTGAGGCATCTATCCTGAAATAATCCGGAATCCTGTATGAGTTCCTCTCCGTAAAATAGAGCCTGTAACCTCCGCCATAATAATACTTGGCAGCAGGTACAGTAACCGGCCGTCCTGTTGCATAATCCCCGTTCACCGACAAACTTACACGATGGGTAAACTTGTAGTTGCCCACAAGCTTTATCTCATGCGGCTTGTCTGAGGATGCATTGTACCACTTCCCTTTGTTGATTGCAGCAATTCCCCTGTCTGAGTCCTCCTTCAGCCTTGTACGGGAATATGTATACGAAAGCCATCCGTTAAGTTTCCCCAACGGCTTCTTGAGCATCAGTTCCACTCCATAGGCCTGTCCCTTCACCGGAACCACATCCTTGGCAATGTCCTCATTCATGAGAATTACCGCACCGCTCTTGTAATCGAGGTAATTCCTCATCCTTTTCCAGTACACCTCCAACGAGGCATCCACTTTATTCTGGAAGACAGACGCATACAAGCCTCCTGCCAACTGCCATCCGCTTTGCGGCCTGATATCCTTGTCGCTCAGTTTCCAGGTATCTGTAGGGGAAATGGAAACAGTATTTGAAAGCATATGTATATACTGCCTCATGCTGTTGAACCCAAACTTCAGAGAAACCCCGTCATCGAGGATGTATCTTCCCGACAACCTCAACTCAGGGCCGCAATAGAACTTGTCTGAACTGAACATTGAGAACCTAGCCCCATAATCCAGTGACAGGCGCTCAGACACATTCCACACATCACTCACATACACAGCCCCCTCAACGGCATTCTCCTTCTCCATTATCTTTGGTATCACCAGAGATTCTCCCCCATACGGCATATACTTGCCCGGAAGGATGTCATAACGGATGGCATCTGCCCCATATACCAGCGAATGCCCATCATTGAGAAGGGTCTTCAATTTTACCTTGCCATAAATCTGCCCTATATTGTACGACATCTCATATGCCCTGGTTGAATAGAAATCGTCAACCGTTGAATATCCGTATCTGTCATAACCCACAGTTGCAACCATTGAATTGCGGTCGCTGAAATTGCTGTTCCACCGGAGTGAAGCATTCATATTGCTGTATCGGTAACTTGTATCCACACTGAACTTGAAGGCATCATCTGACAGATAGCCGTTCAGCTGTATGCTGTTCCTTTCATTGAATTTATGTGTTACACCGGCAGTAATGTCATAGAAAGATGCTGTACCGTTACGGTACTCGCTGTCCTGGGGCAAAAGCCCGAGCAGCCAGTCGGAATATGTGGCCCTTGCTGCAGCAATGAATGTGGTCTTGTCCCCTACAGGCCCCTCAATATGCCCTTTTGCAGTAAGAAGTCCTGCGCTCAATGATCCCGCCATATTCTTGTTGTTTCCCTCCCTGCTCTTCACATCCAGCACAGAAGAGATCCTTCCGCCATACTCAACAGGGATGGAACATTTGTAGAGTTCAATATCATTTGCAATGTCGGGATTAAAACCGGAAAACATTCCAAACAAATGGGATGGATTGTAAACTGTACCCCCATTGAAAAGGACAAGGTTCTGGTCGGTTGCACCTCCCCTCACATTAAATCCGCCGGCAGCTTCCCCTACAGATTTTACACCTGGAAGGGTAAGTATAATTTTCACTATATCAGTTTCTCCCAATACGGTAGGCACATTCTTTATCTTGTCTACCCTTATCCTCTCTATACCCATTTCCGTACCCCTCACATTATTTGCCCCCTCGGCAGAAACCACAACCTCGCCAAGTGAAAATACCTTCTCCTTTATGACTATATCCAGAGAGCCGTCACCAAAAACCTCAAGATGGAGCCTGGTGTCCTCATAAGAATACCCCGACACTTCCAGTTCCCTTTCACCTGAGGCCAGAAGCAACCTGTAAAAGCCATTGGCATCACTTTGTGCAAACGCTTTTGAGCCCTTGTCATACAATGTCACCCCGGCAACAGGTTCACCCGTACGCGAATCCCTCACAAAGCCGCTAAGATAGGCCTTTCCCCCATTGGCATTCTGCCTGCTTCCAATCTGGTATACCTTGTTCCCAACAGTGGCTATATTCCGGACATTTTCTATAGCTTCTATAT
>JAEIGA010010965.1_pt1 | contig 13753 bp, 9 predicted proteins | sample 9270691 | NCBI WGS metagenome assembly JAEIGA01 (sample SAMN17057246, study PRJNA624740) | gut metagenome | biome: biome; isolation source: fecal sample | host: Bos grunniens | place: China: Xizang | collected 2019 | reverse complement strand
GGTTGTGGCGTTGGTTTTAAACTCGTCGAGGCCTATGCACGACGCAACAACATCCCATTCTCGCAGATCGAGCCTTTGTTGGATTTGTTGGTTGTAAGTATCGCCTCAGACATTGTGCCTCTTGTGGACGAAAACCGCATTTTGGCATACTACGGATTGCGTAAGCTCAACTCTACGCCATCGAAGGGATTGCTCTCCATCATCAAGATTTGTGGTATGGAGGGTCATAATATCACCATCGATGATATCGTCTTTAAGATTGGTCCTCGTATCAATGCTGCGGGACGTATGCGTATGGATGAGGATGATGAGAACGCAGCACCCTCGGGTGGTCATGCTGCTGTGAGCCTTCTTATCGAGGGTAACGAGCAGGAGGCGGCGAAGTTTGGTGAGGTTATCGACTCATTCAACCAGGACCGCAAGAGCATCGACCGCAATGTTACTCAGGAGGCGCACGACTATGTGGAGTCACACCCCGAGTTGAAGGCGCTCAAAAGTACGGTTATCTACAATCCCAAGTGGATGAAGGGTATCGTGGGTATTGTTGCATCGCGTCTCATCGAGACCTACTATCGTCCTACGGTGGTACTCACGCAGTCGAATGGCTTTGTTACAGGTTCGGCACGCTCGGTTGCGGGCTTCGATTTGTATCAGGCCGTGGAGTCATGCTCCGACTTGTTGGAGAACTTCGGCGGACATATGTACGCTGCGGGTCTCACGATGAAGGAGGAGAATGTTGAGGCCTTCACCAAGCGCTTCAACGATTATGTTGAGAAGAATATCGACCCCAACATCCTTGTGCCACAGGTCGATATCGATAGTGAGTTGTTGTTCTCGGACATCACAGATCAGTTCCAGCGACACCTCAACAGTTTCCAGCCCTTTGGTCCTGGCAACAGCGCTCCAGTGTTTATGACTCGTGGTGCGTGCAACCGCGGTGATGCGAAGCTTGTGGGTGTTGAGTGTGACCACTTGCGTATGGATCTTATCCAGCGTCAGAAGCCACACACGTCGCTACCGGCTATTGCATTCCAGCAGCCAACACACTATCAGTGGGTGCGTGCCGGCAAGCCGATTTCGGTATGTTACCAGATTGTGGACAACCACTATCGAGGCACGGTGAGCAAGCAGCTCCGTGTTAAGGATATTAAGCCTGAGCAGTAATCGGCTGTTCATAATAATAGAGTCCTACCTTTGCGGGTAGGACTCTATTATTATATATAGGTATGGCCTTTATCGCTGAAAGAGCATCTCGCGCTCCATGCGCTTGAGTTTTCGTATCTGTATTAATAGGAGTGTCGCTGCGACAAGCACCGATGCAGCATCGGCAATAGGCATCGACATCCATGCGCCCACAGCACCAAACTGAGGTGTAAGGGTGAGTAGCAGTGGTAGCAGGAATAGAAGCTGTCGTGTGGCTGAGAGAAGCATAGCCATGGGTGCGCGACCGATATACTGGAAGAAACCACCCGCTACAATCTGGAAGCCTACCAAGGGGAACATAATCATAGCAATGCTTAGTCCCTGCTCCACAACATCAATCATCGCCTTATCGGCTGCGCTATTGCCACCCTCAACAAATAGTGCTGCAACATATTGTGGGAAGAGCATGCCGATAGCAAAGGCGAATGTTGTTACGCATGTTGCGCAGATGATGGTATATTTCAATGTCTTTAGCACGCGACCATACTGCTTTGCTCCGTAGTTGTAGCCTACGATTGGCTGCATACCCTGATTAAAGCCATTAGCAACCATGATAAAGAGCAGAATTACGCGGTTCATGATACCATATGCACCCACGTATATATCACCCACGCCATCGCCGAACGTAGCCACCTTAATGATGTCATCTGCACCCGTACCACCGTACTGTATTAACGCCGTATTCATGAAGCGTGTAACGAGTGATGCGCATACGTTGAGGATGAATGGCGCCATGCCGATAGATACGATGTTGATGATGATGCTACGCTTGAAACGGAAGCTTTCGCGCTTGAAACGCAGGAAGCTCTTCTTCGATGTGTAGTGGTGTATCTGTATGATGAGACATATTGTCTGTGAGATTACGGTAGCGATAGCTGAGCCCTGCACACCCCAGCCGAAGCCGAAGATGAACAGAGGGTTCAAAATTGTGCATATCACCATCGAGAGTATCATGATGAACATCGCCTTGCGGGGATATCCCGAGGCGCGCAGCTGCTCATTAAGGCCGAGGTACAGGTGGGTGATGATGTTACCAAACATGATCACGCGCATGAACTCGCGCGCATAGTGCAGTGTCTCCTCGCCAGCCTCGCCACCCGAGAAGAAGATGAGGATGGGGTCGAGAAAGAGAAGGAAGATGAGCATGATGGAGATACCGAGCACCATGTTAAGCATCACGGCATTTCCGAGAATATGCTCTGCGGCACGCTTGTTACCCTCACCCAGACGTATAGATATGCGCGCAGCGGCACCAACGCCCACCATCGCACCAAATGCCGAGGCGATGTTCATAATGGGGAGGGTGATTGCCATGCCCGAGATTGCGTAGCCACCCACACCGTGACCGATGAAGATACTGTCGATGATGTGGTATAGCGACGACGATGCCATGGCGATGATTGCCGGTATGGCATATCGAGCAAGGAGTTTACCGAGCGAGTCGGTGCCGAGCGATACGGTATTGTTTTGTACTGATGACATCTATTATCTATTTATACGTGGCAGTAGCTACAACCACGCTATTTTCTACTATTTTGGTTTCAACCACTATGCCCTTTGTGTCGCGCACCTCAGCCATGAGTGTCATGGTCTGGCTGTCAAGACCTGTGATGCGTATATCCTTCGTAAGGTCCACCTCGCGCTTGCCGTAGAGCTTATAAATGGCCTCCTTGGCTGCCCATACGCGCGCTGCCCACTCCTTACTGTCGGATAGGGCTATCTCCATATCGGTCATGTAGCGCGACTGTATGCGGTTGAAGTTGCGGTCGAGTGACTCTATGTCTACGCCAACGGGTTCATCAGCTATTGCCACAGCGACGCTCTCGCCACCATGTGCCACGCTGATGTGGGTGTTTGGTGTGTCAACCACGGGTGCTCCCACCTCGTTGTAGTCAATCATGACACTGCGCCCCAGCTCATTGCGCACTATACGTCGCCAGGCAAGGTGCTCGCGGCGGCGGCTATCGTTCTGAAAGCGCGATGCCGAGGCTATGTCGGCGGCTGTTATCAGCGTGTCGCAACAGAGATAGACGGGAGGCACTGCCTCAACGATAAGCTTAACCATTTATATCTACCTTAATCTTATCCACGCGGCGGCCATCCATCGTTGCGATGAAGAACCTCACGCCATGTGCCTCAAGTTCATCGCCTCGGCGTGGCAGGTCGCGCTTAAGCTCCATCATCAAACCCGCAAGAGTCTCGGCATGTCCCTCGACATCCTGGAAGCTATCCTCGTCGAAGCCTATAACGCGCAGGAACTCGCCGATGTGTATCTTGGCATCGAAGATATAGCTATGCTCGCCAATCTTCTCGTAGAGCTTGTCTTCATCCTCGTCGCTCTCATCGGTAATTTCGCCCACTACCTCCTCCAGAATGTCCTCCAGCGATATGAGACCCTGCGTTGCGCCATACTCATCCACCACGATGGCGATGTGAATCTTATTCTTCTGAAACTCCTTCAGCAGGTCATCAATCATCATGTGCTCGGGCACGAAGTAGGGCTTTCTGAGGAGCTTCTGCCACTCGAAGGTAGTCGCCTCAGCGATGTAGGGCAAAAGGTCCTTGACGTAGAGTATGCCTCGCACGTCATCGAGGTCGTCGCCATAGACAGGAATACGCGAGTAGCCCGTCTCGACAATCACCTTGCGCACATCCTCGTAGTTGGCATCGAACTCCAGACCAGTGATATCCACGCGCGAGTGCATAATCTCCACCACCTCGGTCTGTCCGAAGCTCACGATGCCCGAGAGCATCTTCTGCTGCTCTGCGGAGCCTGTCTCGGCAATATCTACGGCATCGGCAAGCTCCTCAATCGAGATTTCGGCATTCTTCGAAGCGAAGCGGCTGACGCGACTCGATGTGCGGATGAGGATAAATGCCAAAGGATATACCGCCCAGCGCAGGAATTTGAGAGGTGCTGAGAGCATCTTTGACACCTTGATGGGGTTGGACTGCGACAACACCTTGGGCATAATCTCGCCAAAGAGCAAGAGTATGAAGGTGATGACAACTGTATTGAAGATGAACTCCCACATGCCGCTGAACACAAATATCGCGTGTACGAGTTGTGTGGCGATAATGACCAGGCAGATGTTGACCATGTTGTTGGTAACAAGTATTGTTGCCAGCAAACGGTCTGGGTTGGATAGTAGCTCGATAACGCGGCGTGATGCTATGCTGTTGTCACTCTCCAGCTCGTCGATGTCATTATGCGTCAACGAGAAGAAGGCAACCTCCGAACCTGATGCCATTGCCGAACATAGAACAAGCACCAGGGCAATGATAGAGTAGATGACCACATTGCCAAGGTTGATGTCGCTGTTCAGGGCTATAGCAGCCACCTCCATAGTGCGCTCTGCAACGGGTGCTACGCCGCTTTGTAGAGTCTCACACACACGAAGCGTGTCTGCCACGGCGGGCAGGCTATCGGCTACTGTTAGGATACTATTCATGTTTAGTTGTTAAATAGCTCGTTATTGCTGCTCTCGGATGTAGGCTCTACACTACGCGAGACAGTCTGCTGATGGAACGTAGTGCGCGACTGTGACTCGCTCTCCACCTCGAACTGTGAACGTAAGCGAACGTATGCAGGCTCGCGCTTCTGCAACTGCACCTGGCGATACTTGTCCTGCTGAGGCGTGATGGTCACATTCTCGCGTGGCTGTTTGAAGGGCTGCACCTTCGTGGGTTTCTCAGCATCGGGCTTGTTATTGTTGTCATTATCAGGCTTTGACGGAGTGAAGGGGTCGGTTACAGGCTCGAAACGCTCCTCGATGTTGAGCTTTGAACCATCAGTAAAGCGTGTGGCAACAACTACGAGCTCCAACTCGTCGTCGCCAAGTGTCTCCTTTTGGCTAGCACCCCAGATGATGTCAGCAGCGTGGATGTTACCATTCTCGTCTGTGTAGCTTGCGTGCTTCTGGATGTAATCCATCGCAAGGGTGATATCGTCGTGCGTAAGCATGTCTATGTCGCGTACCGAGAAGCTCAAGAGAATCTCCTTTGCACCTGTGATGTGGTTGTCGTCGAGGAGCGACGATGTCAGAGCGCCCTCGGCCACCTCAAGCGCGCGGTTCTCGCCCGAAGCCTTTACCACCGACATGTGTGCACGGCCGCTGCCACGCATAACCTTCTCCACATCGGCGAAATCGACACGTACGAGTGCGAACTCCACGGTGATAAGCTCGGCAATACCCTTTGTTGCCATTCCGAGCACGTCATCTGCCTTGCCGAATGCTTCCTTAAGAGGGAGCTTGCCGTAGAGCATGCGCAGACGCTCGTTGTCGATGACAAGCAGTGAATCTACCCACTGGTTAAGCTCGTTGACACCATCTACTGCGCTGGCATAGCGTGTAGGACCCTCCATGCGGAAGGGCATTGTAACCACGGCCACGGTGAGGATACCGAGATCGTGTGCCAGCTTTGCAATCACGGGCGATGCACCAGTACCTGTACCACCACCCATACCTGCTGCGATAAAGAGCATCTTCACGCCCGATGTCTCCAGGAGGCTGCGCAACTGCTCCTCGCTCTCGATGGCGAGCTCGCGACCACGCTTAGGGTCGTTACCTGCACCAAGACCGGGACCCATCTGCACCTTATTCTTTACCGAGCAGTTGTTGAGTGCCTTGGCATCGGTGTTACACACAACGAAGTTGACACCCGTAATGCCCATCTTGTGCATGTGGTTAACGGCATTGCCTCCTGCGCCACCAACGCCAATTACCATAATCTTTGACTCTGAGTCAAACTCAATATTTGAGATGTTGTCGCCTGCGATGGCGTGCACCAAATCCTCGGTCAAGTTTGATATATTGTTATCCATATTAGTTACAAACGATATTATGTGTTGCTATCTTTAATCTCTGTTAGAAGTCATTGTCCTCGTCGTTGCCAACAAACGTGTTACCCATGTTGGTCACCTTATCCTGGAACTTCTTCCACCACTTTGTTTTGGTGCTCTTTTCTCCCGTATCGAAGATATCCTCTGATTCAGTCTTCTCAGTCTGAGTTGGCACCTTGACACCGATAGAACCCTTGCCTACAGGTGCTTCGGTTCGTTCTTTGCGCTCCTCAGTCTCGGCGGGAGCCTTCTCTTCCACCTCGCGCTGAGGTGCGGGTGTTACCTTTGGCTCGGGCTTTGCTGGGGTCTCCTCAATCGCAGGTGTTATATGTCCGCGGTTAGAGCCCACAGCCACAGAGCAGGCGCCACGCTGTGCACCGAAAATAAGCAGAGATGCTACAGTTGCGTATGCCGATGTTGTGATGTGATCGGTCATGCTCTCCGTAAAACCATACTCGGGATAGACTGCGCGTACCTCATCGATGCCCAGCTCCTGTGAGAAGAGGGTCTCGATGTGCTGCATCTCGGCACCACCACCCGTAATGAGAAGGATGGGTGAGAACTTGGGACCACAGCCTGCCTCCTTAATCTCGCGGCGCACCCACTCGATAATCTCCTTGAGTCGTGCCTCGATGATAGTGGCGAGATTGCGGCGAAGGATGCTCTTTGGAACACCGCGGCGTGCCGACTGGAATATAATCTGCTCGTCTGAAGTGAGGCTCGTAACGGCTGAGCCGAAACGGCGCTTGAGCTCCTCGGTGTAGTTCGCGGGGATGCCGTATGTGCGGATGTCGTTGTTGATGGCATCTGTACCGATTGGAATAGATGCGATGTGTCGCACCTTGCCGCGCATAATTACCGATACGTCGGTAACGCCACCACCAAGATCTACAATGACAACACCCTCCTCCACATCTTCGTCAGTAGCCACAGAGAGGTGCGAAATAAGAGCGTTGGGCGCGAAATCCTTAACCTTGATGCCCTGCTTCATGAGGCACTGGGCAAGGCGGTCACGCATACCGCGATCCGTAAGGATGAAGTTGTAGGTTGCAGAGAGCACATGTCCGTATGCTCCGATAGGCTCATTAACAACCTTATCGTCGATGGTATAGCGAATGGCCTCCATAAAGATGATCTCCTCACCGTCGTCGGGGAGTTTGACGCTATGCATGCGACGATCGAGGTCCTCAACGTCGCGCTCGGTAATCTGGTTGCTGCCGTTGCCAAGGTCGTCCTGGACATATACATAGTCCGTTACCTGCACGCAGCGCACAAAATCTCCCGATAGACCCGCGTATGCCTCCGTAATCTTAATGTTGAGTTTATCCTCTATACGCTCCTTGGCAATCTTTATTGCGCGACCCGCTGTCTCGCCATTATCGATGCGACCTGCATCAATACCCGAGATAGGCTCCGATACTATACCTTGGATGCCAACACGACCATCATCCTCAATGGTTCCTACGGCGATGACTACATTGGTTGAGCCAACGTCTATAGCTACAATCTGTCTCTCTTTCATATCTGTATCTTTTTTATTTATATTTCCATTGTGTTTTAGCGGCATACAACCTGTCCGTGGTAACGCAGGCTGATGCTCTTGTACTTGTCCCAACCCATTTTATCGAGTCCCTTGTTGTAGAAACGATACAGGTTAGCTAGTTTTGTGTCAATGTCGGTAGCAGTGCCGAGGTCAACGGTGAAGTTGCCCGAACGGGGCACAAAGCCCACCTCCATGTTCTCATTGCCGCCACCCTTGAGTATTATCTGCACAATCTCTGCGCTCCAGAAGCGACTCCTCTCCACGCTTTTAAGCAGGTTGAGAAGCGCATTGAAGTCGTCTCCCGCCTTCTGTACATCGCGTTGCTTGAGTCGTGCCTCCTGCTGGGCAAGTGTGAGTGCTGCGATGGCAGCCTCAATCTCTCGTTTCTTGGTAGTATGGCGTTCGCGTGCTGCAACCTTAACGGCCTCGCGTGCTCCAATGAGTATCTCGTACTCGCTGTCCGACATGAATATGCCCTTGCGCACACTCTGGCTTAGTACCTCGCGTAGCTCGCGGTCGTTGCTGTCGAGTTGTCTGTAGTATGGCATCTTGGCATCCTCGAGTGATACTATCAGTTTGTCGAGCGACGCTAACGAGTCGGTGACAACCTCGGCTGCATATCCCGAGTAACCAGGAGTAAACAGTGGCGTGTAACTACCTGTAATTACCGGTACGGCTGCTGAACGATCCTTCACCGTAGGCAGAATAAATCCGTCATCGGTGATGTAGTGGTCGTAGCCGTCAATGCGCAGGCGTGCGATGGGTGTGCGCAACTCCACATCGAGAACTGCATGACCGCGATAGTCGGTGTATGCGTTGGCACTTGCCACGGCATTGTGCGATATGGCCGTGTGTTCCATGTCGCTCACCTGAACCTTGTCGAGTGTCAGACCTTCGGCAAAGAGGCCATGCTCTCTTATCCACAGGTCTATGCTTTCGACATCTGCCAAGGGGTGCTTGCCGCCACCCGATATGTTGACCTTAAGGCTCTTTACTGGCTCTGTTTTGTAGTGCTCACGTTTGAGCACCTCCGACCATACGATGCTGCACACAACGAGTGTGATGAGCAACGCATATATCGCAACCCTCATAGCCTTATGCCCCCTTTCGCCTGCCATTCTACATCTTTGTTTTGAGCACCTCGTATATCTGTTCGCACACAGCGTCGATATTTCCCGCGCCAAATGTCACCACAACATCCGTGTCCATTGTTCGCAGTGCCTCGGCGAGTGCCTCGCGCTCGATAAGCTGCCACTTAACCGAGAGGTTATTGCCAATCATCTCTGAGCATACGCCCTCGATGGGTAGCTCGCGAGCAGGGTAGATGGGCACCATGATAACCTCATCACAGAGCGACAAAACCTCCGAAAACTCCGCTGCAAAGTCGCGCGTACGGGTGTAGAGGTGGGGCTGGAAGATAGCCAGCAGTCTGCGGCCAGGGAAAATGCCTCGCAACGATTCTATCGTAGCGCGCAACTCCTCGGGGTGATGAGCATAGTCGTCGATATATACCTGCTCGGGGGTGTTTATGTATAGCTCCATACGGCGCTTTACGCCCTCGAAGCTCTTGAGTGTCCCCTTCACAGCCTCCTTGTCGAAGGGTTTATTCTCAATCTTCGCAGCGCACCACAACATAGCCACCGCAGCCACCGAATTTTCGATGTGCACCTTGCCAAGGATGCCGAGCGTGCAACCCTCGATGCGACCATCTGGCACTACGATATCATAGCGATAATGCCCTCCCTCAATTAACGCGATGTTTTCGGCGTGGAAGTCGCCGCCATTGTCGCATGAGTAGCGATACAATGCGCGGGTTGCGGTGTCGAACTTAAGTTCTACGCCCTGCTTGAGGATGAGTGCTCCACCCTCCTTGATTTGCGATGCAAACTCCTCGAATGCCTCCGTCACAGCCTCTGCCGTACCATAGATGTCGAGGTGGTCGGCATCTGCCGCCGTGATTACTGCCACGTTGGGGTGCAGACGCAGAAACGAACGGTCATACTCATCAGCCTCAACAACCAGACGCTTGCCCTCGCCGAGCGAGAGGTTGGAGTTGAAGTTGCGAGATATGCCACCAAGGATTGCGTTACCCTCCTTTGCTGCTGCGTGGTTGAGCCATGCTGCAAGTGTTGAGGTTGTAGTCTTGCCATGTGTGCCTGCTACGGCCATGCATAGTTTACCTTCGGAGAGGTGACCAAGCATCTGCGAGCGCTTCTCGATGTGGAAGCCCTGCTCACGCAGCCATGCCCACTCCTTGTGGTCGGCAGGTATCGCGGGGGTCAACACCACGAGGGTATCCTCCGCCGAGCGCATATCCTCGGGGATGAGTGCTACATCATCGTCGTAGTGTATCTCTGCTCCCTCGGCAGCCAGGGCGCGTGTCAGGGGTGTCTCGGTGCGGTCGTAGCCCGCCACGCGACAGCCCTCGTGCATGTAGTAGCGTGCAAGGGCGCTCATGCCGATGCCACCAATACCGAGAAAATATATCTTCTTGTAGTTACGCTCCATACTCCTAAAGATGCTTCTCAATGATGTTTTCTATCTCCGCCACTACGCGGTCTGCAGAGTCCACGATGGCGAGGTTTGCAATGTTCGCCGAGAGACGCTCCAGTCGCTCCTTGTCCATAGCGAGTGCCACAGCCTCCTTCATGCCGCGCTCCACAGCCTCGTTGTCGCGCACAATCTCCGCTGCGCCCTTCTCCACAAGTGCCATAGCGTTCTTTGTCTGATGGTCCTCCGCTACGTTGGGCGAGGGAACGAATATCGTAGGTTTAGCCACGAGGCACAACTCCGACACGGTGCAAGCACCACTGCGTGACAGCACTACGTCGGCAGCAGCGTAGGCATAGTCCATGCGGTCGATGAAGGCACCCTGCCAGATGTTCTTAGTGGGGTGCGCTGCGAGGAACTCCTGCATCTCTCGCTCGTAGAACTTACCCGTCTGCCATATCACCTGCACGGGGGCCTCGCCACCGAGCGTGCGTATCCACGCCTTCATCATCTCGTTGAGCGTGCGTGTGCCGAGTGAGCCGCCCACAACCAGCACTACAGGCATAGAGTCGTTAAAGCCGTAGTAGGCGAGTGCCTCGTCACGGTTTGCGCCATCAGCCGAGAAGCGACCACGCAAGGGGTTACCTGTCATCACGATGCGGTCGGCGGGGAAGAAACGCTCCATCTTGTCGTACGACACGCATATGCGCTTGGCACGCTTCGAGAGCAACTTGTTTGTGAGTCCCGCGTATGAGTTCTGTTCCTGAATGAGTGTTGGAATGCCGAGGCGCTGTGCTGCCCAGAGTACGGGTGCTGAGGCGTAACCGCCAAAGCCCACAACAACATCGGCTCCGAACTCGCGGATGATGTGCTTTGCACGGCGCACACTCGCTGCCACCTTGAAGGGTAGAGCAAGGTTTTTGAGGGTTAGTCTGCGCTGCAAGCCAGCCACGGGGAGACCCTTGATGTTGTAGCCCAGTGCGGGGACTTTTTCCATCTCCATTTTGCCCTCTGCGCCCACGAAGAGAATATCTACCTCCTCGCCATATTTTCGTTTTAGTGCCTCGGCAACAGCCACCGCAGGATAGATATGTCCGCCGGTGCCTCCGCCCGATACTATAATTCGTTTCATTTCCTTGTATTTCTGTAACTCTTTATCGCGCCAAATAAACCGTTATACGCGCCCTTTTATTCGTGTTGAATTTTTGTTGCAACATGCTAATTATTAACATGTTGCGAGTTAATGCGTTGCAACATAGGGGCATTGACGCAATTTCACCCTACAAAAGTACACAACATCCGCTAATTTTACAAATGTAAAAAGATGTAATTTTCAAAAAAAAATACCTATTTTTGTAAACGATTATGACTACGAAAATTTATTAATTCATTCATAGAATATACTTAGTACAATGAAGAGATTTCAGCAGGTGTGTTTTGCCGCTTTGGTTGCGGCAGTGATGTTGGTTGTAGGCTGCACTTCGAAGGAGGCTGCAGAGCCTGCAAACAAGTTTATTACTGTAGAGAATGGTCAGTTTTTGCGAAATGGCGAGCCCTACTATTTCGTGGGTACCAACTTCTGGTATGGAGCAATCCTCGGCTCGGAGGGTGAGGGCGGTAATCGTGAGCGTCTCTGCAAGGAGCTCGACTTTATGAAGGCAAATGGCATCGATAACCTCCGCATCTTGGTAGGTGGCGAGGGTGAGAATGGCTTGCTTGGTAAGATTGAGCCAAATCTTCAGCCAAAGCCAGGCGAATACAACGATGACGTACTGGCAGGTCTCGACTACCTTATGATGGAGCTTGGCAAGCGAGAGATGACAGCGGTGCTCTACTTCAACAACGCATGGGAGTGGAGTGGCGGTTACACACAGTATGTTGCCTGGGCAAACAACGAGCCCGTGCTTGTGCCACGTGTAGATGGCTGGTTCTCATATAATACTTTTGCGGGCGAGTTCGTGCGCAACGAGCGCGCGAAGCAGATTTTCTATGACCACGTACGTTACATCGTGTCGCGCACAAATCGCTATACAGGCATCAAGTATATCGACGATCCCGCAATCTTCTCATGGCAGATTTCTAACGAGCCACGCGCCTTCAGCAGCAAGGAGGTTGATAATAAGGAGGCCTTCGCTGAGTGGATTGAGACCAGTGCGAAACTTATTCGTTCGCTCGACCCCAACCACATGATCTCGACAGGCTCGGAGGGTTATTATGGTTGCGAGTGGGATATGGATCTCTGCGAGCGTATTCACGCTATTGATGAGGTTTCGTATGTCAATTGCCATGTATGGCCATACAACTGGAAGTGGATGCGTGGTGACGCTATGCGTGAGGATTTGCAGCAGTCGTGCGAGAATACCGAGGAGTATATCAACATGCACCTCGAGCTTGGTCGCAAGATTGGTAAACCCGTTGTTGTTGAGGAGTTTGGCATGCCACGCGACGACATGGATTTCCACAAGGGTAGCCCTGTAAGCTGCCGCGATATGTACTACACATTCGTGTTCGATCTTATCGTCAAGGCGCGCCAGAGTAACGACGTATTTGCGGGATGTAACTTCTGGAGCTGGGGCGGCTATGCAAAGACCAATGTCGAGGATCATGAGTACTGGGCTAAGGGCGACGATTACACAGGTGATCCAGCACAGGAGCAGCAGGGTCTCAACTCAATCTTTGTGGAGGACGAATCTACCCTAAACATTATCCGTGAGACCAACGGCAAACTCGGCAATTTGTAGTATCACATAACACATTGCTATACCCCCGCAAACAAAACGTTTGCGGGGCTTTTTTTATGCCTATGACGTTGACCAGATAGACTGCATACCCGGTGTATTAAATCCATTTACATTCACTTACAAAGACTCTTAAATGTCTGATATATAGGTCTATTATTCTCTATTTTGAAATAGAGATAACGGCATAATAGCGTCGCCTTTTGCATCACTCTAAAAAAAGATATCCCCCACAAACCTTGCGGAATGTGGGGGATGTTTTGCGGTGCGTTATATCACCATTCAGGTATCATTACCAGATGATTACACGCTCCTCAACTGGCATGTACATAGCGTCACCCTCCTGGATGCCGAATGCATCGTACCATGACTGGATGTTACGCAATGTAGCGTTTACGCGGTTGCGACCAAGAGAGTGAACATCGTTCTTTGTGAGGTTCTCCTTCTCCTTGTCGGTGATGTTCTGTGCCCAGAGAGTAGCATAACCGATGTAGAAACGCTGCTCGCCAGTGAAGCCGTCGATATCCTCAGGACGACCCTCAGCCCATGCATAGTCAGTAAGACCTGTGAACGCAAGGCGGAGACCACCCTGGTCAGCGATGTTCTCACCCAATGAGAACTTACCATCAGCGAACAAGCCTGGCAAAATCTCGATAGCGTTGAACTGATCTACGAGCACCTGAGTCTTCTTCTCGAATGCTGCGCGGTCCTCAGCAGTCCACCAATCCTTCATGTTACCATCCTTGTCGAACTGTGAACCCTGATCGTCGAAACCGTGAGTCATCTCGTGTGCGATAACTACACCGATAGCACCGTAGTTTACAGCGTCGTCAGCATTAGGATTGTAGAAAGGAGGCTGGAGAATAGCTGCGGGGAAGCAGATCTCGTTTGTTGTAGGCATGTAGTATGCGTTGACAGTCTGAGGTGACATCAACC
>JAEIGA010010964.1_pt1 | contig 13753 bp, 9 predicted proteins | sample 9270691 | NCBI WGS metagenome assembly JAEIGA01 (sample SAMN17057246, study PRJNA624740) | gut metagenome | biome: biome; isolation source: fecal sample | host: Bos grunniens | place: China: Xizang | collected 2019 | reverse complement strand
TTTGATGGCGTGACTTTTTCCATTATGAAAACCATCGGGATGAAATATATCATGCCGATTACATTTTGTACAAATGTAATAGTTAACGGTTTATATAATAATGTTAATTTTCTTAAAGAAATTGAATATGCCACTGCGACCATCACTGCGCTGAATAAGAAGATGACGCCTTTTAATGATACCGTCAATTCTAAATTTTTATTAAGAAGCATAAAGATGACGCCGAAGAATGAGATGATGAAACCTACGATGTTCCAAGGCGTTAGTCTTTCTTTCAGGAAGAAAAATGCAGCGATAGGAGTGAAGAGAGGGATCGTTGCGATGATGGCGGAACTCACAACGGGAGCGGCATTTAATAATCCGTAACTCTCAAAAATAAAATACAGAAAAGGCTCGAAAAGCGCAGCTAATGCGAATAACTTCAAGTCGTTTCTATTTACTTTCTCAAAAAGTCGTAAAATCAATAATAGACTTCCCAAGAAAACGCTCGATATGATAAGACGGAAGAAAATTGTAGTGGTAGGATTCAGATATTCGAATACTTGCGTCGACCAAATAAATGACAATCCCCAGAAAACCATGGCGATGACGCCGCTGATATGCACTATAAATCTCTTGTCTTTCATGTTGCAAAAATAAGAAAATTAAGATACTAAGTTGCTAAGTTGCTAAGATACTAAGTCTTTTTTTAAAATTCCATCTTGGCAACTCAGTAACTCAGCATCTCAGCATCTTAATGTGGCATAATATTTGAACAAAAAATATCGTCATTTTTTAATAATAATAAAAACATCATACTATGAAAACATTTAAATCTTTCGCTTTATTTTTTGTAATGTCGTTATTTACAATAACTTCATGTCAAGGTCCAAAAGGAGAGCCTGGTCGCCCTGGTAAAGACGGAAATGCTAATGTCCAGTCGGGAACAGTTGTCGTAAATGCTGGAGACTGGGTCTGGGACGCAAACGCTTGTAACTGGTACCTTGATTTGGAGTGGGATGCTATAGATTATGATATGGTCGATTATGGTGCAGTCCTAGTTTATATGGAAAATCCTGGTAAAGATTTTTACGCATGGCATCAACTCCCGTTGACCCTTTATCCAAGTGATCAATATTCTGCAACATTAGAAACTGTTTATTACGATTATAAAGTAACGGTTTATTGGACAAATTCAGATCTTAAGGCGCATGAAAATCCTTGCGATTTTTATAATTCAGACATGGAATTTAAAGTGGTTCTCATTGATGCACTTCTATATTCAAAGCATCAAAATGAAGATTTATCGAATTATGAGACAATTAAACATATTTTCAATATAACATCAGAAGAGAAAATATTTTAAATTCATCGGAGGCGTCAAAAAATACGCCTCTTTTTTTTATCTTTGCTAACTGAATTCATAACTTTGAACCTTAAGCCTTAAACTATAAACTATAAATGATAAAAAAGATACTGTTATATACAATCTTGGGATTTGTTGCGGTTGTTGTCGCAACGAGTCTTTTCCATCCTTCTTATTCTTTTGATGAACCGAAACCTTTCCAAGGATCATATCTTCATAATCCTTATCAAGATATGAATCCTGATAATTGGATTCAGGCTAATTTTCATGCACATACACGACAATATGGTGGTTTGACCAATGGGCGTGTGAATACCAATGAGATGCTTGATAGTGTTTATTCTGCTCTCGGTTTTGACCATATCGGCATTTCTGATTATAACAAAATAAACTATTATGATTCAATAAATCCAAGTTTTATTCCAACATACGAACACGGATACGGAATATTTAAGATACATCAGCTTTGCATTGGTGCAGAGAAAGTTAGAAAGATGGACTATTTCGCTTTCCAGAATTTAAGCATGAAACAACATACTTTGAATCGCCTCGCGAAACAGACGCGTCTTGCGATACCAGCTCATCCTTCCTTTGTGAAAAAAGGATATCTCGTTGAAGATATGAGATATCTTAGCAATTATAAGTTGATGGAAGTTCTGAATGGATTTAGAATTTCTGCTGCTCATTGGGATACAGCTCTTTCAAATGGACATTTGGTGTATCTTATTGCTAATGACGATTCTCATGATGTTGCAGATATTACAGATGTCGCAGTGCGTTTTACAATGATAAATGCTCCGAAAAATGAGCCTGAACAATTGCTTTGTGCTTTGGAAAACGGCAACGCAATAGGTGTTGATTTTCCAAGAAGACCAGAAGAATCGTTGGAACAGAAAATAAAACGTATGGAAGATGAGATGCCATATATGACAGGCGTTGAACTTAAGGGAGATACCTTGTTGATATCGGCATCAAAGCCATTTTTAAAGATAAGGTTTATCGGACAAAACGGTAAAGAACTTGATGTCCGGCAAGATGTAAAGACGGCGAAATATGTCATCCAACCAGAAGATACTTACGTAAGAAGTGAAATTAAATTCAGAGGAGGAACGACATTTTATCTTAACCCGATAACACGTCATGAAAATAGTGAAATCGTTAAACAAAGATTGGATCACATCAATTGGTCAAAGACAATAATCCTTTGGATAATTTATATTTTGGCTTTATTTATAGTCTATAAGTCAATGCGTCGATGTGTCAATAAGTCTTAGTAGTTCGCGAAAAAAAACTTTAGCCTTTTGTCTTTTGTCTTTTGTCTTTTATTATCTTTGTATTCTATACAAAACGTAAAGTAATGATAAAAGAAAATCTTAATATTGTCAGAGCGACAGTTCCATCAAGCGTTACTCTTATTGCTGTTTCAAAAACAAAACCAGTATCTGATCTTCAGGAAGCTTACGATGCTGGACAACGTATCTTCGGCGAGAACAAGGCTCTTGAAATGCGTGATAAACATCAAGTGCTGCCAGATGATATCCAATGGCATTTCATAGGTCATCTTCAGACTAATAAAATAAAATATATCGCCCCTTTTGTGACTTTGATTCATGCTATTGACAGTCTTTCTCTTCTCGAAGCTGTTAATAAAGAAGCTGTTAAAAATAATCGTGTTATTGATTGTTTGCTACAGTTTCATATAGCTCAGGAAGATACTAAATTTGGACTTGATATAGAAGAAGCCAAAGCAATGTTGGAGTCAGATGGTTTTAAAGACTTAAAAAATATTAACATCTGTGGTGTGATGGGAATGGCAACATTTACTGATGACGCTGTTCAAGTTAGAAATGAATTCAAGAATCTTAAGAATATTTTTGATGTTTTGAAAGAAAGCTACTTCAATAACAATGCTTGTTTCAAAGAAATTTCAATGGGAATGTCTGATGATTATCCGATTGCCATAGAAGAAGGTGCAACTATGGTGAGGGTCGGAAGTAAAATCTTCGGAGCTAGAAATTACAATGTATAATTTATAATTTATAATGACGAAAGTCTAAAGGTTAATGATGATGTTTATTCTTTGCCTTTGGACTTTTGTCTTTAGTCGATGAAAATATGAAAAAACTTTTCCTTACATTACTGAAAATGCTAGTCTTCTTGTTGGTGCTTTTTGCAACAATGAGAATTGTTTTTTTGATTAAATATTGGACGTTTGTGGAGTTGGGAGAGATTCCATTTAAAGAAATAATGAAAGGCTTCTGGTCGGCATTATCTCTTGATATATCCACGGCTTGTTTTATGTTGGCGTTACCTGTCATCTATATGTTCGTGTCGCTTTCCATTGATAAAGACACGCTCTTTGCCCCATTGCGCTGGTATTTTTATTTGATGGTGGCGACGTATAATCTTGTGGCTTTTGGGGATATGGGCATTTATGGCGAGTGGCGTACAAAATTGTCATATAGGGCATTGCTATATCTGGAAAATCCGGCTGAAGTTATAAATACGGCAGAAACAGAACAGACATTGCTGCTGATAGTGCTGTGGAGCTTCTTTACCATATTGTTCTGTGTGATTTATACTAAATTGGTTGAGCCTCAAGCATTGGCTGTATATAGAGAGGCTGAAAAGCCAAATAAAAGTGTGCTGGCAGGAAGTTTCATAGTCGCAGTCGCACTTCTCTTTTTGGGAATGAGAGGCGGATTTAACGAAATTCCAATAACATCGAGCAAGGTGTATTATAGCAGTCATAAATTCGCTAACGAGATGAGTGTCAACCCTGCATATTATCTCGTTGAAAATGTATTGAATTCAAAGAAGGTGGAGTCAAGGGCGCATTTTAATTATATGGACTTCGATTCGGCAAAGAAAAGAGTCGAGGCGCTTCATGAAACATCTTGTCATGCTACTGAATCGATTCTTGAAACAGAAAGACCTAACATCATAGTTGTCCTTCTTGAAAGCTGGTCGGCCGACCTGATAGAGTCGCTGGGTGGAAATCCTGGAATAACACCTAATTTTCATGAACTTGAAAAGGATGGCCTGTTATTTACAAGTTTCTACGCAAACGCCAATCGCTCGCAACACGCAATGTCCTCTTTATTTGGCGGACTGCCAGGAATGCCAGTGACGACGATAACAAATCATCCTGATAAATATTATGCTGTGCCTTCATTGATTAAAAAAATGGATACTATTGGCTATCATACGAGCTTCTACTTCGGGGGTGAACTGAATTATGGAAATATCTTGTCATACCTTCACCATAACGAATTCGATGAAATAGTGGAGGCAAAAGATATTCATGAGGGATTCCATAAAGGTAAACTTGGCTATCATGATACGGATATGATGCCTTGGTATGTGGAACAAGTGTCTAAATTCCCTCAACCATTCTTTAGCACATTGTTTACACAGAGCTCGCATTCCCCTTATGACTATCCGAAAATATTTGAAGAAATAGAATGGCCAGAAATTGAAAAACAATATGTTAACTCGGGATATTATACTGATATCGCAATAGGAATGTTCATGGAAAAGGCAAGACAACAATCGTGGTATGATAGTACCTTATTTATCTTCGTCGCAGATCATAGTCATGCTTCTTACAAAAACCATCCGTTGGAATCATTTGAACATCATAGAATTCCTATGCTTATCTATGGTGAACCACTGAAAGATTCTTTGAAAGGAAAAACATTTGATAAAATCTGTGGAAATACAGACCTCCCAGCAATGATATTGGCACAACTAGGTCAAAGTCATGATGAATTTTTCTGGAGTAAAGATGTATTCGGAAAATGTTACAGACCATTTGCGTTTTTCGAATTGAATCAAGGACTTGGATGGAAAACACAGGAAGGTGAATTCGTTTATTCTAATGATGGACGATTCATTAAAAACAATTTGTCCGAAAATGTTAACGATAGCATTGTTTTGGATGGTAAGGCATATATGCAATATCACTTTGATTTATTCAATTCTTATTGATGAGATGATTTCGCATTTTTGAGTTTTTGGTACTTGAGTTTTTAGAAAAAAAACATTATTTTTGCACAAAAATAAAATATAACATGTTTGAAGGATTAAGTGAGAAACTTGAACGTTCGTTCAAGATATTAAAAGGTCAAGGTCGTATTACAGAAATTAACGTGGCTGATACTTTAAAAGAAGTCAGAAAGGCTCTTTTAGATGCTGACGTTAGTTATAAGATAGCAAAGGATGTTACAAATAACATCAAGGAAAAAGCATTGGGACAGAAGATATTGACATCTGTATCACCAGGACAACTTATGGTTAAGATAGTTCATGATGAACTCGCTGAGTTGATGGGTGGCGATCATGCTGAAATTAATATCAAGGCTAATCCAGCTATCGTTTTGATAGCAGGTCTTCAAGGTTCTGGTAAGACTACGTTTTCGGCTAAGCTTGCAAACTTCTTGAAGAGCAAGAGAGGTAAGAATGTGCTTCTCGTCGCTGGTGACGTCTATCGTCCTGCTGCTATAGACCAATTGAAGGTCTTGGGCGAACAAGTCGGCGTTGAGGTCTATACTGAAATAGATAGCAAAAATCCAGTCAGCATTGCTGAAAATGCTATCAAATATGCAAAAGAACACAATAAGAGCGTAGTTATTATAGATACCGCTGGCCGTCTTGCTGTAGATGAGCAGATGATGGATGAAATAGCCGCTGTCAAAGCTAAAGTCAACCCTCACGAAACATTGTTCGTCGTCGACTCAATGACAGGTCAGGATGCTGTCAACACAGCTAAGGCGTTCAATGATCGTCTTGATTTTGATGGTGTAGTGCTTACAAAATTAGATGGTGATACTCGTGGCGGTGCCGCTCTTACGATACGTTCTGTCGTTAATAAGCCAATTAAATTCGTTGGTCTCGGCGAGAAAATGGACGCACTCGATATCTTCTATCCAAAACGTATGGCAGACCGTATTCTTGGAATGGGTGATATCGTTACTCTCGTTGAAAAAGCTCAAGAACAATTCGATGCTGAAGAAGCTGCTAAACTTAAGAAAAAACTCGCTAAAAATGAATTCAATTTTAACGATTTCCTAAAGCAAATTCAGCAGATAAAACGTATGGGTAGTATCAAAGATCTCGCTGCGATGATTCCTGGAATGAATAAGATTAGCGACGAGGATATTGATGAAGATGCATTCAAGAGTATTGAAGCTATCATAGGTTCAATGACACCTGCAGAACGTGAAAATCCTAAAATATTGAACGGTAGTCGTCGTAGAAGAATTGCAATGGGTAGCGGTACCGATATCGTTGAAGTGAACAGATTGATAAAACAATTTGAAGAAACATCAAAGATGATGAGATTGATGACAACAGGCGGTGCCAAGAAAATGATGCAGATGATGTCTCAAATGAGAAGAAGATAAACATAATAAAACATTATATTATGGCTGATAATAAAATTATCGACGGCAAACTTATAGCCGCAGCAATAAAAAAAGAAATTACAGCAGAGGTGGCTGATATGATCGATCATGGATATGATGCTCCTCATCTTGCAGCAGTCATAGTAGGTGAAGATGGCGCAAGTCTTACCTATGTGGCTTCAAAGGAAAAAGCATCTCAAAGCGTTGGTATGATTTCTTCAGTCTATAGATTGAAAGCTACTGCTACAGAAAAAGAAGTGCTCGATACAGTTAACTTCCTGAATAATGATCCTGAAATAGACGGATATATAGTGCAATTGCCTTTGCCTGCACATATCAATGAAACAAAAGTTATACAATCAATAACTCCAGAAAAAGACGTCGATGGCTTTACATTGCATAACATTGGTCTTATGCAACTCGGTGAACCTTGCTATCATCCTGCAACTCCTTTTGGAATATTGGAATTGCTTAAACGTAGCAATGTTGAGATTGCCGGTAAACATGTCGTTGTAATGGGACGCTCTAACATAGTGGGAACTCCGATAAGCGTTATGCTTTCTAGAAAAGGTGTCGATGCTACTGTGACTATTTGCCACTCTAAAACAAAAAATATCGAAGAGATAACACGTCAAGCTGATGTCCTTATCGTAGCAATAGGCCAGCCTCAATTTGTGAAAGCTAATATGGTTAAGGAAGGCGCAGTCGTTGTCGATGTGGGTATCCACCGTATTAAGGATGACTCTGAAAAAGGTTATCATATCGTCGGCGATGTCGATTTTGATGATGTTTATCCAAAAGTTTCAAAAATCACTCCTGTGCCTGGTGGAGTGGGACCAATGACAATAGTATCGTTGCTCTATAATACATTACAAGCAGCAAAGAAAAATAGAAAATAATAAAATGAGAGACGTCACATGGTGGCGTCTCTGTTGTTTACAGATATGAACTGTTTGGCCAAATTGTTAAAACCTCTGCTGATGACAATTATTATGCTTGTCTTGGGGAATTGCGTGTACGCACAATCCTATAATACTTCCTCGAAAAAGGCAATAAAGTATTTTGAAAAAGCACACCAGGAATTTGTTGCTGAAAACTATGAAGAGGTAATGGCGAATGTTAATAAAGCATTGCAAATAGATGGTGACTTTACTGATGCTCTTTTGCTTAAAGCTGAACTTTGTTTGGAACTGAATGATGATTTTCAGGCAATGAAGTCTTATGAGGATATTTTTCAAATAGATTCTATGGTGTTCCCGAAAAGTTCTATTTCTTTGTCTAAACTTTATTCAAAACATTTTAGATTCGAAAAGTCTATAAAATTGCTGAATTGGTATCTGTCATTAGATAATCAAAGTGAGGCTTTAAGAAAACTCGCTGAAATGGAATTGTGTATAGTAAATTTCCGTAAGTCGTTGGTTGAAAATCCTGTCGATTATAATCCTGAAAATATTGGTGACATCATCAATACTGATGCTGATGAGTATATAAATCAATATTATGTTAATGAAGATAAGATAATATTTACCAAACGCTATAAATCAGATTGTATTGATTCTTATTTGGAGGAAAATGTGTTTGTGACAACAAAGCATGATTCGACATGGTTGATGCCAGAATTTTTGTTAGGCGCTTATATGGATGTTGGAGCTGCTAATATCTCTGCCGATGGTAATGAGATTTATTTTTCTGGTTGTGGTTGGGAAAATGGTGCTGGCAGCTGTGATATTTATTATGTGAGATTCTATGGAGGTAAATGGTCACAGCCTATAAACTTAAAATCTGTTAACACTTCTAGTTGGGAATCACAGCCATGTTTGAGCCGAGATGGGAAAGAGTTATATTTCGTTAGAAGAAATAAAAAGATGGGAACATCTGATATTTATGTCTCAAAACGCGATGATGATGGAATATGGCAGAATGCAAATCGTCTTTTAAATGTTAATACTGATGGAAATGAAATGGCTCCATTTATTCATTATGATGGAAAAACATTGTATTTTTCTTCTGATACGCATTGGGGAATGGGAGGGTATGATTTGTTTATGTCGCAACGTGATGTGAATGGAGAATGGACAAAACCTGTTAATTTAGGCTATCCTCTTAATACTTATGGTGATGAGATAAATATTGTGGTGTTGAATGATGCTGAAAAGGCTTATATGTCGGCTTTTAGAGATGATGGTTTTGGCGGCTATGATATCTATAAGTTTGCTCTGGATGAGAAGTTTAGACCAGAATTGATTGAAGTTAAAAAAACTTCTGTTGAAGATTATTATGCAGATGCCTTAGAAAAACAAGGATCAGTTGTGTTAAAAAATATTTACTTTGATTTTGATAGTGCAGAACTTAGATATGATTCTGAAGATGGAGTCAATGCAGTATATAATTACTTAATGCTAAATCCATATAAGAATATTTTAATAGAAGGATATACTGATGATGTAGGTAGCGAAGAGTATAATTTAAGACTGTCTGAAAAAAGAGCAGAGAGTGTTAAAAATGCCTTGATTAATAAAGGTATATCTGCTGAACGTATAAAAACAAAAGGCTGCGGATATTCACAGCCTTTGACTACTAATAACTTTGATGATGAACTAAAAACCCTTAGTAGGAGAGTTTCTATGTCTTTGATTGATTAAAATTCCATCAATCTTTATACATTTTGTTGATAAGATCTTTGTACATTTCTTTCACGACGCTTCTCTTTACTTTTAATGTTGGAGTTAAGATGCCGTTAGCAACGCTCCACTCGTCAGCAACGAGTTCGTAGCATTTAATCTTTTCGGTGTCACCAAAATTTTGGTTTATCTTCTTAACTTCTTCAGCAAAACGTTTTTTTACATCGCTGTTCTTGATCATTTCCTGTGGATTTGTGTATTTGATTTCGTGGTTTTGACACCAAGTCTTTAAAAATGTAAAGTCAGGAACGATGATAGCGCCAGCGTGCTTTTGATTTTCACCGAGAACAACGATGTTTTCAATGAAACCAGATTCGGCGAACTTTCCTTCGATGACATCAGGGTTGATGTATTTGCCTAATGATGTCTTAAATAAGTTCTTTAGTCGACCTGTTATTCTTACTTGACCATATTCGTTAATTTCGCCTAGGTCGCCAGTGTGCATCCAGCCTTCTTCGTCTATGACTTCTTTTGTTAATTCTGGCTGGCCGTAATAACCCATCATGACATTGTGCCCACGACAAATGATTTCTTTATTGTCTGCAATCTTTACTTCAACGCCAGGAAGCGCAAATCCAACAGTGCCGATTTCACGGCCGTGAGGTAATCTGCAAGATACTGCAATAACTGGTGAACATTCTGTCATACCGTAACCTTCAAAGATAGGCATCTTGATTGCAGAGAAGAATGCAGCGATGTTTGGTTGGATACTTGCAGCGCCAGATACTACGATGTCGAAGTTCTCAGCACCGAGAGTTTGACGTATTTTCTTGTAAACCAAAGCGTCGGCAATTTTAAGTTTTTGATTGTATAACCATGTTCTGTTACATGGGTCAATTTTATATCGTTCAGCTAAATTTAAAGCCCACATGAAGATGACTTTCTTGATGCCTTTGTTGCTTTTCCCGCTTTGTTTTACTTTAGAGTAAATTTTTTCAAGAAGACGTGGAACGGCACTCATCATCGTTGGCTGGACATCTTTTAAATCAGATGCAATGGTGGCAAGGCTTTCTGCGTAATATACAGACATTCCGAGGTATTGGTATAAGAAAACCAACATTCTTTCGTATGCGTGGCATATTGGTAAGAAACTGAAAGCTTTCTTTGACCATTTTGATGGAATTTGTTCTAGGTTTTTTAATTGGCTTATGATATTGTAATGAGAAAGCATTACGCCTTTAGGATTACCTGTTGTTCCAGATGTGTAGATGATAGTGGCACAGTCTTTTTCATTGACACTTTCTTCGCGTACTTTTAATTCTTCTGGATTTTGGTTTTCTTTGCCTAACTCGACTAATTGCTCGAATGTAGGGTGTTCGCATTTTGTTGAAAGAGCATAAATTGCTTCTAAATTAGGAGTTTCATTTTTTACGTTTTCAATTTTTTGTAAAACGCTTGAGCCTTCTAAAACAATGAGTTTTACTCCACAGTCGTTGATGATATAGCGGTAGTCTTCTTTACTGATAGTAGGGTAAATTGGAACTGAAATAGCACCTACTTGCATAATAGCCATGTCAAGCATGTTCCATTCAGGACGATTGTTGCAGATAATGCCAACTTTGTCATCTTTCTTTATTCCTAATTTTATGAAAGCATAACTTAAGTTGTTTGCTGTCTCAACGTATTCTTGAATGCTGTATTTTTTCCAGCTGCCGTTTTCTTTTCTTGCTAATGCGACATCTTGATCAGGATGATTTTCTACGTAGAGTTTTAAGATGTCAAATAGTCTTGTTACTTCCATTTTTTGCTTTTGTTTTGTTTGGTGCAAATTAACCAAATAAATATAATGCTGTGTTGCAAAAAATGCAAATACGGGGTAAAAAGATTTTTTAAAAATAAATATGTTGTTAAAAACGCAAATAAGGTTTGTAGTTTTGAAAAGTTTTTGGATAAATGTGGTTAAAGTACCACTTTTAGGGGTGAAATAAAATTGCGTTTTGTGTATAAAAGTGGTACTTGTGTGATTTGCTGATGTTTTTTTGAATTACTTTACCAAGAATGGATATATGTAATCTGTTGCAGGAACGAATGTTTCTTTGATAGAGCGAGGATTTGTCCAACGGATAAGATTCCATAATCCGCCAGCTTTGTCGTTTGTTCCAGAAGCACGTGAACCTCCAAATGGTTGGCAACCTACAACTGCACCTGTTGGTTTGTCGTTGATATAGTAGTTTCCTGCAGCGTATTTGAGTTTTTCATCTGCTATTCTCAATGCTTTTAAGTCGTATGCAAAAAATGCTCCGGTTAATGCGTATGGAGATGTGTTGTCGCAAAGTTCAAGTGTTTCAATGAAATCTTTATCATCGTAAACATAAATTGTGATGATTGGTCCAAAGATTTCTTCTGCCATTGACTCGTATTTAGGATTTGTGGTTAAAATGACTGTTGGTTCTACGAAATAACCTACAGATTTGTCACAACTTCCTCCGAATATAACCTCAGCATCGTTGGCAGCTTTTGCTCTGTCGATGTAGCCTTTGCAGTTGTCGAATGAAGCTTCGTCGATGACGGCATTCACGAAGTTTGTAAAATCTGTCACATCACCCATCTTGATTGTGCTGAGCATTTCTTCTACATATTGTTTTACCTCATTCCATAATGATGCTGGGATGTATGCGCGTGATGCTGCAGAACATTTTTGTCCTTGAAATTCAAATGCGCCTCGAACGATAGCTGTTGCTACTTCTCTAGGATTTGCAGAACTATGCGCGAAGATGAAGTCTTTCCCGCCAGTTTCGCCTACTAATCTTGGATATGATTTGTAATTGTTGATGTTGGCGCCGACGCCTTTCCATAACCCTTGGAATGTCCCTGTTGAACCAGTGAAGTGGATGCCGGCGAGATTAGGGTTGCTCAATGCAATGTCGCCGATGAGCGAGCCTTTGCCAGGCAAGAAGTTGATGACGCCTTCTGGTAATCCTGCTTCCATGAAAATCTGCATCATATGATAATTAGATAGCAATGCTGTTGTTGATGGTTTCCAGATGGTTGTATTGCCCATCAATACAGGAGTCATGTTGAGGTTTGATGCTATTGAAGTGAAATTGAAAGGTGTCACAGCCATTATGAAGCCTTCTAAAGGACGGTATTCTGTTCTGTTTAATTGGTCTGGTGATGATGATGGTTGTTCTGAATATAGGTTTCCTGCGTAATAGTTGTTGAAACGGAAAAAGTCAATGGTTTCGCAGGCTGCGTCAATTTCTGCTTGGAAGGCATTTTTGCTTTGGCCTAACATACAGGCAGCATTTATTCTTGCACGATGTTTTGTCGCAAGAAGCTGTCCAACACGAGCTAAGATTGAAGCGCGTTCAACCCAAGGAATATTCTCCCATTCCTTCTTGGCATTCAGCGCGGCTTCAATTGCCATATTTACTTCTTTTTCGGTGACTTTGTGATATTTCGCAACGACATGTTTGTGGTTATGAGGCATAACGACTTCGCCCATGTCGCCAGTGCGAATTTCTTTGCCACCTATTATAATTGGTATCTCAACAACTTCGTTGGATTGTCTTTTGAGTTCTTCTTCTAATGCAATGCGTTCAGGACTTCCTGGTCTATATTCCTTTACGGCTTCGTTTGCTGGCTTGGCAAATTGAAATAATGCGTTGTTCATAATATTACTTTTTGATTGATGATTTTTTTAATATCGCAACAAATGTAATTGTTTTGTGTCAAAAATAAAAGGCTAAAAATGCTAAAAAATATTAAAAATTATTTTAACCTTTTGATTTTACATAAGGTGTGCGTGTATTCGTTTGATTTGTTGTTGAAAATTCCGTTCTCGTCAATTGTGTCGATTCGTACTTCTCCAGAAGCGTGGATTATTATGTTTTTTGATAATAGAATGCCGACATGTACGATGTGGTGGTCTTTGTTTTTGAAAAATGCAATGTCGCCAGGTTGTGCTTCGGATAGTTCGCTTATGGTTTCGCCAAAATTGTATTGTTGAGAAGCGTCTCTAGGGAGTTTGTATCCGGCAACTTTTGCGCATAGTTGTACGAAGGCAGAACAATCGATGCCCATGATGCTCTTGCCTCCCCAGCGATACGGAATGTGTTGCATCTGGAAAGCGGATTCTATTAGTACGTTGGCGTCGAAAGTCTTGCTTAATGGGACCGTGCCTTCAACGTGGTTTAAAACCTTACTGCCAAAGCTTAAAATCATATTTTCATAATGTATGCACGGAACATTGACTATGAATTTATCGCTTGAAATAAATTCGTCATATTCATTGTCGCTGATTTCGTGATGCTGAAGTTTTCTTATCCATCCTTTATATGAATCATACATACATTTGACATTTAGCCATTCGTCGTTTTCGT
>JAEIGA010010963.1_pt1 | contig 13753 bp, 11 predicted proteins | sample 9270691 | NCBI WGS metagenome assembly JAEIGA01 (sample SAMN17057246, study PRJNA624740) | gut metagenome | biome: biome; isolation source: fecal sample | host: Bos grunniens | place: China: Xizang | collected 2019 | reverse complement strand
TACATCACGACCAACGTATCCAACTTCTGTATATTTTGTAGCTTCAACTTTTAAGAAAGGTGCCCCGCACAATTTTGCAAGACGACGAGCAATTTCTGTTTTACCAACACCAGTTGGCCCAATCATTAAAATATTTTTTGGTGCAACTTCATCACGAATGTCTTCTGCCAATTTTAAGCGTCTAAATCTATTTCTAAGCGCAATTGCAACAGCTTTTTTTGCTTTTTCCTGACCAATAATGTATGTATCAAGTTTTTCTACAATTTGTTTTGGTGTTAAATTTGTATTTTTAAGTTCTGCCATTTTATTTTCCCAATTCCATTTTTTTATAATTCTTCTACGATGATATTTTCGTTTGTATAAATACAAATGCTCCCTGCAATGTGTAAAGAACGTTCTGCAATTTCTTTTGCACTTAAATCTGAAGAATCTAAATATGCAAGTGCAGCCGAATATGCATAATTTCCGCCAGACCCAATTGCAATACAATCTTTTTCTGGTTCAATTACGTTGCCGTCGCCACTAATTAACAAAATTTTATTTTTATCTGCAACTAAAATCATAGCTTCAAGTTTTTGCAAAGAACGATCTGTTCTCCAAGCTTTTGCTAATTCTACAGCAGCACGCATTATATCACCATTATATTCTTTTAACTTTGATTCAAATCTGTCTAATAAAGTAAATGCATCTGCAACAGAACCTGCAAATCCTGTTAAAATTTTTCCATCATAAATTTTTCTAACTTTTCTTGAATTTCCTTTGCAAACAGTTTCGCCAAGTGTACATTGTCCATCCCCAGCCATTGCAACTTTTCCGTCTTTTCTTACAGCAAGAATTGTAGTACTTCTAATTTTTGTTTTTGACATTTTATACCATTCCTAAAAATATAACTCATTTAAATATAATAAATACAAGAATGGAAATCAAGTTTATTTGAAAAAATTGTGATTTTGAACTAATTTTCGTCACTATGAGGATGGGCTTTGTTATAAATTTCAATTAATTTTTCGGTGGTGATGTGAGTGTACCTTTGTGTTGTACTAATATTTGAATGACCTAGCATTTCTTGAACAACTCTAACATCAGCTCCATTAGAAATAAGATTTGTTGCAAAAGAGTGTCTAAAAGCATGAGGATTTACATGATGATTTGTTCCTTCTGCTCCTGAATATCTTGAAAGAATATAACGAACACCTTCTGTTGTAATTGCAGTTCCTTTTTGATTTATAAATAGTTGATCAGTTGGATTTTGAATCTGATTATCTAAGATGATTTTTTGTCTATCTTGTAAATATTCTTTTATGGCATTTCTTGCATTTTCTTCAAAAAAAACTTTTCTTTGTTTTCTTCCTTTTCCAATTACAAAAGCCCATTTGTATGAATCCTTAAAATCTGAAAGTTTTAAATTTACCAATTCGCTAATACGACATCCTGATGAATAAAGCATAATAAAAATTGCGTAATCGCGACTTTTCCACAAAAGTTCATTATTTACTGGTTGATTAATTATTTCCCGAGCTTCTGATTGAGTCATGTATCGGGGAAGTTGTTTTTTTAGTTTTACAGTTTTTATTTCTAAAGAAGGATTTTTACTTACGTATTCAAATTTTTGAGCATATTTGAACAATGTGCGAATTGCGGCTATAAAGCGATTTATTGATGCTGATGATTTGTGTTGTTTTGAAAGTTGTCCAATGCACAACAAAATATTTTCTTTTGTGATTGAGCAAACTTCTGTTTGAGGAGTTAGAAATTGCTGAAAAAGCTGCAAGTCGTTTTTGTAGCCAAGCACAGTGTTTGGCGACAAAGATCTAACAGAGGCAAGATAAACCAAAAACTCTTCACATAACTCTTGTAATTCCATCAATCCCTAAAACTTTCTGTATATTAGATTTTCAAATAAATCCTCTGGTCGTGCCAGAGAACAAAAAAACAGAAATAACTTTATTAGCTAGCCTCAATTATATTTTATTCTTCACTTTCCACTGCAACCGGCATTTCTTCACCAGATGTGTGCAAATAATACGTCAGGTCAAGGCACGCTTCGCTTGAAGCCTTGACTCTTCCGTTTTTCAGGTTGAATGATATTTTCAACCTGAAATCACAGTCTGGATTAATGCATTTTATCTTGCATCAACCAAGCATTCTTCCTACTCGTCAGATTCTGCTACCACCGGCATTTCTTCACCAGACGTATGCAAATAATCACAGTCGGGGTTGATGCAAGATTTGTACGACCCGTTCTTTTTGTCGTATTTTTCAACTAAGAACCAGCCACACTGTGGACAATATTGATCAATTGGTTTGAAGTGGGAAATAAATGTACATGTTGGGTAGTTTGTACAACCATAGAACGCTTTTCCTCTACCCTTTGTTTTACGTTCAACAATTTCTCCACCACAATCTTTGCATGGGCATTTTGCCAAAGGAATTGATTTTGTATTGTAACATTGTGGGAATCCTGAACACGCAAGGAAGAAACCAAAACGACCAAGTTTTTTTACCATTGGTTTTCCACATTCTTCACAAACTTTATCAGTTTCTTCATCAAGAAAACCTTTAATACTTTCTTGATTTTCCATTACATTATCAATTGTTTGTTTGAATGGGCCGTAGAAATCAGAAATAATATTATTCCAAATAAGTTCATCAGCTTCTACTTTATCCAAATCATTTTCAATTTGAGCAGTAAATTCTTCATTAATTACAGCAGGGAACGCTTCAATCAAAATCTTATTAATCATTCTTCCCAACTGAGTTGGAACAAGTTGTTTATTTGAACGAGTTACATAATATCTGTCTAACAAAACAGAAATAATTGTTGCATAAGTTGAAGGTCTACCAATTCCTTTTTCTTCAAGCATTCTTACAATGGAAGCATCTGTATAACGAGCAGGACCTTGTGTAAAGTGTTGTTCTGGATGGAAGTTTTCTACGTTAAGATCTTCACCTTCTTTCATTGCTGGCAAGCTAGTAGATTTATCTTCTTTAGACGAAAGCAATTTAATAACGTGATAAAATCCTTTTTCTGCAATTTTACTTGCAGCCACACGGAAAATTGCATCGCCACTAGTAATTTCTACAGAAGTTGTTACCATTTTTGCATTATTCATTTGGCTAGAAACAAAACGTTCCCAAATGATTGAATACAAACGGAATTGGTCATGAGTCAAATATTCCTTTACACTTTCTGGAGTATAAGATGTGTAAGTTGGGCGAATACCTTCATGGGCATCTTGTGCAGATTTTCCTACTGCATAATAAATTGGAGCTTCTGGTAAATCTTCAGGATGATTTTTGGAAATCCATTCGCGAACATCAGCCAAAGCTGTTTCACTAATACGAACAGAGTCTGTACGCATATAAGTAATCAAACCAACATGATTTGTACCAATTTGAATTCCTTCGTAAAGTTGTTGAGCAATTTGCATTGTTTTTCTTGATGTAAAACCAAGTCTGTTTGCAGCGGCTTGTTGCAATTTTGATGTTGTAAAAGGAGCTTTTGGTTTTACAGTTTTTTCTGTCTTCTTAATTGAAGAAACAACACAAGGGGAATTTTTAATTTGTTCAATAATATCGTTTACGTCTTTTTCAGATTTTAATTCAGGATTTTCACCTTTGTATTTTACAAGCTGAGCTGTAAAACTTGATTTTCCTTTTGTAAAATCTGCATCAAGTGACCAATATTCTTCTGGTAAAAATTCTTCTACTTCTTTTTCGCGTTCACAAATTAATCTTAACGCAACTGACTGAACACGGCCCGCAGACAAACCATTTTTTACTTTTACCCACAAAAGTGGACTTAAATTATAACCAACAAGTCTGTCTAAAACACGACGAGCTTTTTGAGCATTTACTTTTGATTCTACAATTTCACCTGGATTTTTTACTGCTTCTGAAATTGCAGTTGGTGTAATTTCGTTAAATACAATTCTACTAATTTTTGCTTCGGTTTTATCTTTTAATGCTCTATTCAAATGCCATGCAATTGCTTCACCTTCACGGTCATTATCGGATGCAAGTAATACAGCAGCAGATTTTTTTGCTTCTTTTTGCAATTCTTTTAATAATTTTGCCTTACCACGAACTGTAATATATTCCGGCTGAAACCCATTTTCAATATCAATTGCCATCCTTGATTTTGGTAAATCAATTAGGTGCCCAACAGAAGCTTTTACTACATAGCCAGGCCCAAGATACTTTTCAATTGTGTGTGCTTTTGTAGGAGATTCCACAATTACTAATGTTTGTGGAGTTTTTGATTTTGATTTTTTTGCAGTCTTTTTTTCAGCCATAACAAATCCTTTCAATCTATCTTTTTATCATTTTTATAATTTTAGTTATCAAATAAAGTTCCCTGTAACTGTTTTATATGACGTTGTCCAGGAACTTCTTTACAAGCGGCACAATAATCTTCATAACTTTCAATTATTGGCGCACCAGCTTCTAAATACTTTTCTACAGTATTTTCTTTTTTATACTTACTTGCTTTGCCATCTTTAAAATCACTTTCAAGTTGATTTTTTACAATGGCAGAAACCTTTTGTGCATTTTCCAAAAAACACGCTTTGTGAAAAAACACATCACGCCCATCTTCCAATGCAAAATCTGCAGTAATTAAAGCGCCACTTCCAGCAGGAGCTTCAACAACAACAGTAGCAAACGATAATCCCGCAATAATTCTATTACGCTTTACAAAATGCCAATTTACAATTGTCATTTTGGGTTCATATTCGCTAATAATTAATCCACCAGTTTGCAAAATTTGTGCGGCCAATTTTTGATTTGAATGTGGAAGAATTTCATCAATACTACTTGGCAAAACCGCAATTGTTTTTCCAATTACAGAAGTATCAATTCCTTTTTCTTCACAATCAAAAAAAGCTTCAACAGCACCTTTATGAGCATATTCATCAGCTCCTTTTGCAAGACCACTAACTACAACATCACCATTCAAAGCTGCATCATACGCAAACTCTTTTGCTGCAACTTTTCCAGCAGGAGTTAATCGTCTTGTTCCAACAACAGAAACCGTTTTGCTTAAAAGTAAAGAAATATCTCCTCTACAAAATAACAAATACGGAGGATCAGGAATGTGTCTTAATTGCTCTGGATAAAGCAAATCAGAATGAAGCAAAACTTTTATACCAAGTTGATTACAATAATGCAATGCAACTTGAGCCATTCTAAAATTTTCTTTTGCATTCCAAACAGCTCTTTTTGAAACACTGTGATTAATTAATTTTTCAATATCTTCTATAGACAGTAATACAAGAGAATAAGAACTGTCAAGATTTTTTTTAAAAATTTTTTTTTCTTCAAAAGAAAGGAACGTAATTCGTGCAATATATAATTCTAAAAGAGCTTCAGATTCACTTAAACGAGAAAAAATTAAATCTTCTTTTTGTTTCTGAACATTCATTTTTAATATTTTTAATTTGGATAAGCGGCATCTAAAACAATTTTTTTATTTTCTTCTGCACTTGCCCGTTTTTCTTCAACTTTTGTTGTAGCAATAATTTTGTCATACATTGCAACAGCTTTATCAAATTCATAACTGCTATAGTATGCTCTAGCTAAAACAAACATTGCATCAATATTTTTTGTATCAATTGTAAGAAGTTTTTCTAAATATGGAATTGCTTTTTCACTTTCATCCAATTCAAAAACATACAAAACACCAAGTCCATACAACGCCCGAACGTATCTATCTTCAATTTCAATTGCTCTAAGATACGCTTCTTCTGCAAGTTTTAAATAATTATATTTCATTTCGTTAGAACCAGTTCCGCCAAAATCTAATGCGGCATGGCTCATATATCCGGCGCAAACTCCAACCCAATAATACAAGTTTTGATTATTTGGATAATATTCCAACGCTTTTTGAAAAGCTTTTAGTGCTTCACCGTACATTTTGTTATCTAAATAACGATTTCCAAGAATTTTGTACCAAATTCCAACTTGCTGATTTGTTAGTTGTAAATCGGCAGCACGTTTTTCATATTTTGCAATTGCATCTTTTAATTCTTCAACTGTAGTTGGGCTTTCAACACCTTCTTCCAATTTTTGTTGACGAATAATTGATTTATTTGAAACTCCACAAGAAATGATAAATGAACTAAATAATAAAACACAAATAAAAAGACTAGATTTTTTCATATTTTCCCCTATTAATCCCATCAATTATATTTTTGATTATATGATGATTATTTTCTATTTACAAGATTATATTCAATTTTTATTATTCATTTTTAAGATACTTTATAAAGTAATAACATTTTTTTGAACAGAAAACTAAATTTTAAAATATTTATCGTGAGCATCTTGCAATTGACTGTCGGTAATGTGAGTGTAAATTGTAGTTGTTGATAAATCAGAATGCCCAAGCAATTCCTGTACAGAACGCAAATCTGCACCACCAGAAAGTAAATGAGTGGCAAAAGAATGCCTTAAAGTATGAACTTTTGATTTTACGCCAGACAAAGCTTGTAATTCTTGAAAACGCTTCCAAACACCTTTTCTAGAAATAGGCTCCCCTTTATAATTTACAAAAACTTCTGCTGTATTTTTATTTTTTACTAACTCTGGTCTAACTTCTTCCAAATAAAGTTTTAATTTATTATAGGCGCGTTCTCCAAATGGAATTAAACGTTCTTTATCACCTTTTCCAGATACAAGAATTAATTTTTCTTCCATGTGCAAATTCATAACAAGAAGATTGCAAACTTCACTAATTCTCAGTCCACAAGAATAAATTAATTCAAACAAAGCATCATCTCTTTTGCCTAGCAATGTTGTTGTATCAATTGATTTTAACAAAGAATCTATTTGATCTACAGAAAGAACTACAGGCACATTTCTTGTTGATTTTGGCTTATCCATTTGTAAAGCAATATTTTCTGTCCAGAAACCTTTGCGCACAAGATATTCACCAAAAGCACGTATGCCCGCAATATCTTTTGAAATAGTTAATTCACTTGAATCTTGTGATTTTTTGTACAATAAAAAAAACATTAAATCTTTAGAAGAGACAGTTTTTAATTTAATTTGTTCTTTTTCCAGCCAAGTTAAAAAACTTTCTGCAGAATATTTATATGTTTGGGCACTTTGTTCAGATAATCGCTTTACCATTAATAAGTCTGTATAAAACTGTTCCAACAATAATTCAATTGTCATTTTTACATCCCCATTTTAATAAAGCGATTCATCTGAAGAAGATTAGTCATCAGTTAAATTGATTGAACGTCCATAATTTGAATTATTCCAAATAGCTGGTTGGCTAAGATCTCCACTATTTGGAACAAATCCTGGTGGTGGAGCAAAGAAATTAGCATTATTATTTGAAATTTCTTTTTGTACATCATTATCAAACAATGATTGTCCCCAACTTTGTCGTTCAGAATTTTCTTTTGCAGGTTCCTTTTGAGAAAGTCCTGCAAAACTGCCATAACTATTTGTATTTAACTCATCTTTTGTAACAAAACTTCCGTTTAAGGAATCCGAACTCTTTACACCAGAATCTGTAGAAGAAGTAATTGTATTATTCAAGATTTTAGAAAATTCAGAAGTATCAATGACATTTTCATCTTTTATAATTGGTTCTTCAACAACAGGAACTTTTACAGGTTCCGGTTTGTTTTGCACTTTATTTTCAAAACCTGTGGCAATAACTGTTACACGAATTTTCCCTTCCATTTCTGGAATAATGTTTTGTCCCCAACAAACTTCATGATCTTTATCTGCCGAAGCTGTTACAATATTTGCAATTTCTTTAATTTCTGGGAGAGAAACTGTATCTGACGCACAAATATTAATTAAAATGTGAGTTGCGCCATCAATATTTGAATTTTCAAGCATTGGGTTATTAATTGCAGCTGTAGCAGCTTCAACTGCTCTGTTTTCACCTTCACTTACGCCAATACCAAAAATTGCGTTTCCTTTGCCTTGCATTGTATTTTTTACATCAGCAAAGTCTGTATTTATAACACCAGAAAGTGTAATAATTTCTGAGATACCTTGAACACCCTGTCGCAAAACATCATCTGCAAGCAAACACGCATCGGTAAATGAACTTGTACCATTTTTTTCCAAAATTGTATTTAATTTTTCGTTTGGAATAACAATTAAAGAGTCTACATATTCATGAAGTTTTTTAATACCTTCTTTTGCACGACGCATACGAACTGGGCTTTCAAAATCAAAAGGGGTTGTAACAACAGCAACTGTTAAAGCACCCAATTCTTTTGCAATTCTTGCAACAACTGGAGCAGAACCTGTTCCAGTTCCTCCACCCATACCGGCAGTAATAAATACCATGTCGGCACCGCGAAGTTCGTTTGTAATTACTTCTTTATCTTCTTCGGCAGCTTGTTCACCAATTTCTGGATGACCACCAGCACCAAGTCCTTTAGTTACTTTTTGACCAATAGGCACTCTTCTTTTTGCTTTTGATTTATTTAGAGCCTGCAAGTCTGTATTAATTGCAATAAATTCAACACCTTTGATTTTTGCTTCAATCATTCGGTTTACAGCGTTTGATCCACCGCCACCACAACCAATAACTTTAATGACTGTAGGTGTTACATCATTCATTAAATCTGTTTGTTCTTGAACTGTTGGATTTTCTTCTACAATTCCTTGAATATTCATAATTTCCTCCCAAAAATTATTTCATATCAAAAATTTAACTTATTCAAATTTATCAAATATTAAAATAAAGATTTAAATAATCGTTTTAAGACTCCTTCATCTCTACTTTTACTTTTTAGCTGAGACGAAGAAGTTTTTTTTGCTTTTCTTGAACGTCCACGATCTTTTAAAATTCTTTGATTTGCAACAATTAAACCTACTGCAGTTGCAAACTCAGGTTTTCTATACTCTTCTTCAATTCCACCCAAAGATTCTGGAACACCAACTCTAACAGATGATGTTTTGAATATAGCCTGAGCCAATTCAACAACACCTTCCAATTGTGCTCCCCCACCTGTAAGAATAATATTTCCAGACAACTGTGTAATTGTATCTTTTGTATCTTTTACAATTGCAGCCTTAATCATTGTAAAAATCTGTGCCACACGAGCTTGTATAATTTCACAAATTTTAGATTGCATAATTACAACAGGGTCTCTTCCACCAACACCAGGTAAAATAACTTCTTTATCATTGTTAGCGTTTAACAACTGTGGCCAACAACACCCATATTCAACTTTAATTTTTTCAGCTGCAGCAACAGGAATTCCTAATACAATAGAAATATCATTTGTTACTAAATTTCCACCAACTTGAACAGAAGTTGTACTAATTGGAGCGCCTTTAATTAATACTAAAGCATCTGTTGTTCCTGCCCCCAAGTCAATTAAAATTGAACCTAAATCCATTTCATCTTGATGACAAACAGATTGAGTTTGTGCAAGAGTATTAAGCATTACGCCATCTAAAAAATATCCAGCTCTACCAATGCAAGATCTAATATTTTGCAAAACAGTTTTTGCTTCTGTAATGATATGAACTTCAACTTCAAGTTTTGTTCCCATCATATGAACAGGTTCTTTTACACCAGAAACGCCGTCAACAATATAATCTTGAGGAATTACATGAAGTTTTTCTCTATATTCAGAACTTAATATTTCTGTAGCATTTTCAATTACTTTATTTACATCTTCTTCTGTAATTTCTCTGTTTGTTCTTCCGTTACTTCTTACAGGAACAACTGCTCTTGAATTTTTTCCTTCTACTTGCGAGCCACCAATACCCAAAACAACAGAATCTACAGTTACGCTAGCATTATATTCTGCAGTTTCAATAGCTTCTTTAATTGCGTCTTTTGCTTTTTCAATATTAACAATACTTCCTTTGTTAATACCACCAGATTCTATAGAGGCTGTTCCTATAACTTCTAATTTGTCTGTACTTTCGTTAAGTTCACCAATAACAACACGAATTACGCTTGTTCCAATATCAAGTCCAACTATAATTCTTTCTTTGTCGTTTGCCATTTATTTATCCCCTATTTTCTTCTAAATCCAATTTTGTTCTAAAAGCAACAGAACCATAACGCAAGTCAACTTCAGAAACTTCTGTTCCAATTTTATTTACAACGTCTAATACTACCATCATATACTTTAATGCTTCTTCATTCAATGCTCGATCTGTTAATACTTTTACTTTTGATTGTGCAGGAATTAATGCTAATTCATAATTTCCATATTCTTTTGCACGAACACAAATTTCAGATACGCTTGCAAAATAATTTTGTTCCAAGGCGTTAATTTTTGTAATTTGTTCAATTAAAGGTCTGTATTTTGAAGGAATTCTTCGACCATAAGACATTTGTTCAACAGGAATTCCCGAAATGATTGGTAAACTTTTATCTTTTACCTTTATATTACTATCACAAGGAAATAAAACACCATTTTTGTCTATATAAACAGGATTTGTTCTTCCTTTTTCAACAATCATAGTTATTGCAACAGGAACTCTTTCTACAACATTAATTAAAATTTTGTCTGGAAATTTCTTTTCAACAACAACATCTTCAATTGCAACATCGCTAGATAAAATTGCAACAGCTTGTTGAACATCAAAATTTACCCACGAAGTTGCATTCATTGGTATTAATTTTCTGGCAATTTCTTCGGCAGAATAACTTTGCTGACCAGAAATTGTTAATTTTGGACTAGACATACATGGGGAAATATATTTAAAGAAAACTAATTCACAAAGCAGTAAAAAACAGAAAACAGCAAAAACAATTTTAAATCCTGTAAATTTTCTTTCTGAAGAATCTGATTTTGATGATTTGTTTTCATCTTCTACAGATAAAAACAAATCTTCTTCAACATAATCTGTAATTGCAAAACTTAAATTATTCATAACACTTTCACCCATATATATAATTTATAAAATAGTAATTATATCATCACTATTTTCGTCATTTTTTTCGTTTATTTCATAACTTTCTTCACAACGCGAAGCATTTAAAATGAACCCACACATTGCCAATGTAATAATGATTGAAGATCCACCTACAGAAAAAAACGGCAACGGAATTCCTGTAGAAGGCACTAACCCGCAAACAACCATACAATTTAACAATGACTGGAGAAAAATCACAGAAACGCACCCAAAAGCAGCAAGCGCTGCAAATCTATCTGGGCACATAAATGCACTTTTATACCCTCGCCATGCAAAAAAAAGTAAGATTACAAAATAAATTAAAACACCAACAAACCCCATTGATTCTGCCCATCCAGCAAAAATGTAGTCAGCCTGAATTTCTGGAATTGAATTAATTTTTACTAAATCGTTTCCAATTCCCTGCCCCCAAATGCCACCTGCACTTATTGCTTTTTTTGCAGCCAAACTCTGGAAGTTATGAGTTGATGTATATTCAGTAGGATTAACAAATCCCAAAATTCTTTCAATTCTGTATGGATGTGTAAAAATCATCATAATTGCAATTGGAATAACTACTATAAAAAATGGAATTGCCCATTTTAATTTTGCGCCAGAAACAAAAAACATTATCATTCCAATAATCATTATAAAAACTGTTGTAGAAAAATCTTTCTGTGCGGCCACAATGCCTAAAAAAATTACGAAAACGACAACGCAAGGCGCAAGATTTTTTTCTTCAACATTTACAATTCTTTCTTGTTTATCAAAATAATTTGCTAAAAATAAAACAAGTGCAAACTTAACCATTTCAGAAGGCTGAAAAGAAAAATTCCATGGCAAACGAATCCATCTTGTAGCACCTTTTTTTTCTACTGAAATACCAGGAATAAATGTTAAAATACACAATACAAATGACGCAATTACAATTATTGGCACAAACTTTCTTAAAATCTTAATGTCTGTTAAAAGAAAAAATAAAAATAAAATTCCACCAATACAAGAAGTTAAAAATTGTCTTTTAACAAAATAGAAAGAGTCATTAAACATTCTTTGTGCAAAATTTTGTGAACAAATAAATACAGCAAAAAATCCTAACCCCCATAATAAAATTACAGAAATTAAAAAGAGAATGTCGCTTTTGTGATATTTTTCAATTGGTCTTTCAGCCGCAAACGAAAACCCACTCATTACTTACATCCTCCTTCATTTTTTTTACTTTCATCTGTATTTTTACAAATTAACGGAACAATTTTTGAAAGTTCCATACTATTTGAACCTTTTAGCAAAACCAAATCATTTTCTGTAACAAATTCATTAATTTGACTTGCTACGTCACCAAAAGTTTCTTCACCTTTTTCCTTATACCAAATTACGCTTTTTTCAAACCCACCATCATTTTTGCACACAAAATCATACGCAACTTGCATTTCTTCACCAATCAAAAAACACAAATCTGGTTTTACACTTACAAGTTTTTTTCCAATATTTTCATGAGCAACAAAAGATTTTTCACCAAGTTCTTTCATATCAGCCAAAACAAAAATCTTTTTGCCAATATTTTTTAAAGAATCACAAAAATCCAAAACGCCATTCATTGAATCAGGATTTGCGTTATAACAATCTTTAATTAAATTAAAGCAAACATTCTTTTCATTTTGAACTTTAAGAATTTCCATTCTGCCAGATACATTTTTAAAATTTTCCAAACCGTTTTTAATTTCCAAAGCAGAAAATCCCAATTCTTTGGCACAAGCCACAACACCCATAGCGTTCAAAAAATTATATTCACCACTCAAAGGAAGCAAAACTTCAACACCGTCAACACTAAATCTTGTACCGTTAAGACCTTCTGAACAAATAAACTCTACGCCAGAAACTTTACTATCAACAGATTTTCCGTACTTTACTACTTTACCACCATTTGCAATTACATTTTCAACACAAAAATCTGCAAAATCATCTTCTGCACAAACAAAAGCTGCGCCACAACCAGAACTTTTTTTGCAAATATAATCAAACGATTTTCTTTTTTCTTTTGCAATATTTTCTCTACTTCCAAGCAAACCAATATGAGCAGTTCCAATATTAGTAATAATTCCGTAATCAGATTTTAAAACTTTTGAAATTTCCCCAATTTCGTTTTCCCGATTCATTCCCATTTCAAAAATTCCAAATTTATGATTTTCTCTAATATTAAAAACAGACAAAGGAAGCCCTGTTTCTGAATTAAAATTTCCTTTTGTGTAAACAACATCATCACCAAACTTAGAAACAAAAACAGAAACAAGCAATTCTTTAGTTGTAGTTTTTCCACTTGAACCAGTTACACTAATTTTTGTTAAATTAGGAAAGTTACTTACATATTTTTCTGCTGCATCTTGCAAACCATGCAAAGTGTTTTCTACACAAATAATCAAAACCCCTTTATTACGGCACAAATCATCATAAACACTAGGATTTTTTTCATATTCGCTGTGATTAATTAAAACAACAGAAGCACCAGATTCAACTGCACCAGGAACATATTTATGACCGTCTTGAAATTCACCAACTAATGGAACAAAAAGAGACTTTTCACAAACATTTCGACTATCTGTTTGAACATTTGTAAAATCACACAAATCTCCAAATGTAGATTTATAAAAATCAGAGAGAACAACTTTTCCATGTACAGCGTCAATAAGTTCATTAAAAGACAACAAAGATTTCATTATTTTTTCTCTCCCGTCATTTCAACTCTTACAATATCTTCCGCTTCTGCCTTATGCATTCCCAATTCTTCCACAGCAATTTTTTCAATTCGTTCAGCATTAGTTAAAACACTAATTTCACTAACAATTCTTTTATTTTCTTCAAT
>JAEIGA010010962.1_pt1 | contig 13753 bp, 11 predicted proteins | sample 9270691 | NCBI WGS metagenome assembly JAEIGA01 (sample SAMN17057246, study PRJNA624740) | gut metagenome | biome: biome; isolation source: fecal sample | host: Bos grunniens | place: China: Xizang | collected 2019 | reverse complement strand
TCATGTAGCAATTGAAAATATTAATTTTAAAATTGAAGATGGGGAATATGTTTGTTTAGTTGGAGAAAATGGTTCTGGAAAAAGTACTTTGGTAAAAACAATTGTAGGTCTTTTAAAACCAGAAGAAGGACAAGTTAATTTAAATATTTCTTTAGATGAAGTTGCTTATCTTTCACAAACAAATTTAAAAGATTTAGACTTTCCTGCAACAGCTAAAGAAATAATTATGTCTGGAACTCAAAAACATGGTAAGCTTGCGTTTTATACAAAACAAGATAAAGAAATTTATGAAAAAGTTGTTAAAGATTTAAAAATAGAAGAACTACAAGGAAGAAGAATTGGAGATTTATCTGGTGGTCAAAAACAAAGAGTATTAATAGCAAGAGCACTAGTTAGACAACCAAAACTTTTAATTTTAGATGAACCAGCAACTGGATTAGACTACAATATAACAAAAGAACTATATAAAATTTTAGAGAATTTAAATAAAGAAAATAAAATGACAATAATAATGGCAACACATGATTTAGAAGAAATAAATGAAATCAAACCTAGAATAATTACTTTAGCAAAAACTGTTAAATATGACGGTGATTTAGAAGGGTGGAAAGGATTTTAAGATGAACGATATAATAAATTTATTATCATATACATTTATGCAAAGAGCAATTCTTTGTGGAATAGCAATATCTTTTTCTGCAGCTTTAATTGGTGTTATATTAACTTTAAAAAATTATTCTATGATAGGTCATGGACTTGGTGAAGTGGGCTTTGCAGCATTAGCATTAGCTGTTGCTTTAAATCTTCCACCAATCGCAGTATCAATTCCAATAGTAATTATTGCTGCAATAATTATAATGTTCATAAGCCAAAAGAAAGGCGAATCAGCTGATATTATAATTGCTTTAGTTGCAACAGGAGCATTAGCTATTGGTGTTATTATAACAGCAGCAACAAGTGGATTTGGAGCAGATAGTTATAATTATATGTTTGGAAGTATTCTTGCTATGAATGCGGGAGATGTTATTTTAAGTATAATATTAACAATTCTTTCAATAGGAATATATATTGCATTTTATAATAGATTATTTTTAGTAACATTTGATGAAAAATATGCAAAAACTACAGGAATAAATGTTACTTTTTATCAATTTTTGATTGCGCTATTAACTGCATTAGTAGTTGTAGTTGGAATGAGAATGATGGGAACAATGCTAATATCTAGTTTAATTGTTTTCCCTGCAATTATTGCTAAAAAGTTTACAACAAGTTTTAAAGGATTAGTAGTAATGAGTACTTTAACTTCAATAGTATGTTTCTTGATCGGAATATTTACATCATTCTTTTTAAATATGCCAACAGGAGCAGGAATAGTACTTGTATATATTGTATTACTTGCAATTAGTTCAATATGTTGTAAATTAGCAAAAATTTAAATTAAATAATATAATAATGGCAGTCGAAGGACTGTCTTTTTTTATGATTTTTTTTGTTTTATTTTTATTTTCTTAGTGATATAATAAACAATGTATAAAAAGATTCATAAATAAATTAAAAATAGATTTAAAGAGGTTATAGATGGACAAAAAAGATGTAAAAGGTTTTGTGATAATGTTAACAAAAATATATTTTCTAATGGTTCTTGGAATGGGAACTTTAGGAAATCTTGTTGCAGCACTTTTTTATTCAATAGGAAATGGAGGAGGATTTTTCTCAAATTTTTGGATGAATACTAAAACACTATTTAGTGCATTTTTGTATTTAACATTACTAATATATGGTGGGATTTTTGCAGTATATTATTTATCTAGATTAAGAAGAAAAAGTGAAACTATTGCAAGTGAAGAATATGTAAGAGAATTACCTAAATATTTTCCTCCTGCTATAGCATCATTTTTATTAGATTTGAGTTTAGAGACAACAGATTACACAGCAACAGTTGCTTATCTAATGTCAAAAGGATATATAGAACTTGAAGAGGATAAAGCTATATTAAAAAATAATAGTATTATTAATTTATCTGAACATGAAAGATATGTATTAAAAGCAGTAATGCAAGAAGTAAAATTTAATTATGAAGAATTTAATAAATTAGTAATTAAAGATGCAGAAAAACTTGGGTATATAAAAAAAGGAGCAAGAAGTACACACTTTTTTAGAAATTTCTTCTTAGATTTAGCAATATGCGCAACTTGTATGATGACAGCAGAAGCAATGAAAGCAAGTATTATAAAAACATTTTTAGAGATAATTGGATTTATAAGTGGAATTGGAATGTTTGTAATTATTGCATATACAATATTTTTACTTAGCAAATATACAAATGAAAGTTTTCATAGAACTGAACTTGGAGAAAGTGAAGCAAAAAAATGGACAGGTGTTAAAAATTATTTACATGATTATACAATGATTTCTGAAAGAGAATTGAAAGACACAATACTTTTTGATGATTATATACCATATGCAATTTCATTAAATGAAGCTAAAAATATTGAGGAATATATTGAAAATAATGAAGCATATAGAAAATTATTATTTGGAAAAACATATACATTTTTAAAATAAGAAATAATACAAATTAGGAAGGTGTAAAATGGCTGAAAAGAAAGATGAAATACAAAAAAGAGCCAAAATTTTAGGTAAACATTTGAAAAAAACATGTAAAAATGAAAAGATAAAATATGTTCTATTAAGTGAATATAAATTGGGGAATTTTTTTAGTATACCACAAGGATTATTTGATTTATCAAACCAAGATGATGTTGGAGAATTAGAGGAATTAAAAGAAATTTATTTGAAAAGTTTAAAAGAGAATCAAGCGATTCCAAATGGATTGTTTGATTTGTCTGATGAAGTAGAAAGAAAAAAACTAAGAGATAGTATTCAAACAAAACAAAGTTATGATGTGATTTTTGATTTGACATATATTCCGAAGGGGTTGTATTCTGAAGAAGAATATGAAGATTTAGTGGATTTTAATATCACGTTATCAATACTTAAAGATGAAAAAAAGTTAAATGACAATTATATTTATAAATATTTAGAAGAGTATAAAGTAAATCAAGAAGAGTTTAAAAAAAGAAAAGATGAATTTAATAGAAAAAAATTAGCACCTTTTTTGGTAATAAAAAAAAGTATTGGAAATGAACCTAAAAAGTTTAGTGAGATTAAATCTTTCCCACAATCAATGTTACATCCGCTTACTGTTGCTAAGAGAAATGCATATATTGAAAAAAATTTATCAAGTTATGATTTTGAAAGAATGTTTATAATCAAATATTATAATGAATTCAGAAAAATTGAACTTCATGCAGAGATGGAAGAAGAAGAAAAATTAGATAGATTTTTTACAGAAAAATTTTTTTTGTATAAGCAAGAGACAGATATTTTTTCGGGAACGATAGATGATAAACAAAAAGAAAACTTAGAAAATCAAAAGAAAATAATTACAGATGTACTAGAAAAATTAACTAAAACAGGCTGTTTAGATTCTTTAATAGAAATAGAAAACAAAAAAACAAAAAAGATAAATGAGTTTTTACCAGAAGAATGTTTTTTGCCGATACTTAATAAAGATATGATTTATCAAGATATACAAGAGTTGGATATGAGTAATCCAAAAGATATAATTAAGTTCTATGTTTTTGGAAGACAAATTTTAAATAAATTAGCTCATAATTATAAAGATATTATATATTTTGAGTTAAAGAATAATACGATTAGAAATGATGAATATAAAATTAAATTATATAAAAAAACAAATGAAATTTTAACTTATATTAAAGAATATGTTGAAGAACATGGTGTGAATAAAAAACAAATAACTATTGATAAAAATACGAAATTATATAATCAAATAAGAAAAATGACAGATTCAGAGAAAAAATGCTTAAAGATGTGTAATGGGTATATACAACAATATATAAGAGGTGAGGATTTAAGAAATAAGATTAAGAGCGATATTGTAAATTCAAAATATTATAAAAAGAGATTTGAATATGAAAACATAGATGAATATGTTTGGGAAAGAATGAATGGTTTATTTGAATTAAAAGAAAATTATAATAATTTTGTAAGGAAAAATAAGCAAAATAGTAGAGCACATATTCAAACATTTGAAGAATTATTTTGTAAAGTCATGGATGGAAATTTAAATAAAGAAAATTATGCAGATTTTGTGATTAAAGATAATGATACTTCAATTAATCTTATTGATAAAATTAAAAAATATATTGAAGAAATTGAACATTTAAATTATATAAAAAATCCTTCTGATGTTTTGAAAAAGATAGTAAGAAGAATGGAAATGGAAGATAAGATTTTTAAAGCAAAGCAATTCTTTACAGAATCTTTACTTGATATTAATCAAAAGAAACCTGGTATGATTAGAATTGAGTTTGAAGAAAATGCTGGAAGTGAAAAAAATGGTGGAGTCTTTGATATATATTTACCTGGTATGACACAAGTTTTTGGAGGGCATTTTGAAAAAGGAGAATTTGACTTGAATGATTCAAGAATAAAAGCACTTCCTAAAGTTTGTAAGTCTGTTACACAAGGTTTTAAAGAAAATGAAAATGATCTATTGTCATTACATGTTTTAATGCCTATTACAAAAGAATTAACTGCAAAACAAATTAAGGTATTTAAAGATTTACAAAAAACTATTGATTCTTTAGAAAAAGATAAAAATGATAGTTCGTTATATCAATATGATAAATTAAAAAAATTGAAACAAGATAATTCAGATGGATATGAAAATTTAAAAATTAGAATTGCATTAGGTGCAGGATTAGAAATGTATAAAAGAAAGATTGCATTTCTTACAAGTTCTTATGTATCAAGTTATTCAGCGGCTACATATATGTTGCAAGATGAATATGAAGGAATATTTACAAAAGATGGAGATTCTGAAACACCATATACAATAAATGGAGATTCTGAAACACCATTTACAACAAATGGAGATTCTGAAACACCATTTACAACAAATGGAGATTCTGAAACACCATATACAATAAATGATGATATAAAAAATGAATTTCCTAAATTAACACCAAGACAGATTAAATATGCAAATGATATTTTAAATGATATAAATGAAGGTAAAACTATAGAAGAAATAATTGAGGAAGACGGAATTATAGATGAAAAAATATTATTATGTGTAGAAATGATTAGAAAAAAAGGTGCAGAAGAGAGAGATTCATTAAGTGAAATTAAAACAAACAGATTAAAAAGCATGAAGACAAAAATTATTAAAGCTATGCGGAAAACCAATACAATATCTTATCGATAAAATTAAGCCTTTTTTTATAAAAAATAAAACGACTTATAGAGAAATGTTAGAACAAGGCAAAGACTTAATAAAGTTATCTGATGAAATCGAGTATTCAAAAGACGAAGATGATAAAGAACAAAAATAAATTTAAAGAATGGAAGTTATGATGGCATAATATTTATATAGGGAGAAAAAATGACAAAAGCGAGATTAAAAAGAAAATTAAAGACGAGTATAGCAGCTGGAATCGCGTTGACTATATTGTGTTTATGTGTGGAAATTTTATATATACCTCGAGATATGGATAAATATAATATGACTTTTTGGGAAGTTATTAAAGATAATATAAAATATACTTTTTTGTGTATATGGGGAATGATACTTTTGATGGATGTTGGAGATATTATAAATTATTTGTTTCACACTATCATATCAAAGAAAAATAGAGTTTCGACCAACCTGTATATTAGAGATATAGAAACTAATATACCACCAGCAATGGCATCATTATTATTAGATGAAAAAGTAGAAGCAGAAAAAGATTTTACTGCAACATTTGCTTATTTAGTTTATAAAAAATATTTTAATTTAGAAAATGATGAAATTATAATATTAAATAAAAATATAAGTTCATTATCTAGACATGAAAGGTATATTTATAATACTATTGTAAAAAGAAGAGGATTTGATGAAAGAAAATTTATTAAAATAATGCATGAAGAGGCAAGTGTAGAAGGATATATAGTTTTTAGAGATACTACATTAATAGTTTTAAAACAATTGATTATATTTTTGGTAGCGGTATTAGCAACATTACTATTATATTTAGTATCACCACTTACAGAACCTTATGTTGGATTTGTACTTCCACTTTGGGGGTTATCAGTTATACCATATTCAGTATATGTATTATTAAAACTTGCAAAAATTACATATTATGGTGATGTGAAAAAATTTACCAGAACTGAAAAAGGAGAAAAAGAAGCAACTAATTTTGCAGCAATAAAAAAATTTTTACACGACTATACATATATGAAAGATCAAACGGTTGAAGGAATGGTAATATATGAAAAGTATATTCCATATGCGATTGCTTTAGGAGAGGCAGATAGGATTGAGGATTTAGGAGATAAATATCAATATGCAATAATAAGACATAGAAAATAAATTTAAAGGAGGAATATTATGATACCAAATAAATTAAAAGCGGGAGATGAAGTGAGAGTAATTGCTCCATCAAGAAGTATGACAATATTAGGAGAAGATTGTAAAAAAATAGCGACAGAAAGATTAGAAGCTTTAGGGCTAAAAGTTACTTTTGGAAAACATGTAATGGAAGCAGATCCAGATTATATGTGTGCTTCAAGAGATGCTAGAGTAGAAGATTTAAATGAAGCATTTAGAGATGAAAATGTTAAAGCGATATTAACAGTAATTGGAGGATTTAATTCAAATCAATTATTAGATTATATTGATTATGAAGCTATAAAAAACAATCCAAAAATCTTTTGTGGATTTTCAGACATAACAGCATTATCAAATGCTATTTATGCTAAAACAGGAGTAGTAACATATTCTGGACCTCACTATTCAAGTTTTGGAATGCTTAAAGGATTTGAATATTCTTTAGAATACTTCAAAAAAATGTTTTTCCAAGATGAAGAATTTGAAGTTGTTGCATCAAAGGAGTGGAGTGATGAGCCTTGGTTTATAGATCAAGAAAATAGACATTTTGAAGCAAATGAAGGTATATATGTAATTAATGAAGGTATTGCTGAAGGAGATATCGCAGGTGGAAACTTATGTACTTTAAATTTATTACAAGGTACAGAATATATGCCAGATATAAATAACAAGGTTTTATTTATAGAAGATGATGAGATGGCAGGACCAATATTTTTGATGGAATTTGATAGAAATCTTCAATCATTAATGCATATGCCAGAATTTAAAACAGTAAAAGCAATTGTTTGTGGTAGAGCACAAAAAGGTTCTTGCATGACAAAAGAAAAATGGTTTAAAATATTTGATAAACCAGAACTAAAAAATATACCAATAATTGGTGGTGTTGATTTTGGACATACAACTCCAATAATTACATTCCCGGTTGGTGGACACGCTAAAGTAGAAGCAACAAAAGATGGCGCTAAATTATTTATAAAAGGATAAACGGAGAATAAAATGGGATTTGAATTTGAAGTAGTAGGAGATATAAAAGGAAAAGCAAGACCAAGAGTAAATACTTATACTTGTAAAGCTTATACTCCTGAAAATACTAAAGATTATGAAATGTTAATAAAACAATATTTTAAACTTAAATATCCAAGATATGTTCCGCTAGAGAATAGAGTTTCAGTTAAAGTAGATGCTTATTTTAAGATTCCAAAAACAGTTACTAAAAAAGATAAAGCTTTAATTGAAGAGGGAAAACTAAGTCCAACTAAAAAACCGGATATAGATAATATTGTGAAAATAATATTAGATGCTTTAAATAAAATGGCATTTAAAGATGATAATCAAATTACTAAATTAGAAGTAGAAAAATTCTATGGAGAAGTAGAAAAAATAGTAGTTAAAATAGAAGAATATTAATATTAAAAGAAAATAAGTACAAAACAATATGTTTTGTGCTTATTTTTTTACAAAAAGACTACATAATTGAGCTAAACAATTGTAAAACAAGAGTAAATGTGGTAAAATGCAGCTGACAGCTCATGTTTAGAGCTTTTATATAGATGGAATGTCTCGGCTGCGAGATATTATCAAAAAGTAAAGGAGGATGATTAGAGGTAGTAAAGATGTAGTACCTGCCCAGGATGGGCAAAACAGTAACTAAAAATGTTAAAAGAGTGTAAAGGAGACAAAAATTATGACAGCGTTGTTGGCAGTATTATTAATTGCCGCAATGGGGGTGGTGTACGCGGCGTACAATTACAGGAAGGTCAGGCTACTCCCAGAGGGAACCCCCAAGATGGTAGAAATAGCGAAAGCTATTCGGGTTGGAGCAAATACGTTCTTAATGAACGAATACAAAATCCTTATTCCAGTTGTTCTGGTATTAGCAATATTGTTTGCAGTATTTATTTCCTCATCTAGTGCAATAGCATTTTTAATCGGTGTAACGATGAGTGGTGTTGCAGGATATGTCGGAATGAAAATGGCAACTTATGCCAATGTCAGAGTAACAAACGAAGCAAGAAAAACCAAAAACATTGGTTCAACTTTAAAAGTCGCTCTTCGTGGTGGCTCAGTAATGGGACTTTGTGTCAGTAGTTTTGCACTTGTTGGTTTAATCTTAGTATTTTTTATCTATAGAGGCCAGATTGCAGATCTTAGAGGTGTAGAAAATTGGTGTGGTATTTCTTTTGTACCGTTTTCTATGACGCTGACATCTTATGCACTTGGTTGTTCCATTGTTGCAATGTTTAATCGTGTTGGTGGTGGTATTTACACAAAAGCAGCCGATATGGGTGCAGACTTAGTTGGTAAGACTGAAGAAAATATTCCTGAAGATGATCCTAGAAATCCTGCTGTTATCGCAGACTGCGTTGGAGACAATGTAGGTGATACTGCTGGACTTGGTTCAGACCTTTTGGAATCTTATATGGGTGCCATTGTAAGTGGTATCGTACTTGTCTTCCATTTGTTCATTACTTATAAGGCAAAGGATTTAGTATTTAGTCCTGAGCTTTTTGAAAACTTGTACTTATTCCCGATTATTATTGGAGCTGTTGGTCTTTTAGGTTGTCTGGTAGGATTAGCATATATCTTTACCAGAAAGAATGTAAAAGATCCTCACAAAGTAATGAACCATGGTACTTGGCTCGCGGCTGGTTTTACTGCAGTAGGTTCTGCAGTAGCATCTGTGATTATGTTCTATGGAAAGCCTTTAGGTGATCTGCCGTTTGCGGTAGGATTCATGTCACCTTGGTTTTCTGCAGTAGCAGGTATTGTATGTGGTATTGTTATCGGTATGATTAGTGAGTATTATACAAGCTATGATTATAAGCCGACAAAAAAACTTGCAGAAGCTTGCAAGAACAGTGCTGCAATTACAATTACTGAAGGTCTTTCTGTAGGTATGAAATCTACTCTGCTTACAGTTTTAACACTTGGCATCGCTTTGCTGGTTGCTAACTTCTTCTCTGGAACATTTGGTGTTGCAATGGCTGCTGTTGGTATGTTGTCCTTTGTGTCTATTACAGTGTCGGTTGATACTTATGGACCTATTAGTGACAATGCTGGTGGTATTGCAGAAATGAGTGGTCTTAGTGAAGATGTAAGAGAAATTACAGACAAGCTTGATGCTGTTGGTAATACAACTGCTGCAATTGGTAAGGGATTCGCAATTGGTTCTGCTGCATTTGCAACAGTATCTTTGATGATTTCTTACCTGTACACATTTACACCTGTTCATGAAGAAGTGGTTCTTAATCTTTTGAATCCGCTGGTTCTTGTCGGTATGTTTGCGGGAGCTGCGCTTACTTTCTTCTTCTCGGGTCAACTTATCGAAGCTGTGTCTAATTCTGCTCAGAAAATGGTAGCAGAAGTTAGAAGACAGTTTAGAAAGATTAGAGGACTTAGAGAAGGAACTGCAAATCCTGATTACAAACGATGTGTCGAAATTGCAACAAGAGGTGCACTCGCCGAAATGAGAGCACCAGCAATTATTTCCGTTTTGGTTCCGATTGCATGTGGTTTTATTTTCGGACCAGAGTTCGTTGCAGGACTTCTTATGGGTGCAACTGTTGCTGCCATTATGCTCGCTGTATTCTGTGGCAATAGTGGTGGTGCTTGGGATAATGCCAAGAAGTATATCGAATCTCTTGGCAGAAAAGGAACCCCTGAACATCATGCTGCAGTTGTGGGTGACACGGTAGGTGATCCGTTAAAAGATACCGTTGGACCGTCTCTTGATATTCTGATCAAAATTATGAGTACTGTATCTATCATCTTTGTATGCATCTACTCAGAATTCAATTTACTTGAGTTTATAAGTGGACTCTTTAAATAAACACTAGGTTTGGCTGGGCTGCTAGGTGAGAATTCACCTGGTAGCCCTTGAGCATTTTATGAGGTACTTAATTAAATGAAAAATCGATTGTTCTAGTACGACCTTTAGCTGAATACACTTTAACAAAGTTATTCAGTTGGAGGTTTTCTTATATATGAAAGGTTTATCAATAGAAGAACGTGCAATTAGAGTTGCCGAATATTTAATAGAAACAGAAGATACAGTTAGAGGAGCTGCTAAGAAATTTGGTATTAGTAAAAGCTCAATACATAAAGATGTTAGTCAAAGATTACTTAAAATTAATTATCCATTGGCAATGGAAGTGAGAAAAGTGTTAGATAAAAATAAGGCTGAAAGACATATAAGAGGAGGGATGGCAACGAAATTAAAATACAGTCATGAAAAAAGTGAACTAGCGTAAAATGGCTTGATTTAAACTAAAAGTACATTTGTAATAATTATGTAATAAAAAAGTGATTTAAATGATAAATAAGTATCGAAGTGTCGGCAAAGTCTTGATATAGAATGATTACAAGAGAAAAAGTTTTCTCGACGGCTTTTGACAATTTGAAAGAACCGTGATATAAGGAGTTCAACAAATCGAAAGAAGTAGGGTGATGGAAAATGGGAATTTACAGATCTGAAATTGCAGACTTAAGAAAAAATATTGGAGATAACATAGGACAAAAAATTATAATAAAAGAGTCACCAGGGAAAAGAAGCAAACCACAAGAAAAAGCAGCGGTAATTGAAAATGTATATAATAGTTACTTCAGAGTAAAATTTGAAGATGCAAATAGAGTGGGATCTTATAATTATACAGATTTATTTACTAGATCAGTAGAAGTTAGCATGTACAATGGTGAAAGTTATGAACCATTAGTGCAACCACAATTAGAAGTTAAGAAAACAAGAGCTCATGCAGAAGTTGCAGAGACAGTAGAAAATACCTAAAAATATTTAGGTATTTTTTTTATTTATCCTCATATAAATGGTATAGAAAAGATATCATTTAAGGAGGATTTTTTTATGGAAAAAAGTATGGTAGTAATAAACAAAAAAATAGGAAGTACAGTAAAAACAATAGAGGTGGCTGGAGATATTATTGTTCCTGATATTAAACCAGATATTTTAAATATAATAAATACAAATGGAATTCCATATATTTATAAAGAAGATATTGGGAATGGTAGAATAAGATTAGATGGTAATATAGATACTTATATTGTTTATTTATCAGATACTGGTGAAACAAGAAGTATACAAACTACTCTTTCTTTTTCTGAAAGTGTTGAAGAAAATAAGATTACTGAAAATTCTTTTTCAAGACAAGTGGTTTCTTTAGAAAAAATTGAAGCTAAAGTATTAAATGAAAGAAAGATTTCAGTAAAAGCAAATGTAAAAATAAAATGTGATATTTATGAGAAAACTGATATAGAAATCAATAATGATTTTAATAATATTCAAGATTTCGAAATGCTAAAAGAAACTTTAGATATTAAATCAGTTATTGGTAAAAATCAAGTAAAAACATCAATAAAAGAAGATATTACAATCGATAACTCTTATACTGTTGCTGAAATTTTAAAAGTAGATGTAGAAGTATCTAACTTAGAAAATAAAATTAGTTATAACAAAATTTTAGCAAAAGCTGATTCTAATATTAAAATTATTTTTCTTTCAGAAGATGGAAGAATAGGAGTAGCAAATGCTAGTTTTCCGATTATGAGTTTTATAGATATTGATAAAATAACAGACTCTAATTTTTGTGAAGTAAATTATAGTATTAGAAATATGGTATTTAAACCAAATAAAAATTTAGTTACTTGCCAACTTGAATTTGAAGCTTTTGCTGTAGCATATGAAACAAAGACAATTGATGTTGTTCAAGATATGTATGGATTAAATAATGATATTGAGTTTACTAAAAAAGAAGTGATGGTTGAAGTATCTGCTGAAACAAAAAATAATGTTATAAACTTAAATGAAAGGATTTTGATTGAAGATATATTAAACGTTTTAGATGTATCTATGAATCCTAGAATAATAAATAAAACACAAATGGGAAATTCTTATAATATAGAGTGTGAAATGGTAATGGATATATTTTATGATGCTGATAATAGAAATGGACTTAATGTTAAAAATGTAACTCTTCCATTTGTAGTAAAAACTCAAATACCAGAGGATATTGAACTAGTTGTTTCTAATAAACAATTCACAGTTAGTAATGAAAATGTGAATTGTGATGTTGAAATTACGGTAAAAGAGAATAATTCTGCATTAAAAAATATTTCTATACTTGAGAATGTTTCTTCGAAACCAAGCGAAGATGAACAAGATTATAAAATGTTTGTATATTTTGTAAAACAAGGTGATACAGTGTGGAATATAGCCAAAAGATTTAGAGTTAAGATGGGTGATATTATCGAACTAAATAATCTAGAAAATCCAGATAAATTACAAGTTGGAGATAGGCTTTATATTATGAGATAAGACGGGCGACCGTCTTTTAATTTTATTAATTAAAATTAAATTAAGAATAAAAAGAGAAAGGGGATTGATGGATAAACTATATTCTAGGTGGAGATTAAAATTTCCAAATATTAGAAAATTAAATAGCATTAAAGCAGTTTTGTTAATTGCTTTTTTTACTATAGTTTTAAGTATTTTATTATTTTTAAAAAGTGCTTTTCCTGTTTTTAAATCATCATGTGAAACAGCAGCATCATCAAAGGGGAATAAAATAATTAATGATGAAGTAAATAAAGTTATGAAAAAATATACATATAATGATCTAATTACAATAGATAAAGATGTTAATGGGCGAATCAGTTTGATTGAAGCTAACTCTGTTTATATAAATGAAATAGTATCTGAGATTAATTCTAATATTCAAAAAGAGTTTGATAAAATTCCAAGAATTACAGTTTTTATAAATATGGGAACAGTAAGTGGAATAAGTGCATTAAAAAATATGGAACCTAAATTTGAGATAGAACTTGAAAGTGCAGGTAATATAAAGTCTATTGTAAGAAGTGAATTTAAGTCTGTGGGGATTAATCAAACACATCATAGGATTTATTTAAAAATTGATGCAAGAGTAGGAATACTAACACCGTTTTCTGCATTTGGAAAAGATATTAATACAGAGGTATTAATATCAGAAGCAATCATTGTTGGAGAAGTACCAGACACATATTATAATCTAGAAGGAATGGATGAAGCAGATGATACATTTAATTTTATTGAGTAAATTAAATAAAATGGACTCTACAAATAAAACCTCGAGTTTAACTCGAGGTTTTGTTTGTTTTAAAATATATAATTTTAATTAATTGACCTAAGCTTACAACAAAGTTTAATATTTCACTCATATAGATTGAAATTAGATAACCGCTTAGTCCAAGTTTTGGTACAAAGAAATATATAAACGATGTACTGATTAATAAGTCAAATAT
>JAEIGA010010961.1_pt1 | contig 13753 bp, 19 predicted proteins | sample 9270691 | NCBI WGS metagenome assembly JAEIGA01 (sample SAMN17057246, study PRJNA624740) | gut metagenome | biome: biome; isolation source: fecal sample | host: Bos grunniens | place: China: Xizang | collected 2019 | reverse complement strand
GCTACTACTTTCACTGCTCCTACTTACAGCCGCAGCGTCTATGTAGCCAATGCTTCTGAGATTGGCGCAGGCGCCTAATCCCAAAATGAAGGAGGAATGACCAATGGCGATAAACACGTATGGAGTGTCGCTGAAATGGGGCGAAAGCCTTGAGGCGGTCGCTAAGGTAGTGGACATCAAGGATTTTCCCGACATGATCGGCGACCCTGAGATGTTGGAGACCACGACCCTGTCCGACGCTCAGGTTACGAATATCCCTGGCATTAAGAGCTCCGATGTTCTGACTTTCACTTGTAACTACACGAAGACTGATTTCACTGCGGTCAACGCAGATGCGGAAAAGCCTCTGTATTACACGCTGGAGTTCTCGGACGGCTCTAAGTTCACCTGGCAGGGCCAGCACACCTGCGGTCTGCCTGGCAAGGGCGTGAATGAGGTAATTGAGTTTACCATCAACATCGCTGCTTCTTCGCCTGTGGAGTTCGCAACTACCTAACATCAAAAATGGGGTGGGGGTCTCCCCCACCCTGCAATAAAAAAATGAATGCAAAGGAGAACGCCTGATATGAGCAAAATTACGATTAATTACGATAAGACGGAGTACACCCTGGAGTACAGCCGTCAGAGCGTCAAAACGATGGAAGCACAGGGTTTTGTCCTGGATGAGCTGACAAGCAAGCCCATGACCATGCTTCCCATGCTGTTTGCCGGTGCCTTTATCAAGAACCACAGCGGTAAGGATGGCGTGAAGCGCAAGGTCATCGATGAGATCTTCGACAACCTTTCCGATAAGAGCGGTCTGATGGAGGTCCTGATGGAAATGTACGCCGACACCCTTTCTACGCTTACTTCCAGTAACGATGGCGAGGGAAACGCGACCTGGGCGAGAGTGAACTAAACACCTCGCCCCCACAAACTTTCACTGAATTTTTCGAACTGGCTTGCCCCGTCTACATGGCAATGGGGATGACCTATGAGCAGTTTTGGGACGGGGACGTCTGGCTGGTGAAGGCCTACCGCCAGGCAGATGTCATTCGCCGAAGACGGAAAAACGAGGAGCTTTGGCTGGAAGGCGTTTACATGGCCGAGGCTCTGAGTGCAACAGTGGGCAACATGTTCTCCAAGGGGAACAAGCACCAATATCCGTCTGAGCCCATTCCAATCACGGCTGAAGAGCAAAAAGCTCGCCGTGAGCGACAGGAAAAGGCGAAGATGGAACGCATGAAAGCCGCATTTACGGCGAGAGCACTCAATATAAACGCAACGATAGGAGGCAGTGGCTTATGACGGATTACGAAAAGATGGCCCTTTTTGCGGCTCAAATCCTTCCCGATGAAGAAACGGACGCTGTGCTGGATGCTATGCTGGCAAACGCCGCGGCGTTGATTCTGAACAGGATGTATCCTTTCGGTTATCCCGATGGCACTGCCGTTCCTGCTCGTTACGAATCGCTTCAGATCCAGCTTGCGGTGGAGCTGTACAGCAAACGCGGGGCTGAGGGCCAAACGGGGCACAATGAGAATGGAATCAGTCGTTCTTGGCCAGAGAAGTCCCAACTGCTGTCGCAGATTATCCCTCACTGTGGGGTGTTCCCCCATGCGTGATCTGAAGCGAAATCAGAGGGTCATCCATTACGCAACTGTGGTCGGTACTGAGCCCATCATGGATGAGTATGGAAACGACACTCTTGAGGTTCGGATCCTCTACGGCTCCCCTACCCTGCTGCGCTGCAATGTCAGTGCAAACATGGGTCAGGAGGCCGTAGAGGTATTCGGATCGCAGACGGAATACAGCCGCACCATCAGCTTGGCCGGCTACAAATGCCCGTTGGTGGAAGGTTGTCGGGTGTGGTTTGGCATTGCGCCGGACGCACAGGCAACGAACCACAACTACGTGGTAGCTCGAGTGGCGGACAGCAAGAACGGCTTCCTGGTGGCACTGAGGGAGGTTCCCCCTCATGCCTAAGAAAATCGTAATCGATGGGCTGTCCCAAGAGAGCGTTGAGAGCGCACTCAAGGAAGTCCGCGCTTACAAAGCGTGGGTGCTTCAAAAAGAGGAAGAGTTACGTGTTCGGTTGGCCTCGGTGGGCGCCACAGTGGCTTCCATCCAGTTCAGCCGAGCCATCTACAACGGTACAAACGATGTCTCTGTCCGCGTGGACAATACCGGCAGCGTGGCTGTGATTTATGCCGAGGGCGAAGCAGTGGCCTTTATCGAATTTGGTTCTGGTGATCGATACGGTCACGGACACCCGCAAGCCGGTGAGTTCGGCATGGGCCCTGGTACCTATCCGGACGGCAAGGGTTATTGGGATAACCCAAAAGGCTGGTGGTATGGGCACAACCTGCATACATACGGAAACCCGCCAGCGATGGCGATGTATCAGGCAGTGCAGGCCATGACAGAGCAAATAACGATGATTGCAAAGGAGGTTTTTCGAGCGTGATTGATAAGTCGAATGAGATTTTCAATGCCGTTGCGACGGACCTCCGTTCTATGAATCTCTACTTCACAATGGACGGAAAAAGCTATAGTGCGGGGGACGGAACACCGTTGTCTTTATCCGACGAGATGCCGGATATACAAGTCAAGGGTGAGTATGTGGCAACCCCTACTGTGTTCCCGACAGTTACGATTGACGAGATTCAGAATATTCCCGTACACCTGGACAGCGGCGTTGAGAACAAATTCGCTGAAGTGGTGTATCGGGTACAAATTTTCAGCAATTCCAAACATGGAAAACGCGCCCAAGCCCGTGAGATTTACGGTGTCGTGGACGCCAAACTACAGTCGCTGGGGTTGTATGCTGTCAGTTTTTCTACGACCCCGGCAATCTATAACTCTGAGATCTACAGTATCACAGCCACCTATCGTGGCGTGATCGATCGGAACGGAGTGATTTACCGAGGGTAAGGTGGGGAGAAAACATGTCAGTGACGATTGACAGTCTGGATATTCAAATCCGGTCCAGCGCCGGAAGTGCCGCAGCAAACATTGACCGTCTTGCAGAGGCTCTTGGCCGAATGCGTGCCAATGCGAAGCTGACTGCGGTCACCAATAATCTAAATAAACTTTCCGAGGCTCTGGGCAAGTTGCAGGACGCATCCACCGGCCTTTCCAACATCCGAGGCTTGGCCGGTGCCATGAAATCCCTGTCTCAAGTGCAGAAATCGGCTGGTTTTAACAGCTTGGTCAACACCTTGAAGAAGCTTCCCGACATCGTCAACCAACTGGATGCCGGTACGCTGGTCACCTTCACCGCACGGATGCGCCAACTGGCTGCGGCACTGGCTCCCCTTGCCAATCAGATTAACACGGTGGGCGTGGCATTCTCCAGACTCCCTGCCCGAATCAGTCAAATTGTAACAGGGACCAACAAAATGGCCTCCGCCAGTCGAGATGCGGCAGATGCACAGGAGGATCTCGGCAACGGCCTAAATGCTGCGAGTATCAATTTGGCCAGCGGCATTAGCATCCTCCAGAGTTACATTGGCGTGCTTCATCAGGTTAGGGATGCACTTGCGGCAGTTATTGCTGAGGCAATCGAGTGGGATGGCATCCAGTTCCGTTTCGGTCGTGCCTTTGGAGAGGATGCCGACGAGGTATACGATTACATTCTCCGGGTCAACGATGCCATGCAGATTAACACGCAGCAGTTTATGCAGTACAGCTCTCTGTACGGCTCTCTGTTGAGCGGTTTCGGTATCGCACAGGATAAGATTACCTCTATGTCGGTGGGTCTGAGTGAGTTGTCTTACGACATCTGGGCGGCTTACAACGACCGTTTTAAGACACTCGAAGATGCGTCTGAGGCTGTACGCTCCGCTATTACCGGCGAAATTGAGCCTATCCGTAATGCCGGTATCGCTCTGACCGAGGCGTCCATGCAGGAATATCTCGCCAACATCGGTATGGCTCAGGTCAGCGTAGAAAAACTGACCGAGGCACAGAAATCTGAGGTGCGATATGCGGTCATGGTAAACGCAGCCCTGAACCAGGGTATCGTTGGAACCTACGCTAGGGAAATGAATACTGCCGAAGGTGCTGTGCGTACTCTGGCACAACAGATGAAAACGCTGGTACAATCCATCGGTTCGCTGTTTATCCCGATTCTGCAGGTAGTTGTGCCTTGGGTATCTGCCTTTGTGTCGGTGCTGACCGATGCTGCGCAGGTTGTGGCTAAATTCTTTGGTATCCCTTGGTTTGAGATTGATTGGAGTTCCAGTACCAAGGGCGTTGGTGCTGTTGCCGCAGGTGCAAAGGATGCCTCCAAGGGAATGGAGGGGGCAGCCTCCGCAGCGAAGAAGCTGAAAAGCTACACGATGGGTTTTGACGAGCTGAACGTGATTGACCCTCCTAGCGATAGCTCCTCTGGTGGCGGTGGCGCTGGCGCCGGCGCTGAGGGCAACGGGTTTAAGGGTCTGGATTTGGACACCTTATGGGATGATTCTGTTCTGGCTAGCGCAAAGAACAAGATTGAGGAACTGAAACCAGTTGCCGAAAAGGTGCTGAAAGTGATTCTGGCGGTTGGCGCTGCGTTCGCTGCGTGGAAAATTTCCAAGGGTGTACAAGCGCTGCTTGGCTCTAAGGGCGTGAAATGGATGACGGATTTCGGTAAGGCTCTGATGGGGTCTATCGGTAATCCTGCTGCCGCTAGCGCCGTAACGTTTATGACCAGCGGTTTGAGTAAACTGGCAACAACGCTGACCTCTGGAGTTTTCTCAAAAGGTGCTGCTGCCGGTATTTTCGGCGCTATGGGTGGCGGAGGTCTGGCTGCATCGGCCGCTGCGATCGGCACATTTGTCGGCAGTATCGGCCTGCTTGCTGTTGGTCTGTATGACGTATTTAAGAACAGCGAGCTGTTCCACAAGGGTCTTTCTGCCATCAAAGACCTCATTGTTTTAGTTGGCAAGGGCGTGCGTAACCTCGCGGGGAAGTGGTTCCCCGATTTGGATTTCAATATCGGCGGTATTAACAGCAAGCTCCAGGAACTGACCGGTGGTTTCATTGGTCTGAGCGATATTGCGATTGCTCTGGGTGGTTTGGCATTGTTTGGGCCCTGGGGTCTGGCGATAGCCGGTGTGATTCTGGCCATCAAGGGACTGGGTGCAGTTTTCAGCGACGTGGGTATTCCTGCCGTAGATCTGTTTGGTGACGGAATCAGCGCGGCTACCAAAGAAAAGGTCGAGCCATTCCTGTTGGCAATCGACACGCTGGATCAGAAGATGAAAACCCTGGATTGGGGTGACATCCCTATCACGGTGGGCGATGCCGAGGATATCAAGAGCCAGCTCAACAATATCGTTGACATCATCGTCGCTGAGTTGGATAGCGATAAAAACGCGGCCCTAACTAAGTTGGAACCTCTGCGCAATGCGTTCACCGATAGTCAGTATGCGGATTTGATTGCTAGCATCGAGGCGTCCTACGCAAAGCAGAACCAGCTTGTTTTGGACGGCGAGACGGAAATTAATGCCATCATCGCTCTGGCCGCGGAGGAAAAACGCGCGCTGACCCAGGAGGAATCTGACCGTATCGCGAAAATCCAGAAAGAAATGCGGGATACCGGTATCAAGTATCTGTCCGATAGCGAAACGGAGAGCAATCTGATCCTCCAGCGATTGAAGGACAATGCCACTGCCCTGTCTGCTGAACAGGCATCCGAAATCATCAAGAGTGCCGCGGATGCGAGGGATGAAACAATCAAATCTGCGAAAGAGCAGTATGACGGTATCCTCCTTGAAGCACAGCGTATGTTGGACACAGGTGTTATCACCAAGGACGAATACGACAATATCATCGATGCCGCGGAGTCTACCCGCGATGAGACGGTGAAAGCCGCTGAGGACCAGTACGCCGACATTTTGGCAACGGCAAAGCTCAACATGGGCGAGTACGCCGATTATATCGATGAGGAAACCGGCGAAATGAAGAACACGTGGGAGATTTTCTGGATTGACACCAAAAAGGCTTTCTCGGATGGTTGGAAGAACATCAAGGATTGGTGGAATACCTCTGCTGCACCAGTCTTCACGAAAGAATATTGGAAAGAGAAGTTTGCTCCCGTCAAACAGGGTATTTCTGACAAGCTGGATGAAGTAAAAGCCTCTGTTGGCGAGAAATGGGAAGCCATTAAGAAGTGGTTTAAGGACAAGGTTGCCCCGAAACTCACGCTGACGTTCTGGGTGCAGAAATTCACCAACCTGAAAACAGGCTTTACTCAGACCATCAAAAATGCCGTGAATGCTGGTATTGACCTGATGAACAAGTTCATCGGCTGGCTTAATGAAAAGCTGAATTTCAGTTGGGACGCTCTGACGATTGCCGGCAAAGAAGTTTTCCCTGGTGGTAGCATTCAGTTGTTTACCATCCCTTCGATTCCTCGTCTGGAAACGGGTGGCTTCCTGGAGGACGGTCTGTTCACCATGAACCACGGTGAGATTGCTGGTAAGTTTAGCAACGGTAAGTCGGTCGTGGCCAACAATCAGCAGATTGTGGAAGGTATTGCCGCCGGTGTTTACGAGGCTGTGGTAGCCGCCATGAGTGCTTCTGGCGGTCGCCAGGATCAGAGCGTGAACGTGTATCTGGATGGCAAGCAGATTACCGCAGCCGTTGAAAAACGGCAGAGTGAGCGCGGCAGAAACCTCATGGGGAATCAGTTAGGTTATGTGTATTGAGCGCCTAGAGCGCCACTTTTAAGGAGGCGATGTCTATGGCAGCCCTTGTAACAGTTGCTGGGGTGGCGTTACCAGAACCGAGTGAATATAGCGCAAGCACCAGCACGCTTGTGGATAGCGCCAGAAACGTAGCCGGTTATGTGATTGGTGCGGTTATCCGCAACGACGTGGCAAAGGTTGAACTGAAATGGCGGTACCTCACAGCCCAGCAGTGGGCGTCAGTGCTGAGTTTGTTTACCAACAGCTTTTACAACGATGTGCGATTTTTCAACCAGGCAACGGCCTCGTACACCACGCGCAGAATGTACGTTGGTGACCGTAAGGCTGGCATGTGGCGCAGGCATCCCGAAACTGGAGAAGTGCTGGGTTTTGTAGACTGTTCCCTCAGCTTAGTGGAGGTGTAACCCATGATTGCTGTTTCCGATCAATGGAAAGAAGTTCAAAAGGGAATGCTCCTCCCTCTGTCTGAAATCGAAATCGAATACAACATCACGGAGCCTGGCGTTCAGGCGGATGCCAACTCCTCGGGTACACCCGAAGAAAGTTTTTCTTCCGCTGAGAGTGTAGTCGTGGAGGTCCTGTCGGATGAACCGAAGTACGCCATGTTGGAGCACAACCAATGGTTGCTGGACGGAACCTACATCCCCCTCCCTGCCAACGTCCCGGATGCGACTGGTTTCATCAGCAGCAACCTCTCCAACGAGGATGGCACGTTTACGGCAATTCCCACGATTACGATTTCGTTTGGCGAAACCCATACGGGAACGCTACCTGGTCTGACCATAACCTGGAGTAAGACCTATGAGGAGTGGGCTGAGAGTTATCGAGTGACCGGTTACAACGGCAGTACGGTGGTCAGTCAGTTTACCGTCACAGGGAACCGCGAGGTTATAAGCCGCAGTTTGACCCCCATCGCTGGGTACAACAAAATCGTGATTGAGATTTTGAAGTGGTGTCTCCCCTACCGCCGTGCGAGGCTCACAGAATGCCTCATCGGCATTAAGCAGATTTACACCAAGAACGACCTGATGGGTTACGAGCATGAACAGAGCGTGGATCTGTTGTCCGCCGAACTGCCGAAAAATTCGATTGTGTTCAAGTTGGATAACAGTAACAGCATTTGGAATCCCGATAACCCCAGCGGTGCAGAGAAATATCTGATTGAGAAGCAGACCCTGACCGTCAAATACGGGTTCCTCATCGACGGTGCGGTGGAGTGGATCCGAGCCGGTACGTTCTATATGAGCGAGTGGCAGACTCCGGCCAACGGCATGGAGGCATCCTTTACGGCTCGTGACATTCTGGAGTTCTGTGGCGAAGTCTATACCGGCCCCCGTTCGGGAACGATTTTGAGCATTGTTAAGGCGGCTCTGGCGCAGTCTGAAATCGCTGAGAACACCGTAGTGCTGGATGAGGCTACGCTGACGGCAGTCAGCACGAATTTTACCGAGGATACCAGCGAGTACACCTGTGCTGAAATCCTCCAGATGTGCGCCAACGCAGCTCAGTGCTGCTTCTGGCAGTGCCGCGATGGGTTCCTGCACATGGAGCCAGTCCGTGTGGAACTGACCGATTATGTGATTGGTCAGCTGGCGGACGGCGTGAATAACAGCTATCAGCACCCAGAGTTTAATCTAACCAAGGAACTGAAAGCCGTGACTGTAAATCAGGGCCTGGGCACTGCGACAAACAGTGCGACCGGCAACGTGCAGACGGTGGACAATCCTCTCATTGTCAGCGCGGGCGTTGCGAATGCCGTGGCTGAGTGGTGCCGTGGCTGTTTGAAAAACCGAAAAATTGTTTCAGGCGAATTCCGAGCAGACCCCCGATTGGATGCTTTGGACACTGTGACGGTTGTGAGTAAGTACGGATCGAATCCCGTACAGATTACCAACGTGAAGTACACCTATAACGGTGCGTTCCGTGGAGCATTTACAGGAAGGGTGATGGAGTAATGGCAAATAACAAATATTGTTCGACGTACTTTAAGACTGGCGAAGAGCTAGATGCGGCGCTTGCAAAAGCTCTGGAGTGTAATGACAATGCCGCGAGGGCTGAGGGCGCGCAAACGGCTGCTGAAGTAGCACGAATGGGTGCTGAGGAAGCACGAACTGCTGCCAAAGAAGCTCAAACAGGTGCTGAGGCGGCACAAACAGGTGCTGAAGCGGCGCAAACGGCTGCTGGAGAATACGCGGCCAGAGCCGAAGAAGCTGCCGAACGGGCCGAGCAAAGTGGCACCGTTGACCCCGAACTGGAGGGCCGCGTGGAAACCCTGGAACAGAACGCCCAGGTATTCATTGGCGAGCTTGAAGCTTTAAAAGCAGCAGGCCAAACCATTCAGGAAACGACAAGCCTTCTGTATGAGGGAATGCTGGGGCTTTCCCTTCGTGTAAACACATTGGAGCAAACCGAAACTCTCCCCGAAGTGACCGACGCCGACAACAACAAAATCCTAAAAGTTGTGGATGGTTCGTGGGCGCTTGTGGCTATGGCTTCTCTTGCAGAAGACATGAGTTTTTGAGTTAGGAGGTTAGCGTCTAATGGCTGAATACTTAATTAAAGAAACCACCCTGATTGGAATTGCCGATGCAATTCGAGGCAAGACAGGCGGATCTGACCCAATCCTGGTCGCCGATATGGCGGAACAGATTGATGGGATTACGGGTGGCGGTGGCTCTGCCGAGGGTGTCCACTATGTTACCTTTATGTCGCAAGACGGCACTACAGAGCTATACAAGCGTGTTGTTGCCGATGGGGATGATTGCGCAGAGCCTGTTAGCCGTGGACTGATTTCTGCACCTACCAAGGAAAGTACAGCTCAGTATGATTATTCCTTTGTGGGTTGGACCACTACTCCCAATGGTGCATGGGATGAAAATGCGCTGAAAGCGGTGACCGAGGACAAAACCGTGTATGCGGCTTATGCGTCCGTTCTGCGCTATTACACTATTACCTTCTATGACGATGACGGCACTACCGTGCTGAAAACCGAAAGTCTGGCGTATGGCGCAATCCCGAATTATGCACCAGAAAAAGATGGGTGTACCTTTGAAAACTGGACACCTGCGCTTGCTGCGGTGACGTGTGACGCAAGTTATACGGCGGTTTGGATGGATGCAATTCTTTTTGCATCAAGTTCGTGGGCGAATATTGCAAAGGTATGCGAGAGTGGCAAAGCCGCTACAACGTTCGCTTTGGGCGATGAGCGGATTATCCCAGTTACTGTTAATGGCACAACTTACGATTATAAAGCAAAGATTGTCGGATTCGACCACGATGATTTAGCCGATGGAACTGGCAAAGCTGGCATTAGTGTGTTGTTTTTCACTACACCTCCAGAAACTGAATGGGCTCTTAACGGAAATGTTTCTGTACCCTACGCTAATTCTAAAATATACAGTTTTGCTAATTCGTTTATTACGAATCTGCCAAGTGAGTTGCAGTCTGTAATTAAGGGTGTAACAAAAGAAGTTGGTGCAACTGGTTCGACAACCGTAACGAATTTGGATATGAGTTTATGGGTTGCGTCAATGATTGAGCTTGGCTTAAGGGCAGAAGAATTTACTGGCGGAACACCGCTCGGCACAGAGTATGCATTTTTCGCTGGAACAGCTAAGTCGTATGGCGACCCGAATGACTCCCAAAGAAAGGTATACACACAGGACGGAGCAGTTATTTCCTCGAATGTTACTCTGTGGACGCGCACGCCGAGTAAGACCGTAACATCTCGTGCTGCCCTACGAGGCATAGGATATAGTAACATTTCCGGAGATGTAACCAATAAAAGGTCTCTGGTAATCGGCTTCTGTATTTAACCACAAGAGCGCGCGGGTCACTCCGTGCGCCACCTGACAATGGAAGGAAGGTTATCCAATGCTTTATGTATACACGACGGAGGACGGCCTTCCGTATACAGCGGAGGACGGAACGCTACTGGTGGTGGGTCTCCCCTCCACCGTAATTGACGGTTTAATTACTGACCGCACGCTCAGCGATGTGGAGTCGGTTCGCGCCTTGACCTCAGCGATCAAAGCCGGTACGGCGACCGCGGAGCAGGTGTCCCAGTATGTGAACGTGCTCCAAAAGGGCGCATACACGTACCGTGATTTGAACCGTGTGGAGGAGGCTGTCCAGTATGTGGCGGAACGGCTCCGGGAGTTCGGTTATCTCGCCTCCCCTCCTATCCTTCAGTCCTGGAGTGTTGAAGACAAGCCGAATGCAGCGAGTTTCGCTCGGTATTTCGGTAACGTGAAAATGCTGCGTGATGCGATTGCAGTTTGGGGCAGCACACCCGAAGCTCCAAACGGTGTCGCAGGATTCGATTACAACAAGGCCAACGATTTGGAACAGATTCTGGTTGATGTAGACCAGATTCTCACTCATATCAGTCAAGCGTGGTTTTATTCGGGTGATCTCTACTTAGCGGAGGTGTAATGATGATTGAGATAAAAGACAGAATCCCGACCTACCCCGGACGGGTAAGACTGACTCCTGTCCCTGGACAGGCCGACACCTACGACATGGTGCGAGCTGACGAACCAATTGAGCCTGGTACGCCGATCAATAAGACGCTGTTTGAAAATCTTTCATCCAGTACCAGTGTGACGCTGCTTGCCAACGGCTGGACACTCGGTACAGACGGGCGCTACACCCAAACCGTGGCCGTTGCAGGAATGACCACAGCAAAGAACCTCGTCATTGTGGACTGCGACCTGAACACGGATGATGCAGACGCTCGCATCGCAACGATGTTCGCCTGGGCGTTCCCGTCGTTACATGAAGTGAAGCAGGGCGATGGCTCGCTGACGTTCTATTCGAGCGTCATTCCGCCCGTTTCCATTCCAGTTTTAGTGGGAGTGATATAACATGGCAGTATTTGTAACGAGATCTGGCTCCTTTACGTTCAGGGCCCAATTTGCTGACAACACCTGGGAGGACATCATCCTGGCATGTCGCATGAAGCAAGTGCCGGAAACCTGGGTTGAGGGCGACAGCAAGCCCATGACTATCGACGGCAAGGAGTATCAAATCGATATCATCGGCAGAAATCACGACTCCTATGCCAACGGAACAGGGCTTGCGCCGCTGACGTTCCAGTTCCACGAGTGCTATGAAACGGAATATCCGATGATGAGCACATATACGAACAAGGGCGGTTGGGGTTCAAGTAAAATGCGATCCACCCATCTCCCTGCGATTCTGGCAAAGATGCCGGCCTTTGTTCAGGCTGCCATCCAACCGGTGAACAAGCTAACGTCCGCTGGTAACAAAAGCTCTACCATTGAAACCACGGCCGATAAGCTGTTTCTTCTTTCGGAAGTCGAGGTGTTTCACGATGTGGAAAACTCGGCTACGGGCGAGGGTAATGGATACTATTATCACCTTTACAACAGCAGGCGAAAGGCAATGATGGAAGGAGCCTATAACGGCTGGTTTTTAAGAAGCCCACGCTTTTACGACGCTGTGTTGTTCTGCTACGTAGACGATGACGGCTATTACAGCACCACGGGCGGCGACGCTACGTGGGGCGTCGCACCGGCATGGTGCTTCTAAGGAGGAACCGACATGTATTTGATCATAAACGGAAACAGGCACACCGTTTCCCAACGGGTGGCTACTTCGGACACCATCCGATTTTTCGACGTGACTCCAGAACCTGCTAACATCAGCGGCACAATCCAAATGTTTCGCAACGACGGGTTCCTGATGAGCGAGGACAACGTCGGCAAGTTCACTCGCAAGGCATATTCCGACGCAGTACTCCTGCTGACGAACAAGCCCGCACCCAATACCGACCCCTTTACTCCCCTGCCCAAGCCTCCCAAGGCCAAGGTGGTAACAGCGGTGGTCGGATAAGGAGGACAAAACATGGCAAACATGATTATTCAAGAAAACGGCCAGGAGAGAACCACAGCCGCCGTACATGGAGAGGAAATCACCATCCAAGCGCCCTGCAATTGCTCCGCTGTGAGTGGCGTACAGATTGCTGGTGTGGCTTTTCCCTTCTACGATGCAGCCGGCAAGGTTCTCCCGAGTGGCTCTGGGTTGTTTACCGAAGGTAGCCTCATCCGAGTGCTTATTGATGCAGTAAATACCAGAGCGACCATTCTCAACCACGGCATTCGTACTCACTCTGCATCTGGTTCTTATACCGGAACTGGAACGTGTGGCTCGGATAACCCGAACACTTTAACTTTCGCTTTTGTCCCGAAAGCCGTTATGGTCATGAGAGAAGGTGTCGTATGCTTTTTCATCAACGGCTGCCCGTATGGCTATGGGCTGTATACGAATCCGGCCGGTGGCTCCCTATACACTGTGTTCCAGACTGTAACGTGGAGTGATAAGACCCTCTCGTGGTATTGTTCCGGTTGTTACGCCTCGAATGATGGCGGAGCTTATACGATTACCCCTAGCAACCAGTTGAACTATAACGAAACCTACCACTACATCGCTATCGGCTAACGGAGGAGGTGATTGCTGATGGAGCAGGAACTTGATACTGAACATCGCCTGACGGCGGTAGAAGGTCGCAGTAGATCTAACTCTCATCGGCTGGACAAGCTGACCGCCGATGTGGAAACGCTGAAAGCTGCCCCAGGCAAACGCTGGAATAGTATTGTCGAAAAGGTCATTTTTACGGTCGTAGCTGCGGTAATTGGCTTTGTTCTGGCCAAAATCGGGCTCTGATGAAGGGAGGCGGATAGAAAAGAGTGAAACTATATGCTGGACTCTGTTGCTCGAAAAAAATCGTATGGACAAGCTGGGGTGTATTCGTCGCGTTGCTCTGTGCGCTGTTGTACGGCCTTTTCTTTACCGAAAAGGACATGACCCCTCTTGTCACTGTCCTATGCTTTGATGGCGGTGTAACCGGCACCGCCACAGCCTTCTACTTCTGGAAGGCACGGACAGAAAATAGGCTCAAATTGACGAAATCCATGGTCGAGGATTGGGCGGGACGATACGGCATAGATTCCGTGGTCAATTTGGCCGGTATCATTTTTAACGAATGAAAGGGGAATATTTATGTTTGATATTACTACCATTATCGAAGCCGCAATTGCCCTGATTGGAGTCAT
>JAEIGA010010960.1_pt1 | contig 13754 bp, 5 predicted proteins | sample 9270691 | NCBI WGS metagenome assembly JAEIGA01 (sample SAMN17057246, study PRJNA624740) | gut metagenome | biome: biome; isolation source: fecal sample | host: Bos grunniens | place: China: Xizang | collected 2019 | reverse complement strand
TATAACTTCACCTTTAGAAAGGTCTGTTGTTAGTACTAAGTTTTCCAAAAAATTATTAATAAGTTCAAAATCATTATCAAATGCTACTATAATGCTAAATTTCATTTTTTAATCTCCAGTACATGATAATTATTAGTTATCATTCAAAAACAAATAAGAAAAAACCTACAGAAAATTATCTGTAGGTAGAAGAAAAAGTGTGACCTGTTAAATTAATACTAGCAATAAAAACTTATGAAAGTGAGCTGATTTGCTTGGATAGATCAACAATATTTAAAATGGTACAAAATTATCTAAATGACACTCCACTTCTTTTGTTGGGAACTGGAGCAAGTATTCCTGTAGGGATACCAGGCATGCCTCTGCTCGCTGAACATTTGAGGAATGAATTGAGTGACAAATATAAAACAAACAGTAATTGGGAGCGCTTTGTCGAAAACCTTGATAACGGTATTGGTTTAGAGCAGGCATTAACAGATGTTACTATGGATGAAAATGTAGAACAAGATATTAAAAAATGTACCTGGGAATTAGTTTCAAAATATGATTTAGCACTTTTTCAAAAAGTGCTAAACAATTCCGTGAATCTGGATTTAAAAAAGTTATTACATCAATTTTATCAAGCTCATCCTCGTTGCATTAATGTTATTACCACTAATTATGACAGAATGATTGAGTATGCTTGCGATCAGGCATCGTTACCGTTGGATATCAGGTTCAATGGTACATATATAAAAAGGACAAGCACAGTTCCACCTTGCAATAGAAACATTGTCAATCTTTACAAAGTACATGGTTCTTTAGATTCTTTTGTGGATACAAAAGGTAGAGTAGTATCCATACCCTTGCAAAGCAAAATCCCCGATGAATGTGTACCGTCTATAATTACTCCGGGATGCAATAAATATAAAGACATTTTATTGGGTCCTGCACACAACATTTTGCAAGAGGCTGATAATGCATTTAAATCAGCATCTTCTTTTTTGTGCATAGGCTATGGCTTTAATGACGGACAGATACAGAAGAATTTATTGCAAGAAGCATCAAGCGGTAAACCTCTTGTAGTAATAACAAAAGAACTATCCGATGCCGCTTTCAATTTGCTTTGTAACAGTTGCAGTAAGTATATCGTTATACAAGAAGGGAAAACGTCAGATACTACTGAGTTCTGGATTGGAAAAGAACGCCAAGTTGTGTCAGGAACATATTGGAGCATAGATGGTTTTTTAGAAATAATATAGGGAGTGCGTAAAATGAAGATTTTTAATTATGATGAAATGAGCGTTATCGGAAAAGTTCAAAGTGTAGATACATCTAATGTTGTTATACATGTGGATGATACCACTCTTTTATCGAAACTCCAGGTTAATCATTTGGTTGTTCTTCGCTCCTCGAAACAAAACCAGAGCCTTATTGGTCTTGTTGTCAAAATAATGAGAAAGTATGGCGACGAAAGTGATATAAATGAGGGTGAGGAAATTGCGACATCAGACATTATAAAAATTCTGCTCATAGGAACGCTTTTAAATAAAGTCGGAGAAAGAGAGAATGTTTTTAAAAGAACTCTTGAATCAGTTCCTGAAATAGATGCAGATTGCTTTATTATGTCTGAACAAAATCTTACTGACTTTATGAGCGTAGTTTCTTCAGCGGCTGAAGGAGTAACACATTCTCTCAAAATAGGTACATATGCAATAAACAATACTGCAACAGCCTGGATTGACGGTAACAAGTTGTTTCAAAGACACGCTGTAATTGTTGGCAGCACCGGTTCTGGAAAATCATATACCGTAGCTACTCTTGTTGAACAGATAGCAAAGTTGCAATCGGCAAATGCCATTCTTTTTGATATTCACGGTGAGTATGGTCCTATTACTGAAGGAAATGTTAAGCATTATAAAATTGCCGGACCTACGGATAACCTTTCCGACGATGTATTGTTTTTGCCTTACTGGCTTCTTACCTATGAGGAAATGATGTCACTGATGATAGATCGTAGCGACAATAATGCTCCAAATCAGGCTATGCTATTTAGCAGAACAGTATTAGAAAAGAAAAAGGATTTTCTTGAGCAAAACGGTAAGGAAGATATGGTTGATAATATTACCATTGATAGCCCTATTCCTTATAGTATGGATCGTCTTATCGAGAAACTTTCATTCTATAATACAGAAATGGTTCCTGGTGTAAAATCAGAAAAAAAGGGCGACTTCAATGGTCAGCTTTCAAGGTTTATTCAGCGACTTGAGTCGAAAAAATATGACAAAAGACTAAACTTTATGTTTTGTTCAGATGACAAGTTACTTGATTATGACTACATGAGCTCTTTGTGTTCTAAGCTTATGAGTTCAGCTTCTAATGGTGGCGGTGTAAAAATAATTGATTTTTCTGAGGTTCCTTCAGATATATTACCGCTGATTGTATCCCTTATTGCACGAGTTATTTTTGTCGTTCAGCAATGGGTTGATAAAGATAAAATTGCACCTATCGCTTTGTTTTGCGACGAAGCACATCTTTATATTCCGGAAAGTGCAACACAGGGAACAGAAAAAACCAGTTTACAAAGCTTTGAAAGAATATCAAAAGAAGGTCGTAAATACGGTTTAAGCTTGATTGTAATTACACAACGACCTTCTGAAGTGGATAGAACGGTTTTGAGCCAAAGCAGCAACTTTATTGCGATGAAGTTGACAAATGCAGAAGATCAAAATGTAATCAAGAGACTTCTTCCGGATAGCATGGGGAACTTCGCTGAACTTCTTCCGGTTTTAGATGTGGGTGAAGCCTTGGTTGTTGGCGATGCCAGTTTATTGCCCAGTAGAATTAATGTGTCTGAGCCTACGCAATGTCCTAATAGTAATACCGTAAAATTCTGGGACGAGTGGTCAAAAGAACATACAGAAGATACGGTATCAATTGCTGTGGAAGCGCTAAGAAAACAAAGTAAATAAATGAATGATAATATTAAATTATCATTTAGTAATAGTAGAAGTTTTTTACAACAATTAAATGAATTAAGGAGTCAGTAAATGTGTACAGAATTGACTATATCAAATATTAACAGTCAAAACGATTTTGAGTGTAAAGATTTATCTTATCGCACTATCCAAAATATTGATTTTGAGGCTATTTCACACAAGACATCATTTTACCGAAGTGACTTTCGTGGTAGCAAATTTGAATCGATTAAATTTTCAGAAAACAATTTGGATCTAGCTGATTTCATAGGAAACACTTTTAAGAACGTTGAGTTTCATAGTGTTATTTTTGGAAAAGCAGAGTTTAAAAATGACTTATTCTATCATTGCCAATTTGAGGAAAACAACTATGATGATATTGCAATCCATAATTGTACATTCAAAAATTGTATATTTCAAAATGAACAGTTTCGATTAACAATGAATGACTGTACATTTATAAATTGCCAATTTATTGATTGCATATTTGATCAATGCTCAACCGATACACTATCCTTTGATAAATGTGTTTTTCTTAAATGCGAGTTATCTACAATGCATGCAGAGAACTTCAAATTTGAAAACTGTACATTTAGGGATGCCTTTTTAGGAATATGTTTTTTGGGAACCTATTTGTTTAAAAATACTGATATAAATTTGATAAGTTTTAAATACCGAGGAAGGATTGTAGAAACAACTCATTCGGATTATTTTGATGATTTTATGGTTTCTTTAAAAAATCAAGGACGATATTTTGAATATTTTAATCTTTCTTTGCTATGGAATAAATGTGATGATAGTTCTAATGTAGGCTTGAAAGATTTGCTTGATGGTGTGGTAAAAGAAGCAAATCCTAACGTACGAGATTATAATTTAAAGGGGTTATTTGAAGCAATTGAATTCTATGCCGGCACCAACACGCTCCCTATGTATCGTTTGTTTGACTACATATCGGTTCTTCAAAATTTCCCTATATCTTCTGTTCCGGCAGAAAGTCAACTAATGTTCTTGCAAAATATATATAGATTAAACTCACTTATCTCGTCATTAGACTATTCTTTCGAGTATATCACAAGCATATCAGAATCAACACCTTGTATTGCTACTTTTCATTGCATGGATGAATCTAGAAAATCCGCAGAAGAAAATATCACTAAACTTCTTGATGAGGTGAATTCCACCTGTTTTAATAAAGCTTTTAGCAAGCCATATTTTGATGTGATTTCATATCGTGAAGGCTCTGTTTTCTTAACAATTGCTTCTAGTTTACTTTTGATATTAATGGCAGCTAAAGTTATCCGTTCAGTCTACGAACTTGTTTGTGAAATACGTATTGAAACTGCTAAAACTAATAAAACTATAGAAATGATTAGCTCAAGCAAAACTCCAACCAGTCTAAATAAAGCGATATCTTGCATTACACCAACTACCGATTCTATATCTCCAGAAAAAATACATAAAATTTTTAGCAAAGACTATCTTCAAGATTTATTAATTAACTTCTTTCTAAAATAGCCAAAATATCCCATAAAACTGGTACGAGTTCATCAAGTTCTGACAGTAGGTTGATACGAAATAAATAACTTGTATCATCTGATATCCCATAAAGTTCCATAGGTAGTGTGTATGCATGGGCTTTGTTTAATAATATATCAAAAACATTTTGGTATGTTTTACCACCTAAAGGGAAAGATGCTAATGCATAGTGACCCATTTTCGGTTTTAAAATGTCAAGTGAAGAATTCAATATGATTGATTTTATTATTTCATATTGGCTTTTGATTTGATTAACATTATTCTCCATTTGATTATAAATATAGTGTTCGCTGTTTTCAGAAAGCAATATTTTTAAGAATTCAATTTGTGCTGCTGAAACGGAACCTAGAACCGAGTCACTGTAATAAGCTAGTGTTTCGGCTATATTTTCTGATGATATTAAGATTCCAGTTTTTATTCCATTTGCGAATATTTTCTTGCACGGGGAATAAATTACTACATATTTTTCTGCTTTCTTAAGATAAGTTAGCCGTTCTCCAATAATAGGTTCTTTCTTTTCGTTCCATATTAATCCATATCGTGCCAGATCGACTATTAAGGTACAATGATATTTGTTAGCTAAATAAATGATGCTGTTATAATTATCAGCACTAATTGGAATTCCACTACCAAATATGGGATCCGTCAAGACAATAGTATTGATGCTTGATGATTGCAGTATATGTTCGATTTTGTTGCAATCATAAGACATTTTAGATAAAGATATACCTATTGATATAAAATTCCTTTTCATCAGTAACAGTGAGTCGTTTGTAGAATAATATGTAGGATTTAAAACTAACACACCATTTTTATCAGATGTGACAGAAAAAATAGCATAACAAAGTAATGAAGTTGCACTGTTTGCAACTAAAACTTGCGTCGTTTTTACATGTATACTGTGTTTAGATAGATATTGAACGATCTCCGATTTGCCAATATCATCTTCTATTAGGTAATATTTATTGACATTTATCTTGATATCTGTGAGGATAGAATTTAAAATGTTTACAGGTGTTACAATTTTGTTGTTTACATCCCATCCAGAGATAACAAATGGTAATTTCCCACTTTTTAAATAATTTAAGTATGCACCATGACAATACTCGTATGTTAATTTATCTTGATTGAGGTGGTTTTTATTAAAGAAAACATCCATATACGATTATGTACTCCTAAAGATTTAAAAAGTATTCTTTCATGTCAACAATGTGTAATCGAATCTTTAAAGCATTCCAATTATTACTTTCCATCTACACCAACAGAATTGGAAGAATTGCTTTTATGTGAAAATTCTGAAGGCTTTGTTCTTGGTGCCTATATAGATAATCTTCTTTATGGGTTTGTATCAATAAAAAAGTGGGATGGAAAGTATTATGGATATAATTCTGAACCAAACAAAATCTGTTTTTCTATTGAAGACACACTTGTAATTGAAAAATATCGTGGTTTCGGAACACAAATCCTACTTTGGAATAATGTTATTTCTCAACTTCCCAAAGCTTCCATATTGTTATGTACCATTCATCCACAAAACTATATTAGTTTGTCAAATGCCATAAATTTGGGGTTTAAAAAGTGTATGTTATGTTACCCGTATGATATATCACCACGAATTATACTAAAAAAGGAAATATAAATGATAATTTAATATTATCCTGCAAAAACGGCAGTAATCTCAAATGATTACTGCCGTTAACTTTTAAATATCAACTTTAATTTTCAGCTTATTTCTCGGATGCTTTTTAGTAAAAATCTTCTTCTGAGCATTTTGGCTTACATGAGTATAAATCTGTGTTGTCGTAATGGAGCTATGGCCTAAAAATTCTTGTATATATCGGATATCAACATCTTCTTCAAGTAACAAGGTGGCTACCGTATGACGAAACATATGTGGCGTTATATGCAAATCTGCATCTACTAATTTTGCATATTTATTAATCATAAAACGCACTGACTGTTCCGATATCTTGTTTCCCCTGTTATTTATAAAGAAATACCCGGTACTTTTAATCTCCTCGGAATACGTCTTATAGTACTGCTTCAAAGCAGATATAACATCTTTGTTTGTTAGTTGGATATATCGTTCCTTTGAACCTTTTCCATATACTTTGATAAACTTGCCTTTAATATCCACATCGGACATTTTCAAATTGCAAAGTTCATATACCCTGATGCCAGTTGCAAATAGCAACTCAACGATTGCAATATCTCTAAGTGTATGCCTGTAATAACAAGCCGAATGTTTTGGTTCACTGTTCTTTTCATATACAGTCTCCAAAAACTTGGATAAGATAAAAACGGGAATAACTTTCGGAAGAACTACAGGTTCACGTCTTTTGATTGATATTTTATGGAAAGGACTGGACAATATCAAATCTCTTCTCTCGAGAAAATGAAAAAATGCTTTAAGACACGCCGTTTTCCTTTTAGCTGTTTTCGGCTTATATCTTATATAAAGATTCTTTATATATCCCTCTATCGTGTCTTTATCACACCAAGGCTTTTCATAACAGAAATCCGAGAACTGTTTCAGATCTGTCATATAGGCCTTTAAGGTCTTGTCACTTAACCCCTTCATATACTTGCAGTCATCCAAAAAACTATTAATATTACTTTGCAACTCTTCCATTTCAACATCTCCTATATAAATTGGTATTAAAAATTATATAGGACTAAAAAAGTAGAGTAAATACAGAAAGCTTATCTTACAGCAACTTTCTCTTTGACATCACTTTTTTCTTCACCTATCTCCCCGTCCACAATCTCATTATCCGTATGGTCCATATCAAGCAGTGCATTAAGCTCTGCCAACCTCTCCATTTTTTGTGAAAGTTCTTCTTCCTGTGGGAACGGCCTTTCAACCTCGGCTTTTGCATTTTCAAGCTGCACCTTTGTATCTTCGAGCCTTTCTTCACAAGCCTTTAATTTATCAGGCATTGAAGATATAAGGTTATCAAAACGAGTAATATTACCGTATATATCAGCTCCGAGCGATACTGAATGTCGGAGTGAACCGACGAGAGTCAATACATACTCTTTCTCAAAGGAATTGAATGACAACTCCATATTAAAACCACGATATGAACCGATTGCTTTCGGGTCAGGTGATGTCATTGCCTGACAAACAGCAAGTATAGCGGAACCGGCACCTTTCTTTTCGTCATAGGTAACATCCTCAACCATCATCGGAGAGAAGTTATCTGCATTAAGAAATGTGTTTTCTTTTGCTCTTTGAATATCTGCATTGTACCCGGCAATTCTTTCTTCACCCTGTTTTATCTGCTGAGGATAAAACTTAATAATTCTGTCCTCAAGGTTATATCTCTGACTTAAATGGTTCTGTTTCAAAAGCTTGAGTTTTGATACGGCAACATCCAAATCCATCTTTTCTTTGATATACGGATTACCCGTTGCAAGTGCTTTGATTTCGGCATAAGATAACGCCTGCTCGTCAACATCTTCTGCTGAACGCACAGGCGATTTTGAAGTCATAATCTGACCTATAAACTTTTGCTTATTCTCAACGAGCTGATAAAGATATGCATCAAATGTCTGCTCTGTAACATAACTGTAAATCTCAACTTCAGGATTTTCATTACCTTGTCGAACTATTCGACCTTCACGCTGTTGGAGGTCAGCCGGACGCCAAGGACAATCGGTGTGATGAATGGCTATGAGCTTCTGCTGAACATTAGTACCTGCACCCATTTTTGCTGTTGAACCTATAAGAACACGAACCTGACCTGAACGGACTTTTCCGAAAAGGTCTTTTTTCTTTGCTTCACTATCTGCATTATGAATAAAGGCTATCTCACTTTCCGGGACACCTTTTGAAATAAGTTTTTTCTTAATGTCATCATAAACATTAAACTTACCGTCATTATGCGGAGTAGATAAGTCACAGAAAATAAGCTGTGTAGATTTCTGCGGAGTTGTTTTCTCCCAAATTGAATAAACATTATCAACACAAGCTGATACTTTACTGTTCGGGTCATCCGGTAGCATTTCATTGAATAGTCTTTGGTCAAGTGCCAACTTTCTGCCGTCATTGGTAATAAGAAGCATATTATCAACACTTGAATCAACCATCTTGTTTCTTACCTTCTCGGCTCGTTCTGAAAGAGATTCAACAATCTTCTTTTGGTGGTCTGTCGGCTTAACTGCAATATTGTGAAAGTTTGCTTTAGGAACGGGGAGATTTAACATATCTGCCGTCTGTATATCTGCGACCTGCCTGAACATCATCATAAGTTCAGGGAGGTTATAGAACTTGGCAAATCGTGTTTTCGCTCGGTATCCTGTGCCTTCGGGAGCAAGCTCAATAGCCGTAACCGTTTCACCAAAGGTTGATGCCCAAGAGTCGAAATGCTGTAAATGCTTATCTTCAAGTGCATCATACTGAAGGTATCTCTGCATCGTATAAAGCTCTACCATTGAGTTTGAAACGGGAGTACCCGTTGCAAAGATTACACCCTTATTCCCGGTGACTTCATCAAGGTATCTGCACTTCATATAAAGGTCAGAAGATTTCTGTGCTTCCGTCTGTGCGATACCGCCCACGTTTCTCATTTTTGTATATAAGAAAAGGTTTTTGAAGTTGTGTGCCTCATCAACGAATAATCGGTCAACACCGAGTTCCTCAAAGGTAACAACATCGTCTTTTCGGCTTTGGTCATTGAGCTTATCAAGTTTTGTCTGCAATGATTTCTTTGTTTTTTCAAGCTGCTTAACGGTGATTTTCTCTCCTCTGTCATACTTGATTTGTGCTACACCGAGAGTAATTTCATCAATCTGTCGCTGAAGCATTTCTCTCTGTCTTTCAATACTTATAGGGATTTTCTCAAACTGTGAGTGACCTATGATAATAGCATCATAATCACCCGTAGCAATACGAGCACAGAACTTTTTACGGTTCTTTGTTTCAAAATCCTTTTTAGTAGCTACAAGAATATTTGCTGACGGATAAAGCTGAAGATACTCAGATGCCCACTGTTCAGTAAGGTGGTTAGGAACTACAATAAGTGATTTATTGCAGAGTCCGAGCCTTTTGCTTTCCTGTGCTGCAGCAACAATTTCAAATGTTTTACCTGCACCAACAACATGAGCAAGTAACGAATTACCACCGTACATAATTCGTGCAACTGCATTTATCTGATGTGGTCGCAGAGATATTTCAGGGTTCATACCCGAAAATGTGATATGACTTCCGTCATACTCACGAGCACGCATTGAATTGAACAAATCGTTATAAATTCTAACAAGTCTTTCTCTTCGTTCCGGGTCTTTCCAAATCCAATCCTGAAATGCTTGTTTTATCATTTCCTGCTTACCCTGAGCAATAGCGGTTTCCTTTTTGTTGAGTACAGGTTTCTTGTTTCCGTGTTCATCTTCCACATAGTCAAAGATACGAACATCCTTAAGATTAAGGGTATCTTCAATAATTCTATAACCATTGATTCTACTTGTACCGTAGGTGGTATTAGCAACAACATTGGTTCGGTCATAAGTCTTATTTACGATAGTCCATTCACCCGTAAGCTCGGTATATTTAACTTTAATATTCCACTGTGCATAACGAGGTGTCTGTAAAATTTCATATACAAATCTTTCAACATCTTCAGGTGGGAGCCAAGTTGCACCCAAACGAACAGAGATTTCACTTGCTGTCAAATCTTGAGGTTGAACCTTTTCAAGCATCTCCACATTGATGTTGTAATCATCGGGGTAAAGCTCTGCAGTTCGTCTTGCAAGTTCAAGTTTCTTCCTTACATTTCCTGAAAGATATTCATCTGCAGGAAGATACCTTGCATCATTACTGTGTTCTGATGTGTATTCCGGATTTAAGAAGATAACACCTTTGAGTTCTTCAAAAAGCTCCTGTTCCGTTTTGCCTGTAAGCTCACACATAAAGTCCATGTCAACCTTTGCTTTTTCACCGATTGAAACAGCGAGTGCTTCACTTGCAGTTGAAACAGATGTTACCTTAATATGAGGTTTAATTGTTCTCTTGGTAAACATATCCGCTTTTCGTTTAAGTTCGCCATTTTCACCGATAATTTCAAGTGAACAAAGCAAACAATATGAACTGTCATCAGCAAATGCCAATCTGTTTGCTCTTGCATTGAGAAGTCCGTATTTCTTTGTAAAATCGTCATACAGGGTGTTTAATCTTTCCTGTGCAGACTTGATTGAACTGTCAGGGTAATCATCTGTCTGTAATCGTATAAGCTCTCTTACACAATCACGGATTTTAATCATACCCTTAATTCTGTTTTCGGCTGTTGCAGAAACATCAACAGGGTTCATTCTGCTATTTTGACGATAATATATCTTATCTTCAACAACAGTAAAACTGAAGTTTTTTACATTCGGGTCTGCAGGAACTGAATTATCTTCAACCTCACCAATTTCCGAAATATCAAACTCCGTAATTTCTGCGTGAATATTCTGTACGGCTTCACTTAAAAGGTCAGAAAGATTTCTGTCCTCATACGGCTTACAAGTCAAGGAATGACCGAACTGTGAGGACTCCATAACCATTTCACCGAGTACCATTTCGGGATGGTCTATAAAATACTTGTTGTATTCGTTACCGTTTTCATCTCGGTCAAGGTGTACCCAATCGGGTTCATCATTTACAAGAGTATCTCTTTTCTGCAAGAAGAGAATATCGGATGTTACCTCTGTACCTGCATTAGCCTTAAAAGTGTTATTCGGCAAACGAATGGCGCCGAGAAGCTCGGCTCTCTGTGCGATATATTTTCTTACATTTGAGTTTCTCTTGTCCATTGTACCTGATGATGTGATAAATGCAATAACACCACCGGGGCGAACCTTATCAAGTGTCTTTCCAAAAAAGTAATCGTGTATGAGCCAATTATTCTTGTCATACTTTTTATCAATTACTTTGAACTGACCGAAAGGCACATTGCCTATTGCCACATCAAAGAAACTGTCAGGGAGTGATGCGTTTTCATAACCCTGTACTGTGATACCAGATTTCTGATATAACTGCTGTGCAATACGACCTGTTAAACTGTCGAGCTCAACACCGAAGAATTTACTCTTCTGCATATTGTCGGGAAGCATACCGATAAAGTTACCCGTACCGCAAGACGGTTCAAGAATATTACCTTCGCTGAATCCCATATTTCCAAGTGCTTCATACATAGCACGGATAACTATGGGAGGTGTATAAAAAGCAGTAAGTGTGCTTTCTCTTGCTGCAGCATATTCTTCGGGAGAGAGTGTAACAATTAGTTCCTTGTATTCATCTGCCCAATTTGCTTTGCTTTCATCAAAAGCATCCGCAAGGCCACCGAAGCCTACATACTTTGAAAGTATTTCCTGTTCTTCGGGAGTTGCAAGTCGGTTTTCAAATTCAAGTTCGTGCAAGAGATTGATAGCAGCCATATTATTACGGAATTTCTCTTTCGGACCGCCAACACCAAGGTTATCATCTATTATTCTGAAATTGTGCTTTTCACTGTCGGGAATAGTAGGATGAAGTGTTGTTACCTTCTCTTTCTTTTCTTCCCAAACAGGCGGAGTTAAGGTAGGTGCTTCTGTGCGAAGCGTCTGAATGGTTACATCAAACGGGAGTCCGCTTTCTTCTGCAGATATTTCATCAACCTTTTCTATTGAATAGTTCGGTGTGTTCTGCTGATTTATATACTCACGTACAACATTGATATTTTCCACACGGTTAATCGGATACAGTGAAGAAGTGTCACGCATTGAAACCTGACCGAACACAGAGTCAATCTTTTCAATGACATATTTATCACCGTCAATTATGACCTCTTTGCCGATAAGTTCTGCATCAGTAATTTCTTCCGCTTTTTCTTCTTCGGCTCGTTCCAAATACGGACTTGGAATTACCTCAAAGCCTTGTGGCGGTGGGGCAAGCTCGTTAATAAAATCTCTTGAAATTGTATTGCCATCTTTATCGGCATAAACAACAACCGACATCGGAGTTCCGTAATAGTTTTCTTCCTTAATATCCTTTACAAACTGATATTCGCTTGTGTATTCGATACTTTCACGAACTGTGCCGTCTGTATGAAGATAATCAATTCTGCCTACGGGTCTGGACTCAACCGGGTCTTCCTTGTTGGTGGAAATAAGGGAAAATGTTTTTCTTTCTCCGTTTTCAAAAGCAGAAACAACAACATCAAAACCTCTGTCGGTAAGCATATCAAGATACGTTTCAAGTCTGTGTTTCGGAACACCGCACATATCTACTCTTGTATTTCCGTAAACCGTTCTTTCGGTAAGGTGAATATCAAGAGCCTGTGCTATCTGTTTCGCATCTTCACCGTATGCTTCAAAGAAATCTCCCACCTGATAAAGCACCAAAGAAGAAGGATTGTCGTGCTTTATATCATTGTAAGCATCCCAATAGGAGTCACGGCTGTTTTCAGGATTCGCAGGAGCATCTCTTTCAATAGTCTTTGCTTCATCAATAAGAGCCTGCATAGTTTCCTTTGTGCAGTCAGTCAGGTCAACAGCAGAATGGAAATACTCATAGTCTTCCTTGTATTCCTTTGTACCGTAGTCGGAAAGTGTCTGTTTAGCAACAGAACCGAGATAATCAAAGAACTCTTTTTCATCGGAATGAAGCTCTGCTGCCTTTAAAATATCCTCATAAGAAACAAGGTTATTAACAAACTGTCCTTTACCATCATTGCCGTCAGGATTGTAATATACCCATTCAACATTGTTACTGCCGTCATTCACAAAGAAAGCATCTGTATATTCAGCATCCAATGTTTCGGTTATTTCAACCGAAGGTGTCGGGTATCTGTCAACAACACCCTTTTCAACTTCCATAATAACGATACCAATGTTATTGTTATCAGTAAGCTCTTTCTGACAATAGCTGAGGTTAAAGTCAAGAACCTCACAACAAGGAGTAAATACATTTCCGTAAAGATTCTTTCCTGTTGCTCCGTAAATAGTATGCTTTGAAAGAGTTTCAGCATCTTTTCCGAAAGCATAATAGAAACCTCCGACGTGCATTAAAAGAACACCGTCAGGGTTTTCCTTTTTAATCTGCTCATACTGAAACAAGAAATCAGGCTTATTGCTTTCATCAACCTCTGTTTCGGGTTCATCAACAACAGGTCTTTCAACCTTAACCTCAATTCTCAGATGATTGTTGGCAGGGTTTTCTTTTATCTTTTGTTCAAAATCAGCCTTAGAAAGCTCCTTGCTGAATAACGGATATTGGCTGTCATTAAGAATTACAGGGTCTTC
>JAEIGA010010959.1_pt1 | contig 13755 bp, 14 predicted proteins | sample 9270691 | NCBI WGS metagenome assembly JAEIGA01 (sample SAMN17057246, study PRJNA624740) | gut metagenome | biome: biome; isolation source: fecal sample | host: Bos grunniens | place: China: Xizang | collected 2019 | reverse complement strand
GTGGTTGTAAACTCATATTTCATTTTTAACATATAAGTTGAAGAACCAGAATTTGTAATACCGGTGTTAATATATTGGGTACCAGTGGATTCAATATATTTTAACCGAGTATATTTAGATGGATAAGTTAATAAAAATTCATATTTACTTACAAAAGTACCAGCAGTAAAAGAGCCACTGCCACTATTGCTATAAAACTTCTTTTCCACTAAATCATATAATCCAACAGTACCTGAAGGATTTTTACAAGGAACAAAGCTGCGAATAAGAGCGCTGTTTTTCCACATCTTTACATATTCAATCTTGCCAATTCCTTTTTTGTTTGCATTGTATCCCATATCTCCTAAAAGAACTATATTGGCTGCACTGTTGGTTCCACCCGCGATATTGTATTTTACACTATTTACAGTAATATAGGTGTTTGCGCAATGACATACAACTCTGTTTCCAGCAGAATATGAGCCAATATCAACTGACGTGCCGCCAGAATGCCATCTAATTTTATTTTGATAAAACATTAAGAAGTAACCACTAGCTGACCAAGATGAACCAAAAATTGCGTTTTCTGTTAATCCGCCAGTTGGAGTAAATGCAATCTCAACTTCTAAATCAGAGTCAGGAGAAACACCTGTATCAATTTGCTGTGTTCCACTTGATTGTATATATTCAAGCTCAGTATATCCAGTAGGAAGAGAGGGGCTGCTCTTAAATTGATCAACAATTCCCATACGACTGTATCGATTTGCTTTATCAGTACATGTTTGTACTTCGGTAGTGGTATTTGCATAAAAAGTTTTATCATTAGTAACATCCAAATAATGAATTCGTGCCCAAGTAGAACCATCATCTAAAGTTTGTAATTTCATATCATAAGTTGGCATTGATTTTGTGCTTAAATTACAAGAAGAGACAGTTCCGTCTTTATTGATATTACTTTTTTTGGTTTGGTCAAATTCACTAAAATTATACGCAAATAAAGTTCCATTTTTTGCCAATGAGGCTCCAGTTTTATATAACTCTGTTATATCTTCTGCGGTTAACGCAGTTGAATAAAATCTAAAATCAGACATGCAGGCTTCATCAGTCTGCGAAGCTATTTCATTATATCTAGAATTACCTAAATACAATACTGGATGCTGCACTACGCCGCCTGAACCGCCGTCCACGCGAGCAACCTCAACTCCATTAAGATAAGTAATTCCTTGTCTTCCAGTATAAACAATAGCTATATGACTCCATGTATCGTGGGTAGGTCCTATTGCAGGAAGTCCCGTATGACTTCCTTCACTATTGGACCGGTAGAGTAAACTATATCCACCGCCAGTGCTATCTCTCCACATGCCAAAGCCGTTAGCCGTCCAGCTATTAAATGTACCACATATAAAATGTTGAGCGTTAATTGTGTATGGAGGATTTAGCCAAAAGGCAATGGTAAATTGCTGCGTAGTCATATTAAAATCAGTTTTTTTCAAATACCCCGTTTGATTAAAATCAATACAACCTCTATATCGGGGACTATTAGAAGAAGCTGCGAGCGTACCTGCAATAGTTAAATCATTACCGTATCCAGAAGCGTCTGTAATTTTACTTGCATTCGGAGTAATAGCATCAAATGTTTCTATAATATTAGAAGTACCAGCAATTAAATGCGGAGCGCAGAAATCAATTGTGACTTGAACACCTGATGTCGCGCTTGGAGTGTAAAATGAAGTAAAAATTGCATCACTTTTGTCGACAGTTACAGAGCCATCTCTGTACTGACCAACACGACACCATCCATCTCCAAAATAGTGAGGGGCGATTTCCGTCCATCCTCCAATATTACTCGCTACACCACCGACTCTTACATTATTATGTGATACGGGACGGTAGTAAATCCAATAACAGTATTTTGTATTGGCAGAAAAAGTATAACCACTTTGATAAACGCCATGCGACCATAATGTGTCTAACCAATCGGCAGCGCCGTTAGAGGTCATTGTTAATCTATACACAGGATACCCTAAAAACTATTCTCCTGTAGTTACAATTGAAGCAGCGACTCCATGATTATTATAAATTGAAAATCCCGTATTTTTAGCTAAATTATTTTGATTAATTGGGGTTAAAGGATAATGAGCAACAAGACCTTTAGAGATTTCTTTGACCTCTTTTGCAGATAATGTATGGTCATAAATACGAAAATCATTTAAATAACCATGAAATTTATAATTAGAGTGTAAACTCTAATCAACAGACCCACTATTAAAGCTCCAATTGAATATCGCAATGTAGTCTTCAATATTCTTTTGGCCGCTATATGAATGAGTGCCATCTAATTTACCATTAACATATAATTTAATAGTAGAGCCATCATATGTAAAACCCACATGATACCAGGTGTTCGCTGTTAATAGGGTCGATCCGCAATATGTATTAAAGGTTCTATTGGAACCATTTCCAGTATTTAAAGACAAATAACCCGAAGTACTATTATTATATTTAATGGTAATACCCATACCAGTATTAGCTGGGTATCTATGCTATCCACCAACCGCCATTAAGCTAGAGGATGAATAGACGGATGAAAAATTCATCCAACAAAACATCGACAAGTTCGTACCTAAATCAATAGGTTGATTAGAAATTAATCCACCTGCAGTATAAGAGTCATTATAATAACAAGTAGGACCAATTTTACCATTTGACTATTGAGATGTATTAGAACTTGCAAGGGAAAACTACATAGTATGTAGTCCATAATTTTTATAGTCTTTAATTAAGGGTAGCCAAACTTGCAGGCTCATAAATTATTATTTCCCCTTTCTCTTTCATATTCTCTATATAAGTATATCATATTTTTTAATGAAAGTCAATTTATATAGAAAAGGTGGGATGTTATATCCCACCTTATATATTAGATAAATGTAAAGTTTAAACTTTCAGTGCTAGAGTTATACTGTAAAGTAACTTTATTGCCGATAGTAGCAGAACCATTTAAAGCTAGGTTACCGCCGCCGCTAATAGAAGCTACACAGCCGTCTTCTCTGCGGAATACCCATCCGCGAGTAGTTGCGCCAGAATTCATACCAAAATAAGTTGCCCAGTCACTTTGTACAGAGCCATGCTTACCCCAGGCGTTGGTTTGACCAAACCAAATACCATATATCTAAGGAGACGCAGAGCCATATAAAGAAATTCCATATCCAGCAGCACCATCAGTTTGAGAAACTCTAAAGCCTTTACTACTAACAATTAAATCGCTAGCGCTAATGTTCTTAGTACTAACTGTACCACATTCAATTGTACCATTAGCTGCATTGGCGGCACCACTATGGCAACCAAATTTATAAGTGTCAACTATACCAGAAGAGTTAGTTCTATTGTCATAACCAAAATAGATATAATTGGCATTAGAACTAAAATTAATTTCATTGCTATCACTAGGTCTAATTCCTGCAGCACTTGTATCGCCTCTCAATTTTGTAGCGACTACGTCTCCAATAATATTCATCGTACCTTGCAGAGTTGCGCCGCCACTACTCTTATGAATAGTTAAATTAGCTCCTGCAGAACTATTTTCCTCAATGGTAAAATCACCAATAGCGCCACAAGTGCTACCAGTTTCGCCTCTACGACCGATTAACCAGCCGCCCGCATGATTTCCAGAAGTAGTACTATTGGCAGAGAAGAAAATGTTAGACCAACCATTTGCGCCAGGTAATAAGCGCAAACCTTCATTAAAGGAGCCTGAAGCACATTGCAGAACTGTTTGTTTTCCTAGGGTGATTGTTGAACCGTCATCAGTGATATTACTATTGCCAATTGTATTTGCTCCGGTAAATTTAACAATTTTATTGGCAGTTCCTGCGCTGGTGCTAGAAGGAATCATTCTCCATCCCTGCCAAGTACCATTATTTTTACCGCGGACAAATAGAGAACCATTACGATAATCTTGAGCCATTTGCGCGACCCAAGAAGAGCTATAAGCCTATGCCCATAGAGCACCATCGCCAGTGCTTGCGCCAAGAGTTGTGGCGGGGCCGCTAGAAGTGTAGTAGCCAGCGAAATTGTAAGTTACATTATCGCTATTATGTTCTCCAACATTCTGATTACCAATTCTCCAATCAAGTGCCACTGGAACGCCTGTAGCAAAATAAACTGGCTATCCAGCACTGCCCACATTAATGCCAGGGTCTCCTAAACGAGAAGCCCAAGTAGCAGCAACAGCTTTATCAACTCCTTTAGGGAAGACTGATACTTCATCTAATTTTAATAGAATTTGATTATTAGTCGTAGTTGATGTAGGGTTTAAGACAATCATATTATTATTGGAGGAGATACAAACATGATTATTGCTAGATGTTCCAAAAATAATTTGAGTAGTATTTCCAGTAGAAGAACTTGTATTGGCGCCCTCTAAATAAATATGACCGTTCTTAAAATGGGTTTCGCCCAAATATGCTTTGCTCCAATAGTAATCATTGACACCTAATGAGCCTGCGCCGCCAGCAGAGGAAAGAATGGGATAGAATTGTCTAGAAGTGTCAAATCTTAAACCCAGTCTGTTTCCGATGCTATTGCAATTAGAGTAAAATTCAATATTGCTATCGGCAGTGATATAAGTATTTTCAGCGGCCGAGTCTTTCATTACCTCAGTATAAAAACTCGATGCACTTTCGCCACCACCAATAACTAAACCACTAGGAGAACTGATTACCATGTTTGTTCCATATCCAGCTGCATCATGGTCATCATATACAGCGATAAATGCACTTGAAGAAGCATTGTTGTCAGTTTGCGTAATTGTAAAAGTTAATGTGGCAGCATAATTATTAGCGATTGAAGTGCTTTTAGTTACAAGAATATCTCCGCCTTGGACCGTAACGTCACCGCCAAAAGTACCATTTCCTGTTACAGAAAGAAGTCCTCCTGCAGAAATATTGCCTGCGCTATACAGAGAGCCAGTAGATGGCTAAAAAGACAATTTTTCATTGTAGTAAACTTTATTTGTCGCGCTACCAGGGTCTGTGCCTTGAGAGGCGTCTGTATAATGAGATAGCAGCGCGCGCCAATTTGAACTTGTGCTGCGAGCTTGTTCAACTTTTTTATCAGTATTGCCAGAACCGGGCAAAGTATAAGTTATAGTCGAACTACTTGTAATTCGACCTTTAGCATCAACAGTGTAGTAGGGGACTGAGAAAGTGCCAGAGTGAGCCAAAGTGGTGCCTGCGCTTGGACCGTAACTACCAGCAGTTACACCGCTGTTGGCTAAGGTTGTAGTAATATTCCAGCCCTTTTTAGCTGAAGCATCACCTGTTACATCACCAGTTAATTGTACGGTTGCATTTGAAGAAAATTCAGTAGCAGTATCTGCATTGCCCTTTAATGCACCACGAAAATTAGGAGCCGTAATATCTCCAAGTACACTCAACGCTCCAAGTAAATTAGAATTACCAAGAACGAGTAAATCATTTAATTGTGCCATTATTTAGCTCCTTTCTTTAAATTTCATATATATTAACTGCTTGAATATGTCTATTATCAAGCATACTTGTTTTTGTAATTGTGGGTAATTTATCAATTCTTACCCAGAGCTCAATTTCTTTTTGAGTTGAGCCATCAGTTGCTGGAATACCTCCGCTAAAATCGGCTATTTGTCCTATTGGGGACCACCAGTTATCAGAGATGTTGGTAGCATAAACCGCTGAACTAGGAGTGCCGCTTTTTGTTAATGGGTATGCATAAGTTTCCCAAGCAGTTTCAATCTTCACATGGCCTGTTCCGCTCTTGTGCGCGGCATTGGGGGAATTAGTTTGCTTCCATCTGTTGCGAAGAGTTTTAGATAGCTAAGGATAGTTTAAGATAAATTCATAATACCCATCCGAGCCTTTAAACTTATCAACGAATCCCATTCTACTGTATCGATTAGTTTTATTAATACAGTGATCTACTTCAGCAGCATTTGTAAAGAATGAAGCTGTATCAGAAGTTTTTAACCAGTAAATGCGCGCCCAGGCGCTTCCGTCTGGTAAAACCTAAGTTTTCATTTCTGCGATATGGTCTAACTCACTTATATTATCAGCTTTTATGATACCATCTGCGCCCATCTGCAATTTACTAGTGGAGCTTTCAGTAAACCTATAAGCCATTGTAGTACCATTATCCAACATAGCTATGCGAGAGTTATACAGAGTTTTAATATCATCAGCAGACAGAGCGGTTGCATAAATACGAACATCACTCATATAAGCATCTTTATTGCCATAAGTAGTTGTATTATAGTTACCAAGTAATAATTGTCCCGTTCCGCCGCGCAAAGTGCCGGAAGCCGCATGAGAGCTATTAGGAATTTCTGTACCATCTAAGTATCTTCGAATAGTTGCTCCATCATAAGTAGAAGTCAGCATATGCCATTTTCCGTCTAATATAGATGTACTAGTGTTATCGACAATACGACTACCATTAATAGCATAACCATTTCTAAATTGACCAGAACTGTCAATAGAGCACTCATAATCAGAGGCATTGAAACTAATTGGAATATGATAGCTACCATGACCCGCTGAAGAAGACTTAAACCAGAAACTCATAGTAATCGCATCTGTTGGCATGCTTACTGCACCACTTTTGCCGTAATTGGTACTGCCATTGCTCCAGTAAGTTGAGTTTTCATATCTAGGGGCGTCGGACGAGGTGGACAGGGCTCCAACGACTGTTCCATGTCGTCCATAGCCAGAACAGTCCATTAAAATTGGCGTTCTAGTATTTACAGTATATGCTGTTGGATGGTCTTTTATTTCAATTTGAATGTTTCTAACATAAGAGATACCTTCTTTGCCATAGTGACCATAGAAGTAAAAACTGCCGGAAACAGAAGTATCAATATTACTTTTAGTGGTTTTAGTATATGAATATCTTTTCCAAGAAGTGGAAAGAACAGTATCAACCTATCCATCATGGAAATTATTACCAGAAGCTCCAGTGAGCCTATAATAATAACCAGAGTTAATAGTCATACCATCAACAGAGCCTTTTGCGTCAAAAGATACTGTATAGGTTTTATTTGCTCCAATATCGTCTTGTAAACCTCCTGCACCGCTAATACCTAACCAGCGACCCGTGGAATTATAAGCGCTATTAATGTTGGGGAACACCATAGTTGGTAAACCATCAATTAATTGCCAATTTGCGTGATAACCAACTTCTGGGTTCTTAACGCCATTAGCACTAACTCCGCCATTATAACCAGCGCCCCATCCTGATACATTAATCGCGTCTGGATGAAGAGTTTGATTCCATCCCTGCGCTGCAGTTGCACTGCTACCAGGGGTTGGATATGGAGCTAAATTGGTTGTACCTTCAATAGCGTTATCTGTTAAAGGGTAATGCATAATTAAGGCTTGGCTTAATAGTTTCACTTCTCTTGGATTTAAGCAATGATTATATACTCTAAAATCACTAATATAACGATTAGAGCTACTATGAATGACTTGTGTTTCATAAGAAAAGCTTGAAGAATTGCTTATACCAGAAGTGGTAGCATGTTTAACGCCATTAATATAAATCGTTACAGTAGGATTATTATATGTAATACAACAATGAGTCCATTTATTAGCAGGGAAGACTCCGCTCCATACTCCACCAACAAAAGTCGCGTCAGCAGCGTCATTCATCCAACTTAAATGTAAGTCATTGCCGTTGGGATAAGCAAAAATCGCAAATTTTCTATTGTTGTTTGCGCCCATTCCACCAGTTCCAAAAATCTAACCAGAAGAAGTATTTAAGGGTTTAATCCAAAAGGCAAAAGAAACTGCTGTATTATTTAAGACAGAAGCTGTTTGCGCAGCAGTCCATGTGAAGCCTCCTGTAGCTAAAGCTTTCGCGCCGATTTTACCGCCATCGGCGTAAGCCAGAGTGGTGGAGACAGTTGGATTCAACTGTCCCACACCATAATTTTTTAAATTTCCATCAAGAGGGTACCAAGCTTGTAAACTCATAAAAAACCCTCCTTAATTAAAATATTACATCTATGCACTTGTCAGTACTATTATACTCAAATCTTGCTGAATTATTAAGCATAACATATCCACTAACTTTAATACCAGCATCAGTGTCAACCAATAAAGTGCTAGTCCAAGCAGGATTTGAGCTGGTGCCTTTCGCGATTAATACTTGACCTGTGGATGCAGGAGCTAAAGCATTAATACTATTTCCTCCATTGCCCAACAAAATACCATATTGGGTTAAAGATGCACTACCAGTGCCTCCATAAGGGACTCCAATAACGCCAATATCGACAGGGCCAGAACCATTATATGACTTACCGTTAATACTTAATAATCCTAGTTGACTTGTTTCAACTGTAATTTCGCCATTTGTATTTTGACTAATTTTAGTCACAACACTTGGTAAGGTACTACCTTGAGTAGTAGCAGTTTGTGTGGTTTTTAAGTTAAAAGTTCTAGCGGTACTACCATTATAAGTGGTGCCATTAATTTTTAAATTTGCCAGAGAAGCTGCTGTCGCAGTAATAACGCCATTAGCGTCTTGTGAAATTGTCTTAATAAAAGAACTAGAATTTCCACTTGCACTTGGAGTTGAAACAGCAGTTTGAGTAGTTTTGTAGCTGCTATCTCCACCTAATAGTTCCCATTTGCTAGCAGAACTCCAAACATATTCTCTGCTTGAGCCGCTGTCAATAATTACGTCACCAGCCTGCTTTTTGCTGAAGTCGTAGCCAGAAATTTTAGGGTCAGTAGTTGAGCCGTCAGTAATGGCTACAGTTGCTACACCGATGAAGTGCATTGCATTAGATAGACCCAAACTGGTTCTTAATGTTGTAGCGCTTAAACTTTCACCAAGCTTCAAAGCGTTATCTGCTATTGTTACTAAAGTTCCATCAAATCCTAAACTCTTAAGTAATTGCGCAGCAGTTAAAGTGTCACCTAAATATACATCGTTTCCAGCAATAGAAACTTTTTGTAAACTTCTGTTCCAAGGAATTAAACCATCAGTTCTAAAATGGTAATTTGTACCATCGTAATAAACAATATATTTACCAGCAGGCAAATTATAGTTTGTTGCAGATGAAGCAATGCCATTAATCCAAATAGGCTTTGCACCAGTGCTATTAATATTTAAGGTTAATGCTGATGCTGCACTATTTGCTGTTTTTAGAGTTAGCTCAAAAGTATTATGTTTGGTTAGTACATAATTTTTTGCATCGGAAGACGCCTTCGCGGCAGTGTCTGCTGCAGTGTCGCATCTGACGCTGGTGATGGTATAAGTCGTATTGTCGTTATCCCAAAACTCTCTAATCCAACCAGTGCCATCATATACTAACGACATGACTGCGCCAGCTACCCAGCCACTAACATCATCATCAGTAGACATTGCCGTAGTGCCATAACGATATAATGGTTTGGCTCCCGTGCTATTAACATTTAAAGTGGGATTTTTTACAGTATTATTATTAGTAAATTTAACAGTAATACGAGCGCCCGTAACCAATGTGAAAGTACCACCAACAGTTACAGTTTTTGCTGCTGTTCCTGCAGCCGTAGAACATACTCCATAATGAGTAATATCTGCAGAACCATTAAATGCTACACCATCAATATATCTGGTGGTGCTTAATGTGCTTGCCATTCCTGCTGCCAGACTGGACTAACTTATCCATGTTGGAGCTGTAGTACCAGAACCAGAGGAAACTAATACATAGTCTTTAGTGCCAGCTGAAGTGGGCGCAAAATATGTACTATTACTTGTATACCCTTTACTTCCATTTAAAGTTGGAAGCGCGTAATACAGAGTATTAGAAGTAATTAAATTTGTATTCTAGGCCGCAGCGGTTGCAGAGGTGTTATTTGTAATAGCTCTAAATGCAACTGCATTGGTGCCATCGCCAACAAGAACTTTGCCACTATCAAGAGTATACCGACCAGTACCGCCCTGTGCTACGCCAAGGTATCCCGTTAAACCAATAGTTAAACTATTTACGGAAGTATCTTCGCCGCCTTGCAAGCTTAAAGCGCTTGTTTTGCCGAGATCGACAATAAGGCTCACAGCGTTGGCCCATTTGGTAGCAGTGTCTGCATTGCCAGTAAGATTACCATAAATATTACCTATAAAACGCGAATCACCGGCGACCAATAAATCTTTTAATTGTGCCATTCGTTATTGCTCCTTTCTCTTGAATATTTCTCTATAAAAATATAATTTTTTAATTTAGCTAGTTGCCTTTAATTGGCCAAAATAAAATAATGGGAGACGAAACTTAAGTTCCGTCTCCCATAAATTAAAATTCGTATAAAGAATTAGAAGTAATATTTGTTTTACTAATTTTAACAGCTTTATCAGAAGTTGTATCTTCTTCTGTTACTGAAGATACTTTTATAAGACCTGTTTTAGTGATTAATGGTGTCGCAGTTTCATTTTCAATAAATTCATACCCAAATAAGTTTCCCTTATTATCTAAGCCTGGTCGACATTCATATAATTCTAAAATATCTGTGTCACTGAGTGCAGTAACATAAGTGCGGAAATCACTCTAATAGCCGATAAACTTTTCTCCTGTTGGAGTATATCCTCCCAAACCCCACTCTGAAGTCTAATTACATTTTAATACAGTGCCCAATGATGTAAAATCATTAGTTGTCTTTAATAACCCGTCAAAATACACTTTAATTATGCCTTTATCAAAAATAAAAGCATAATGATGCCACACGTTATCTGTGGTTGTCGAGGTTCCTGTGGTTACACCCTATTTAGTTCCATTTATATTCCAATAAGACCAAAGGCTCGATGACCCCGCTATGCGACCTCTTACAAAATTATTAGAACCAAAATTAAAAAAGTTTGGCGCAGTACTATTTAAAGTATTTGTTTTAAACCATCCGGTGATAGTTAACTAGTCTACAGTTTGTTCATTAGAAAAAAATGCGGGTATGGCAATAAAATCGGTATTATCCTTCCAGCGCAAGCTACTATTATATCGCATGGTGTCGGGGGAAGTTTCCATTTGCTAAACAGCAGTGCCTGCGTGACCGTATCCAGAAGCATCATTTACTCTTAGAATATCGACTCCTGCATCTGTTGGATTGGGAGTCCAATCTGTTGGAGCTTCACCAATTTCCAATTTTAAATTTTTAATATACCAAGTATTGTTATTTGTTGCCGCAGGTCTATTATAAGGCTATATTGCAACACCAAAACCTGTTATAGTAATGCCAGTCGGAATGGTATAAGACATCGCAACTCTACCAGTGCCTTTTTTCTCTAAGGCGTCCGCACAAGGATAAGCCGTTTGTGAGGCTCCACTAGAATTTGTATAGTATAAGTACAAATGACATCCGTAGCGATCTTTAGTATAATCGCCTGTATTATTTAATCGGTTTCCTTCTACGCTATAATCAAATGAAAACCAAATTTTCTTACCAGGTAAATTGGCATAAGGCATCAATGAAGTGTCAAAATCCGCAGAGCCAGAAGAGGATACTGTTCCATTTTTATTTGTATAAATATTATAATTTCCTTTTAATAAGTTCCAATTGCCATTAAAACCGTTATCTAACGGATAGTGAAGGATTAAGCCTTTAGCAAGTTCATGCACTTCTTTTTTAGATAAACAATGGTCATAAATACGAATATCATTATAATAGGCATTTGGGTATCCGGTAAAAGTAGTACCCGCCGCATTTGTGCTTCGTGCGCCAATAACTAAGTTAGAGGCTTCTTTTGGAGTAATTGATATTGTATTTTTTAGTTCTCCATTAATATACATATATCCGGTGGAGTCAGAAACACAAATTGCTAAATGATACCAAGTATTTAATTCTAAAGTTCCAATACTACCACTTAAATTTAAACGAAATACAGCAGTTGTTTTATTCTCAGAAAAAATTCCTAAAATAAATTTGCTGTCACTAGATGAACTTCCATTTAGAGAGATGCAATAAGCATTAGAATTTGAAGGAAATGATACAAATTTTACCCAGCAACAAGCAGAAAAATTTGATGCATTTTGTAAAATAGTGCAATTTGGATAAGATAAGGTTTTGCCATTTAAATGATAGCAAGAACCAGTTTTTCCATTTGTGTTTAATACAGCTCCTCCGTCTTTTAAAACGATATCGCTTAATCCATAATTATTTAAATTTTCATTTAAAGGTAGCCATAACTTTAAGCTCATAAAAGCACCACCTTAATTGAATGAGAAATATAAATACTCATTAGTGTCATCATATTTCATTTGAGGACCATTGGTACTAACCTTAAATGTATTTGATGTAATTGATTCAAAACCAGTCATTAAAGCGGGAACTGTTAATTTAACATCACCGCTGCCATTAAAGCTGGTAGTGGTAGCTGTTCCTGCAATATCATTAATGGAAAAATTACGAGCAGTTTTTAAAATTGTAGCCTTTGCTGCGGTTCCTGTGAAAGAGGTTCCTGTAAATGTAGTTGCATATACATTATTCCAATACGCAGAAGAAGAGCCTAAAGTTCTGGTACCATTAGGAAGAATGTTGGCTTTCATTGTTAAATTTCCAGTTAGAGTACCGCCAGCAAGAGGAAGGTATAATCCCGCAGCGCTTTCTTTACCCATTTGCAAGTACTTGGTTAATTCTGAAGCAATAACCTTGTTGCTCAGTGCGTTTTCACTAGTTTCACTCAGTTCCGTGTCAACAGGACGGGTGTATTCTGTACTACCCAGATAAATTCTTTTTGTGTCAGTAAGAAAATATAGAGTGTCGGTATCTTTGGTAAGATTAGTAAAATTACTAGATGTACCTCGACTCAATTTTACCATATTATCTGCCATTTATATTCTCCTTTCTTACTTTATTTTTCTTTTACATAAAATTTCAAAAAATAGATACTATAATGTATCTATTCTGGCCAATATAAGAAAAATGGCAGGAACTAAAAAAGTTCCTGCCATAAGATTAATTGTTTAACTCAAACATTTCTTCTTCTGTAGCGTTTTTTTCAACGAAGGTGCGCAATAACTATGCCACGGGCGTGGACTCTTCTGCTTCCAGTTCTTCAAGACGAGTGTTAATTTTATCTGACTCATGAAGTTCTGTAATAGCAGTGCGTAGGCGGTCTACTGCTGCGCCTTGAGCATCAATCATTTCTTGTAGATAGTGGTCATTTAAATCAGACCAGTTCTTTAATTTTTCGATTTCGTTTTGTAGACGAGAAATGCGTTCGTCCTGTTTTTCAACGATAATCAATAATTGGTCTAAACTAATAGGTGCCATAGCGTAATCTCCTTTTCACCTTTTACTCAGAGCTTATGCTCCTAATAAACATTAGTTTTTAGGGAAAAAGATTAATCAATTTTGTCCAGCTAGAACTCCACTCTTGGTAATCCAAGCGACAGCAAATGCCTCTAACATAATGAATTCGCAAATCATCACAGTATAGGAAGGGAAGCTTAATACCATTCCCAATACTACAAATAGCATTGCAATTAACATAATAGTTCCACAGACATAGTATAAGATATTTCTATTCTTATGCCCGCCTTTGGTGAATTGTGTTAGAATCATCATAGCAAAAGATAAAAATAGCACTGCCGCAGCGATGCCATGAATAGTGTTAGATATAGCGCTTGGTAAAGCAAATAATCCAAGATATGGACCTGCGCCCTCTGCACTACAGGGGCAAGCTACGATTAGTAGAGCCGCAACTGCCGCTATTAAAGTATAACCTCTATCGCCAATATCGGTCGAGATGTTCCAAATGTACTTAATCCAAATTAGAGCT
>JAEIGA010010958.1_pt1 | contig 13756 bp, 18 predicted proteins | sample 9270691 | NCBI WGS metagenome assembly JAEIGA01 (sample SAMN17057246, study PRJNA624740) | gut metagenome | biome: biome; isolation source: fecal sample | host: Bos grunniens | place: China: Xizang | collected 2019 | reverse complement strand
TTCGCCCATTGAGCCGTAATCAGTGGGCAACAAAGGAGAAAGCACAATGGCTTACATTGACGGAATCAAAATCAAATGGGTTGCCCGTTTCGGGAAGAATGGCAAGAAGTATGTTTGGGAAAACCCAACCCAAAAGAAACTCGATCAGTTGATTGAGAAATACGGAGTTGACCAAATCACTAGTGATGGGGTTTGGCTTCGTTGGTAAGGAGAACATTATGAAAAAAACAAACAACATTAGCGATGTTGAATTTGCTATCAACCAAAAATTCTTTGGTTATAAAACAAAAGAAGAAATGCAAAAAGCGGTAAAGCGTCACGAAATGGCTTATGCGCGCAAAAAAGCAAAAGAACAACGCGAGGAAAAGTCATACGAAGAATGGCTCAAAAAAGAGTTCTATTAAGGAGTATTTATGAAACGAAAGAAATTGAAAATAAGACGCATTGTCCTTGGGGTTGGCTTCTGCGAGATGGCAAAGAAAATCGGGATCAGCACCCAAGCGTATTACAAGATCGAGAACGGAATCTCGTGCCCTAAGTTGGAAGTCTGGAAGAAGATTCAAGAAATTCTCCAATTAAGGGACGAGGAGATGTGGGAGATCATAAAGGAGTGAGTTATGGGCTTCGATGAATGGCTCTCCCTCAAAACCCAATTCTCAAAAGCCGACTTCTTCCAAAGGGTCAGAGAGGTTATGTCACCTTACGATCTAGAGGAAGAGGAACAAGAGAACAAACTGATATTCCGTGGAAAGACGCTCCCTTACGAAAGATGGGAGTATAACGAAATGGACATCACCGACCGCAAACTCATAAGGTTTGAGCAAGACTATAAAGCGGTGGCGGAGTTCCGCGAGGATATGTGCAGTTTCGGTTGCGAGGTTAAGGGTCGCGGAGAATATGGCGGTCAACAATGCCCGTTTAAGACGCGCCAAGACCTAGAGGGTATGTCCGCACCACTAAGAAGCCGTTTGAAGCCGAGACGGGCGCATTACGAACAAATGAGGTTATTCTGATATGAGATTATTCAACGGAGATTGCCTAAGCGTTATGCAAAGCAAGGAATTTCAAAGCCTTGTTAATGGCAAAATGGCGGTAATCGTCACCGACCCCCCATTCAATATCAATTACCACTACAAGAACTATAAGGACAAGATGAAGGAAGCGGATTACTACTCGTTCTTAAAGAAAGTCCTTATCTACCCAAGCGTTATCGTGCATTACCCAGAAGCGATTTGCCGTTTGTCTATCGAATTGGAGTGCGCTCCGACTAGGGTTGTGAGTTGGGTCTATAACTCGAACACCGCTCGCCAACATCGCGACATCGCTTTCTTTGGGATAAACCCCGATTTCAGGAAAGTAAAGCAACCATACAAAAACCCGAATGACAAGCGGATTGCCGAGAGGATAGCGCAAGGCAAAGGGGCGAGACTTTACGATTGGTGGGAGATCAACCAAGTCAAGAATGTCTCGAAATCGAGGGGGGGTATTCACACCCTTGTATTATGCCGTTGGAAGTCTTGAAACGCGTGATCGGCATACTTCCCGAAAATTGCGTCATCATCGACCCGTTTATGGGCAGTGGCACAACGGGTGTCGCGTGCAAGGAATTGGGGAGAGACTTCATCGGGATAGAATTAGACGAGACTTATTTCAAGGAAGCAGAAAGGAGAATTTATGGACATCAACACAATTAAACTCGGAGACGCTTACGAACTCATTAAGCAAGTGCCCGACAAGAGCGTGGATTTGATAGTCACCGATCCGCCTTATGAATACGCTCAATTAAGCGGTGGTGGAATTGCTGGACAAAGAGAGTTTTTCAAAGAAATCCAAGATTCTAAGATTGACAAAGGCTTCGATTATTCGTTGTTGGACGAGTTTGTGAGGATTTGCAAAAAGATAAATATCTATATATGGGTCAGCAAAAAACAATTCAAACCAATTTTGGATTATATGGTCGATAAATACGGGTGCAAATGGGATTTGATTGTTTGGGGGAAGTCAAACGCAGTCCCTTTGTGCAACAATCAATATCTCCACGATTGCGAATACTGCTTGTATTTCCATAAAGGCGTTAATTTGAAAACATCTTACGATACCGCGAAAACAATTTATGTTTTGCCAACAAACCAAGCGGACAAACGCCTTTACAACCACCCGACAATCAAGCCAGAAGAGATCATCGAGAACTTGATCCGTAATTCGTGCGGGGGGGGGGTTAGTATTTGACCCATTTTCGGGGAGCGGAACTACCTGCGCGGTCGCTAAAAGGTTGGGGCTGAATTACCTCGGCTTCGAGATCAACCCAAAATGGCACGCGGTGTCCTTGGATAGATTAGAGGGCATAACCGCGAAAGACCGAAAGCAGGGGCACACGCAACTGAAACTATTTTAAAAGGAGAGTTTATGAATAAAAGAACTTTGATCGCGGTAATCATCGCAGGCGTTGGCGCGCTTGGCTCGTTGGTGTCATTGTCATTCGTCCCATTTGAAAAGGACAGAGTGCAGGCGCAGGTCGATAAGGTAGTCCTCAAAATGGACACCCTCGAATACAAAGTCCACATCAACTACATCAAAGCCTTGGAGCAAAGGGTCGATGAATGGTATATCGTCAAGGACATCAAGCAGGGGGCGAACTCCCACGGGATCGGAATCTTGACAACCTACCGCAACCTATGGGGCAACATCGAGAGGAAGTCATTGTCGAATGTCTACTATACGGGGGTGATCTACTCCGAATGAGATGTTATTTATGCGGTGCGCCTGCCACCGATCGCCACCATATGCTTAACGGCTATATGAGGAAAAACGCGGAGAAGTATGGTCTCGTTGTCCATCTGTGCAGGAACTGCCACAATGAAGTCCACTTTGGCAAAAGGTCTAAAGAATTGATGGAGAAATTAAAAAAAGAAGCCCAAGCGAGGTTTCAAGCCGAACACCCCGACCTAGACTTCTTCAAAATCTTCCACCGAAACTATTTAGACGAAGGAGAAGCGGTCTCTTACACGATAGATACCGAATTACCCTTCTAAAACGCCCATAGAGCCGAATTAGCCCTTTAGAGGATAAAATACCCTATTGGGCTTTTTTCTTCGCTTCTAGTGCCTTTAAATCCTCTTCCGAGATTTCGATATACTCTTCCTTCTGCCTTTCTTTATATAAAGCGGTGTCGGGAACTTTGTTGGTTAAACGCCAATTCAAGTAGCCCTCTAAGACTGCGATACGCCCCGAATACGGCTCGGTGAGTTGTTGGGAGACGATCTTCCTAACCCTAAGCATACCTTGCAGGGCTTGCCAGCCGATCAAGAGGACATCTTCCGTCACCTTTAGGCAATAATAGAGGAACGCCTGAACTTGATCCTCGAATTGTTGTTGGTCTGCGGTCAAAGAGAACGCGGTGATGAAAGCCGAGGTCATAATCATAGAGAAAACAACGCTCGAAGAAGCCCTCACTCTTCCGACCACGAGAGAGCCACGCGTCTTAACGCCCTTAATGGACGGAGAGCCGTCAATTTCAAGTTCAAAAACGGCAGGGTCAACCTCGAAGTATCGGACGGCTATCGAATCGATGTTCTTTTCAATGAAGTCTGGGTCTTTGAGTGCTTCGAGTTCCTTCCTCTTACGGCAGTAAAGGTTTTTCTTCTTCTTTTCCTCGTTTTCCTTTAGGTCGGACGAATAGAGAAGCCTGTCCCTTTGTCGGGAGACGCGATTCAAGACCGCGATTTTCCGATTGATGAACGAGATATAGGTCTTTTTCTTCTGCTCGCGGTTATATATCTTCGCCACATAATACTCGAAGTCGGGTTGCTTCTTCTCCAAGAGTTCGTAATAGCGTTTAATGAGACCTTCCAAAACCTTGTTCTTCTTGATCTCGTTGTCCATCATCAAGTTAATGCCGATATTGAACGCGCAAACGCCAGCCACGGTCTTTGTCATAACCGTCCCCCAGAAACTAGCCGTGGTCAAATACTCGATGTGGAATGTTAAGGTGGCGAAGTCCAAACACCCAAAAATCGCCAAGATGATGAAAAGCAAAATGGCGTTTGCCGATTGCTTGATGATCGCTTCCCTTTTTGTGGACGCGACCGAGGTAACGCCCGAAATTAAATCGTTTGCTTCCGAAATAGCGTCATATAGTCCCATAGTTTATCCCTCACTTTTTGACTTTTACTTTCACCTTTTTCTCGGCTAGTTCCTCTTTGTATGCTTCTGCGGTCATATCTTGTTTTGCTTTGTCGATTCCGCTTTGGATTTCCTTCGCTTTCTTGTCCGCTTGCTTCGAGCCAATATCTAAGCCATACGCCCCCAAGATACCGAACAAGCCGAAGAGCATAATGTAAGCAAGGTCATTGATGATCTTTCCTAATAAGAACAAGATTCCCGTCACAACCGCCCAACCAATGATTAGGGTGACGAACGAGTTTTCAAACTTCTTTTTGGAGACCAAGTAAACGGCTAACCCCATAACCGCCATACTAAGGAAGAACGCGAGAGACATCTTCGTTCCGTCATACTCGATAAACCACTCATTGTAATTCGCGATCCCCATAGCGACAAAAGGAGTGATGACCGAAAGGAACTCGCTCGCGAAGCAAATTCGGGAGATTCGTTTATAATGCTTCTTCTGCTTGGTCGGGGTGCGTTCCATCTTCTTCTCCTTTTAGGGCATTTTCCGCCCTTTCTTTGAAGTCCGCGATGATTTTATCCAATTCTTCCTTCTTCGCTTCGTAGAGGGCTTTTTCCTGCTCTAAAAGCGAGGTGGCGGTCTCTTTGGCTTTCTCCGCTTCTTCCTTGGCTTTGGTTTGAAGTTTCTCGAAGTCGGCATAAGTGGCGATCAATTCCTCATAGCGCGCGTGCCGTTCCTCTTTGTGAGATAAAAACTCACAGATACCTTCCTTGACCTTCTTGTTGGCGGTGGTTTCCGCAATGGTCTTAAGGCAGTTCTCCAATTCCTCTTCTTCGGACAACGCCAAAGCGAGCCGTTTCTCATACTCTTCTTTGAGTTCCTTAAGTTCGGCTTCCTTCTCTTGCTTGATCTTGGATAGTTCCTCGGACATCTTGCCTGCCTTTAGAACAACCTCGTCATAGCCGACCTTCACTTTGTTGAAGAGTTTTTTGCCGAGCGAGGTCTTGGAGAAGATAACCAAGAGGTAGATAAAACCAAAGGTGACGGACATAACCGACACCACAACGGGCATATTGAAGAACGCCCCTAGATTTTCCTTAATCGTTTCCCAATTCATCGTCCTCTCCTTTCAAGATTTTGATTTGCTTTTTGAGTTCGGCAATCTCGGCTTCTAGTTCCGAGAGTTTTTGATCGTGGGCTTCCTTGAAGGATAAAACTTCGTCTAAGTATTTCTCCGCTTCCTTTTGCTTGGAAACGAAGTCCTTTAGTTCAAGGTCAACAACGGGGGCAACGAAAACTAAACTGCCCTTGTATTTAATCAATGTGGCTTTCTTCATTTAGATACTCCTCTAGTTCGTTAATATCCTTGCGCCACTGCTTCCTAAGAACGAGTTTCGCTTGGTATTCCTCTTTGAGTTCCGCTTTCTCTTCCTCGGTCTCGCATTCAGCAATCTTCGTCACGATGTAATCCGTATCACTTAGGTATTTCTTAAGTTCCGCGATTCTCTGGACGGCTAAATTACGGGCGTTTTCCTCGGTCGGGTCATTGGGAATAAGGATAGGACGAGTTTTGGCGATTTGTTTTTGCCCCGTTAGGTTTCCTTTATCATCTAAGACATCTTCCTCGGCTTCGTATTCCTCGGTAGACCATTTGAGTTCGTGGCGCGCCAATTTCTCGATTTCGTCTTGCGATAAAAGGTATTTGTTCCCGTTTTTAAGAGGGTCGATTGGGTGCTTCTGCCAATTGAAGTCACCGCATGGAGTGCCCCAGACTTTCTCTTCGGTTAGGTTTTCGTTTTCCATAATTGTCTCCTTTTATTCAATGCCGTAGATGGCGGTTGGAATAAGCAATGCTTCGGTTGTGGTAGCACCATTTTTATATACCGCTTGGATTTGGATATTGCCCGATGAGAACAAAATCGCCCTTGCGAATGTGCTTCCATCTGTTGAATTGCTCATAAGTATTCCGTAATACTCGCTCCCTGTGTTTTGAATATTGACCCTTTCATATTTTCTAAACCCTGTAGGAACAAACTTATATTCAATGTCCAAAAACCTATAGTCGCTTAGAGGTAGACCCGTCAAAGTTGTAGCGTCAAATGCAACATTCGGATTCCCATTCTCCCATAACTTAACCCCCTCAACATCTATGGCGTGCATAACAGGGCCGTTCCAGTCCACGAATGGTTTTGCGGTGTCTCCGAGGTTGAGCATTATGTTGGAATAAACGCTCGTATTCGTTACCGCAGTTTCCCTAGAGGCATAGAAATAGAACTTAATGTCCGCGTGCGAAGCCAAAGTGAAAGTAATTCCGCTTTCTGGGTCTCCGCCAATGATTCCGTCTTGCGTGTCTTGGTTATAGATATAAACATATTTAACGCTCCCCGAAACATCGCACTTGAAAGTATAAGTCCCAGCGTCAAGACCTATGACTTTTGAAGTCGAAACATACGCTTCGTTTGTAGAACTTACAGAGATACTCGAAAATGGAAACAAATTCAGCGTTTTCTCATACTCTCCCCTAAGCCAATTCTCCCCGTTTTGGTCTAACTGACTAAGGGGTTGGTTTTTGAGGACGGGTTGGGTGTAGGGGGTGGCGAGTTCGTATTCCAATAATCCCGTTGGAGCAGTTGTCGAGGAGCCGTTTTTGACAATGATTCTAGGATTTCCACCCCAAGAAAGCCAATGGGTAGATAATTGCCCATCGACCAAATTAACATAGGATTCTTTGGTTGTTTCATAGTTATTGCAAACCGCGTTCACATTGTCTGGAATGTTGAACAAAGTGACCCAGCATTGGTTGTCGCTCGCGCTATAAGTCCAATCAAGCGTGCCTAAATCGACATACCCCGTCCCCCTCGTCACCACATCATAATCCGCATTACTCGTATCCACGGAATCATACGCGCCTAAGTGATAAAGGGCTTTGAGGTGTTCGGATTGGGTGGCGGTTGGAATCGGTTGATTCTTAATGACCTTCTCGGTGTATGAAGAAATCGTCTCAAACTCCAAAAGCCCGAGCGGTCTTGCGGTGGAAGAGCCGTTGATGATGACGATGTTACCGACTAGGTTGATAGCAAATTGCGTTGCGCCAGAAAGATCGTTGTAAGCGACAACCTCGCCATCGCTCCATTTGCAATGCGCCACCTCGGATTGGGAAGGAATCGACATTTTGCCGTCCATAGGATAGGTAGAAGTCTCCCAAGTCCCCTCGTTTGAGTAGTAGGTAAAGGGAATGGAAGCCAAATCGAGATAGCCCGTTTTCCTCGTGATGACATCGTAATCATCGTTAGAGGTGTCCACGCTATCATACGCGCCCAAATTGTAGAGGGCTTTCAAACTCTCGGCTTTCGTGGCTAATGCGAAATTACCGCTTCCACCGATGTTCTCCCCGTTGATCGTTTTCAAATTCAATGGGGAAGTGGTTTCCGAAGTTCCATCGCTATAATCGATTTGGAGTTCATTGTTAGCGGTGACGCTGATTTGATCCACGCCAACGCCATCATCGCCCTTTGCGCCTTGTTCGCCTTGCACGCCTTGCTCGCCTTGAATGCCTTGGACACCTTGAATGCCTTGCGGACCTTGCGGACCTTCGATGTCTCCTTCATTCTCCCAAACGCGGACACCATTCTTCTCAACGGCTACATAGACATCTTTCGGGTTGGTAGCGCCAACGAAATAAGCCGTGCCGAGCGGAACGGAAGTAACAAGGGGTAAATCGGTCTCCGCCAAAACGGAATGCGAAACAACGAAGGAAGTTCCATCGTCACCTTTTTCCCCTTTTTCGCCTTGGACACCTTGAATGCCTTGGATACCTTGGACACCTTGGATACCTTGCGCGCCTTGATCTCCCTTTTCGCCCCTAAGACCTTGAATGCCTTGGAGACCGCGATCTCCCTTATCGCCTTTGTCCCCCTTGTCACCCTTATCGCCCTTTGCGCCTTGGATACCTTGGAAACCTCTATCGCCTTTGTCTCCTTTATCGCCTTTTTCGCCTTGGAGACCGCGAGGGATACCGAAAACGAAATTGAGCGTCCATTCTCCGCCTTGCCCCATCGAAGCGGTGACATCAACCGAAGCGTTCTGCCCCGAAGGTAGGGTGGTTGTGGTGACATTGCAGGTCGGTGCGCTCATTTGCGCGAAGGTATTTAGGAGTTTGAGTTCAAAGGTATCTTCCGTTCCTGTTCTAATCGTTTTGTAGCGAAGTTCTGGAATATGATCTTCCCCCGTTACATTTGCGATGATTACGCATTGGTTTGGCTGGAGATTGTCTAAATCGTTATTTGCTTCCGCCAAAGATGTATAGCAACGGCAATTCGTAAGGCAATACTTGCTTTGTTTTGCCCAAAGCGCATTCGTTAAGTTTTGGTATTGCGCTCCGCTGATGTTATCGATGTCTGGATTATAGGAAGTCGGGTTGATCGTTAAGATCACTCGGTAGGTATAGAGGACTTTATTCGTTCCAACATCGGTCAATTCAAAGGAAACAACAACATTTCCATTGATTGCGGTTTGCGCGGAAGTGAGGGTGAACTTATAACCTTGATATGTATTGCTCTGCTGGGCTACTCCGCTTTGAAAATTCTCTTGGTTGAATCCATAGGTAACGCCCAAAAGAGAGTTAGTGCTACCATCGGGAAGTTCAAAGATTGCTTCTGCGTTGTATGCGTCATTAGACAATCCGTCAACCGCAACCGCGATTTCATTAACATTGTTGGAATTTTGGGTGATGATGTCGGTAAAGTTGATGTCTTTGACCGACCCGTCTTTGTTGAAGATCACATAATTCATTATCTATACCTCTTTGAAAATTATATCCTACTTACCTTTAGCGTGAAATATAGAACATTGTCGGACGAATTACACGCAAAGAGGATATTGTCATTCTCGTCACACACCGCCCAAGACTTATGCCCTGCCATAGGCGATCCACCGAAAGCGAGACTAAAGTATTTGTTATATGCCTGATAAACAACACTTTGGGCTTCGTTCACAAGAGTTCCCATCGCTTTCGTGTCAAGGACGGAGTATTCCTCGGTGTCGGAGTAGTAGAATCTCAATGCCCTTTCCTTCATAACCCCATTCACGAAGAAGTTGTCCTCGATGAACGCTTTTCCGATAATAACCTTTTTGGGGTGGAACGGGATAAATGCGGTCTGGAAGTTGAGCGCAAAGACCTCATTCGGTTGCTTGTTGGTTTGTAGTTGTGGGATTTGGAACGCCCATTCGCTCGAAGAGACTGACGGAAGGACGGGGAAATTTGCGTTAAATGTCTCAACATCATCTATTTGCAAAGAAATGGTAGGCTCTTCCAAGTATCCTTGCGCGTCCGTGTAAAGAACATATTTTGAGTAATACTGATTCGAGCCAAACCACCCACTACTGACCGAGAACTGCAAACTTGCGACCATTGGATCATCGTAAGACATCTCAAAGCAGATCACATCTCCTGCCCCGTATCTATAAGATGGGAGAAAGAATCTATGCCCTGTTGCGGTGTCATAATCATACCAATAAAGCGAGACATCGTTTAGGGTTGTCAAATTGGTTGAAACATTAAATGAGTTCGCCATCGCTTTGCCGAAAGCCGACAAAGACCAACAACTAGCCACAATGGATAGATGAAGATTCAAATCCGTTTGGTTGTCGAACACATAGCAAAAATCCGTGATGATCTCCTCGCTCTTCGTGGTGAGTTCGTCCGAGACGGAAGATAACCTCTTTTCACGAAGGATTTTCTTGTTTTTTGAGAGTTCATTGTAGTCCTTGATGAAGGATACTTGCCCTTGGTATAAATCATCACCGATACAAGTATAACGGCAGTTGTTGGCAGTCCATTGCTCGCCTTGGTAGGTCAAGACGAAGCCTTTTTGGATACGATCTTCCCAAGAGGTTGCCCTATGAGTGACATTCAAGGTCGGCTCGCCCATTCTAAAGGACAATCCCAAAATGTTTAGACCAGCCTTTCCGAGGTCGATAGAGCCACTCGCTTGGTCGATGGGCATTTCCCCATCGTATTTGTTGGCGTAGGATTCGACTTTGAAAACGCCATTCGCGGAAGAGTGATACTCAACTTTGAAATAAGGGATAGACCAATCGTATGAAGTGTCCGAGTTTTGGCTATTCGGCAACAACTCTGGCGAGAAGGAAGTCACCCTCGAAACGCCAAGACACAACGAAAGGGAAGCCTTTGTCGCGTTGACTAAGTTCTTTCTGTAAAGACCCCACGAATCCGAATAAGACAAAGACAGATCGATGTATTTATCATTCTTCGTATAGGTGATGGAATCGGCTTGATGTGAAAAATCGTTGGAATCATACTCGCTCGGAAGATCGCTAACATCTAGGGTGGAACTCCAAATGCTTTGCTCGTATAACCTCTCGGTCATATCGATTTCATATCCATCAAACGCCATATAGCCAACAGAGCCGTTGAAAATGCTGATTTTAGCCAACTGCTTGAATGAGATAATATCGTGGATAGGGCTAGACACCCTAAACACTCTATCGTTTTCCGCGACAACGCCAATTTGCTTAGAGGAGACGGGAGCATATACTCTTTGCCCTTTTGGAAAATCCGTTTTGATTCTCGCGTCTTGGTAATAGCACATCAATCCATTGATGAAACGCTCTTCGCCAATCGCGCTATTTTTAGCGATGACGCTTGGGTTGGCAGTTCCCGTTTTCTCGTTGAAATAAGTGATTCCAAGAGTGCCGTTTTCGTCCATCGTGAAAATCGCGTCAAACAACCTAAAGACTTCCGCGACCGCTTCATAAACGGAGCATTGCGTGAATGTCATATTGGGCGCGATGGTGTTGTTCAATAGGTTATATAAATCGCCAGAAGCAGGAAGAAGGAACAAACTATCCCTCGTAAACCATTGCAAAGAGGAAGTGCCGTTTGAAGCGTATTTTCGCACCCTGTGCCTTTGCTCGGATCGGTTTTTGATCTCTTCCAAAATGGAGTAGGCGGTATGGATATAGGTCTCCGCGATGATCTCAAAGCAAACATTCCACCCCAACAAGTGGGTCTCTTGTCCGTCTGGGTCATTTGGGTCTAAAAACCCGTCAACGCCAGCATAATAAAGCGGTCTATCGGTTGTGGTCTTGATGTAGATATTGGTTGCGCCTTGGTTTATGAGTTCTTTGATCCTTGGCGAATCGAACTCGCCATTGTAAATAGATGTGTCGAAAGTGATTTCTTCATCGTCATCATCGCCATTAAGCGTCCAATAAAGACGGGCTTTCCCTTCGTTTAGCAATTCCGTCCTATCGCTCTGGAAGTTTGCGAACTCCGATGAGTTTTTGAACATCTTTATTTTGCCCGTTGTGTTGTATGCCGTATCATTGATCGCCCCGAAGAAGAACTGCGTTGTCAATTTGACATAAGCCCTAGAGCATTTCTCACCGCTTGGAATGGAAAGTTTCTTTGATACGAAACCTCGCGTTGTTCCCGTGCCAATCAAAGAAAAATGGTATCTTCCGTGCGTTACGATCTCGACATCTGGAAGCGCGGTCAATGTGGTTTTCCCTTTCCTTGGGTAAGGCGGTTGGGAAAAGACGGAGTTCCGCAACATTCTCTTCGACAAAATCCTTGTGCTTTCTGCACAAGTGACCTCGTGTTTGTATAATCCAGAGGTTGGGGTATACGGCTCTACGCTATCGGAGATGGTGATGAAATATGAGGAAGAATTATCCTCGTGACCGATCTCCACTCTTTGCATAGGGGCGATGGGGTCTGGGCTTGAATTGATGAACGCAAAAGAAGCGGAATCCAAGGTCTCGTCCAAGACCTCGCTCTCCGATCCCATAATGAGGACATTTAATCTCGTTCCGTTTAAGTAGACTGTCATACGCTAACACCCCCGTTGTCGATGGAATCGCCCAATAAGAGTTTATTTTGCGCTTGGCGTTGGTTTTGGATTCGGTAAGACTGCTCTGCTCTTAAGTGGTTTATGGTCGCGGAATAGGGGTTGAGGATATTCCTAACGATCGTGTGAAGTTCCTGTTGTTGAAGCAACGCCCTTTCATCGCCCGTCTCCGCTTGAAGCCAAGTCGCGTGGGTTGTGAAGATTTTGTCAGAGATGGCAACAACCGCAAACGCGCTCGCGACATAAGGGAAAGCCCTAGCCAATTTGCCGACAACGCCAGCAACTAAAACATCTGGATTGGAAGCGGTTTGGAGAACTTCCTTCGCGTCTCCCGTCACCTCTTGCCACGGCTCGGTTTGCTTGCTTCCGCTTTTCCACGGCTCGGTGTTCGAGGAAGAAGAGCCAGATGTGTTATCGTGGATATAGATGTTGTAGTCCATCATTGTCTCCTCTTCGCCATCGAAATAGTGATCTTGGTCGGCTGACCCTTTGTGATGGGGAGCATACAAGACCTAAGATAGACAACCTCGGTCTTTGTATAGGGAACGGCTGGCGTGTTATCGTGGGCAGGCGTGCCAAGGGAAGGGATAGTGATCGTCAAAGTGATTGGCGTTTCCTCGAAACTATGCGAGAGCCACATACTCACAAACTTCTTGCACGCGGTCGAATTGGACGCGTAAAAGGCGAAGGAACACGCAAAGGCTTCCCCGTATGGCAACCCCTCGGCAACCAAAGTTCCAAGCACTTGATCGTCAATGGAAGATGAGTTGGTTTGAATCGAGCCGTCCGTGAACATCAAAGGAAGGGTGTAGGTAGTTCCCCCGTCTTGGAAAGCGATGGACGCGGTGACCTCGTTGCCGTAGAAATAATCCGAGTTGATGGACGAGAGATAGAGGGTGAGCGTCATCGAGAGATACTGCTCCATAACCTCGATAGGGGTCTTATAGAGGTTGTCCGCCCAATTCTTAAACTCCTTAAAGTCTAGATTTTGGATTTCGCCATAACTAGCGACCGAAAGGTTGGCGATTTTGCCGTCAAGGTTTCTGCCCACGAAGTAATTGTGAAGATACTCGTCTAGGTTAAAGAACTGCTCTTTGAATCTAACGGGGAAGTAGAAGGTGATGGGAATAGCCCAAGTCGATTCGCCTAACCCTTGGACGGGGTTGTAAGAGCCACCCATTTGGGCAACGAAAACCCTAATGATGTTCCGCCCCTGCTTCTGGATCATCGCGGTGTCAGCGTGGAAGCCCGTTGATTTCACATCGTAATAAAAATCATTGACGGGGTTGTTCGCCACATCGTTTAGGACATTGCTGATTAAGGTTACGATTTCCTCTAAGTTCATAATACCTCTCCGTTATATTTGGTGCAGAAGTAGTCGAGAATCGCCCCGACCGCTTTCTCCGAGATGAAGCCCTTGTGTTTAGTCGATCCAGGGTGGAACATACCATTGAAACGCCCCGAAGTTCCGAAGGGGAGAGGTCTCCCAAACGCTCTAGGGATATTGTGTGGATTCGTTCCCTCTTCGAGATATTGGACATAAGGCGCGACCGCACCCGAAAAGTGAATCCTATAAGTGCGAAGGTTATACATCATTCCGCTTGTCGCGTTGTCCTTTAACCGCCCTGTCTTATAGGGAAACCAAGACGCTTTTTTAATTTGGTAGAGGAGTTCGTCCCCGTCCCATTCGATCATAATCATTGCAAGGACACCCCCTTTGGAGAGCGTTCTTCGATGTATTTGTCCGACATAATGCCAG
>JAEIGA010010957.1_pt1 | contig 13756 bp, 15 predicted proteins | sample 9270691 | NCBI WGS metagenome assembly JAEIGA01 (sample SAMN17057246, study PRJNA624740) | gut metagenome | biome: biome; isolation source: fecal sample | host: Bos grunniens | place: China: Xizang | collected 2019 | reverse complement strand
TGGATAAGTTCCCACGGACTAATTCAAGAGCTGACTGAGTGCTTGCTGCGAATAACGTCAAATTGAGAAATGCCCTGTTTATGCGGCTTACAGCGGTTGTTACTTCTGAACTTTTGACATCAATACAACCGTCTCGACATGAGTGGAGGTTAAATGTAGACATATCACTTAGGAGGTCCGGTGTTACGCCGGATCTCCTCACTTATTATACATCATTTTTGTCTTAAAATTTTTGAATTTTAAAAAAATCGAAAATTTCTAAGGGTATTAATGAAACATCGTAAAATGGTGGCATTTTTAAGCTTTGGCGATATACTGAGCGCTTACAAACCCATAAGTCTTACCACCGATTCGAATGTAATACCACTTATCACCCTTTTTATCCTTAACACTATCGCACACGTCAACCAGGTTATCTCTTTTAATGATTGGATAACTCTTAATATTTGGATATTCTTTACCGCCCCAGGTTCTCACGTTAAGAGCTGACGCTGTAACCTTACCTACCCACTTAGGAGTTTTGTTAAGTCCTCCTGAGCTTGAAGTAGTACTCTGAGTAGACTCTTTCTTAGTCGCTGTAGTCGTGGTAGTAGCTTTTTCTTTGTCGTACTTAGGCGCTCCGTATCCTCTGATATAACACCCATTTAGGCTCAAAGAACGCCTTTTTACAGCGTTGCCATAATTTCCCTCAATAACAGAGATTTTTCCGTTAGAGACCTTTTCTACGATTCCTACATGATCTGAGGAACCTTTATTATCTCCTTTACCGTTATCCTCCCAGTCATAGAAAATAATATATCCTGGCTCAGGAGTGATACTCTCGTTCTCGATCCAGGTGCCGGCGTCCTTAAATCCGTTAATCATGTAATCACAACTACACTCTATCGGGAACAGATCCTCCATTCCTGTAGCGATTGCACACGCTGAGACAAACGTAACACACCAAGCGTCGGTATATTTAACCTTGTAGCCTCTAGCTCTTGGCGTGTGTTTATTATACGTATCGATAATTTTTTTATGTGATCCGTCGGACTCTTTATATCCGATCCAGGACTTAGCCTGGTTAATCAATGTACTAGCATATTTACTCATTTTAGTAGCCTCCTTTTTATCGTACTTTGTTAAATTGTACTGAGTAATCAATTTATAATTTTTACTGACGTAGGTACTCGAGGTAGCATATCCATCCACCTTTATCGTCTCCAGGTACTTTTTAGGATCCTGGATACCTTTAAGGTTTTTATATCTGGCCAACTGGATAAACTCGAAGTAACCTTTAACGCCCTCCTCCATAGAGCTATACACACGGAAATTATCTTTAATGACCGTATGGACTCCTGGAGTGTATTCCTCTGAGGTAGTAAGGTTAACGGATCGGCCAGTCCACTTACTACCACATTTCAGACCGAAATAGTTATGATATTTAGAGGCGAGTTTACTCTCGCCCCATCCGGACTCTAAAATAGCCTGGGCAATAATTGGACTACAGACCTTAATATCGTAAGTGGACGCATACTTTTTTACATACTTGGCGATCTTCTCGATAAATTCTGTCTTAGTCATGTTTAACCCTCCTCAATCTGTGAGATGTTCATCAAGATACATACGATACCTGATAACAATACTGAGGATCCTACCACCGTCCAATTGACCTCCGTTATCAGAGCGGTAGATCCAATCACTCCTATAGCTGTCTGAGCCATTGTTTTAATAGTTTTTAAAGCAACTCTTTTAATCCATTCTTTCATGAGATTACCTCCTTACTTAACTGGTAAGTCTTTAAACTTCTCGTGGATCTCATCCATTACGCCATTAGCTCCGAGATTATGGTACTGCTGCCACATATTCTCGAAATTATCCTTAGCGTAGATCGGTGCGTAGCCTTTTTCAGCATACTTGTTATAACTGTTTATTAAGCGATCTCTAAGTAGAGCCTGTACACCTAGACATACAGCTTCAGTTTTAGCGTCGTTTTTTCTGATACGACTGTAAAAATATTTAGTTATAGTAACCAGGATTCCGGATCCTAAAGTTATAGAGACTATACTTATAATGTTACCGATTGACATAACTCTAACTCCTCCTCTCTTGATTATTTAATCCCGGAGGAGTCTCGATATTACCCTGGACTTACTCCGATTCTAGCGCCTCAATACGGGCTATTATATCGGCGATACTTGTATTATTTTCAGTTAGCGGAGTCGTAAGATTATCCGCTAGCGAAGTGGTTAACTCGTCGATATCTGTAGCGTTAACCGCTATATTCTCGGCGTTGGTAGCTATGTTCCTGGCGTTATCAACTACAGCAGCAGCTACCGCCTCAAGATCACTACTTACCTCGTTCATATCACTAATCACCTGGTTATAATCCTCAAGAGCTGTTGTAGCGTCCGTCTGAGCCTGGTCGACTCGTGTACCTAGATTACTCACCGACGATCTAATCGTTGGAATAACCGCCACCGCCTCAGCGCTCTTACTGGTCTGTTCTGTAAACGTTGAGTAAGTGTAGCCAAGAGTAAGAGTATCGTTATCAGGTTTTAATAAATCGATCGTTTGTCGATTACATAAGAGAGTCGAGTCGAAACTGTGAGGAGTCGATACAACTCGTATATAATCTCCGACGTAAAAGCTCTCTATCGACCTATCCAATAGATGTAGATCAATAGCGTTTAACTCAACAGTTATATTCTGATTGATACAGTTACTTAAATACTCCTGACCTTTGGCCAAGAGATTACTAGCGTTTGTCACGTCGTCCCATTCCTGGGATTTAATGATCCAACCGTATAGAGATACTGCGTCCTCATCATAGATATAGTCCAGGTCGTCGTTAACGCTCTTAATAGTTAGCCTCTCGTGAGTATCAGCGTCTAACTCTACTCCTAATGGTATAAGAGCTGTCGCTATCTCCTCACCGGCTACGGTCTTGGTGTAGTCCTTAAGATTAGATCCAAACTCTACCACTTGTGATGAAATATTAGTAAAATCCGCCAGGTAGTTAAGTGTTGGTATCTCGTCGGTACCGTCCTCGCCATGAGTGATATAAAAATATCCCCCGAGAGAGTCCTTTATAAGTCGTGAGTTAAGATTAGATAACGCAGTCTCATAGTAGGAATTACTCCGAGAGATATAATTATTAGGATCCACAACCGTAACGGATCCAATATTAAATTGTTTAAAATCGTCCACCTGGGAGTTATGATCCGTTACAATCTGATTAAATAACTCCTCCGGAGTTCCGGAGAAATCAAAAGGACGAATTATAGAATCTTGTAAAAATCCTAACTCGCCCTCGCACGTAAATACTTTATTGTTCCAGTAGTCGGTAACGTCGTTTAGTATTCGACCTCTAAATATAATCTTATTGGATCTCGTGACCTTAATAATGGTCTTAAGTCTAGTCATACTGTTATATTTCGGATGATCCGGATATAACGAAAAAATAAAAGATCCTGATTTATTGGTCTCAAGAGTAACCACTCCTTTACCGATCTTATAATCCTCTAGCGTTGAGTCATATATTAACTCGCTATCGGCGTAGATCTTATACATTAGATATCCCCCTCCTTATACGTGAACGTGATATTTCCTGATCCGGTAATACCAACCGTGTTAACGCCTGGCTTAATCTTAAGATCAGGAACCTTATAAGTTCCGGCCACAAGTGAGACCTCAGAGTCATTAAAGGTAATAGTAACTGAGCTAGTAGTCGTTATCGACGGTATAACCGTCTTTCGACCGGTGTTATGGAATACAGCGTTAACTGTCTCGTTTTCCGTAAGCTCGAAATACCTTACGGTATCCTCATTCCTATATCGATAAGGCTCACAAGTACACTCGATCGAGATTTCAGCATAAGATAACTTATTCACCTCTTTTTTAACGTTCACTCGACCGATAAAGTAATGATCCTGATCATCAGGTTCCACAATATTTAATTTACAACCGTGGATAGCCTGGCGGATCTGTCGAAGTAATCTCTCTCTATCCGCCCTGGTTCCATGATCCGTCCAAAAGGCAGCGGAGACGGTACGGTCCTCATATACCACGTGTCCGGCTAGGGACTCTGATAAATCTAAGGTACCGTCCACTCCGTAAAGGTTTACATAGTTCGTTTTAGGTTTGGGATGAGTAACATCCTTATAGGTAAGGATAAGATCCCAGTCCGTATAGGTGTTATAATCACCAAGCTTAAAGTATCTTTCCATCTGTTAACCCCCCCTACCCTTTAATATTTGATTCGAGGCAAGACCGGCGTCGATCTGATCGATAGTCTCACCTACCAAGACTCCAGTATCAAGTACAATCTGAGAGCCTCTGTTCATTTTTTCAAATCCTGTAGCTATAACGCTCTCGAGCCTGTCTATTCTCTCGCTAATATTTCCGTTATCTACGGCAGCAGTTACGTATTTCATTAACTCAGATATAGGAGCTACCGCCTCAGGTCCGGCCTCACCGATTCCCTGATAGCCTAATCTTGTATCAAAGATAGTAGGCTTTTTAAAGATAGCGCCTAACTTATTCCAGGTGACGTTAAATGTTGGTAACTTACCTTTACCGCCAATACCCCACGGAGCAGATCCACCGTTTACGGATACCTTAGGTAAGGATAATTTCAACTTAGGTACAATCCCTTTAAATATGTTCCTGGCTTTCGCTTTAATGCTGTCTACTGTTGTTGAAAAGCTAGTCTTAGCTCCTTTAATAGAGCCTGTAATCGACGACTTGATAGCACTAAATGAGCTAGAGGTCGAAGATTTAACACTACTCCAGGCGCTAGACATTAAGCTTTTAATGCTACCAACTCCATTACTGATAGCGTTCTTAGCTGCGTTAAATGGAGTCGTGATAACTGACTTAATACCGTTCCAGGCTGTAGATGTTGTATTCTTAATAGCATTCCAGGTTGTAGTTACTGTAGACTTGATTCCGTTTAATACGATCGTTACTGTATTCTTAATACCGTTAAACACGGTCGTTACTACAGTTCTAATACCGTTTACGATAGTTGTAATTGTGGTCTTAATTCCATTCCATACAGTAGTAACTACTGTCTTGATTCCGTTTAGGATAGTGGTTATAACGGTCTTAATTCCTGTAAATACCGTAGTAATGATAGTCTTGATTGCGTTTAATACTGTACTGATAATGGTCTTGATTGCGTTCCAAACGTTCGATATGTTGGTCTTAACAGCCTCCATATCTCCGGCGATCAGAGCCTTGATAGCTCCGAATATACTACTAATTATCGTTTTAATTCCCTCAACCACCGTCGATATCGTGCTGCTTATCGTATTCCATACGGTCGCTATAGTGTTCCAAATAGTAACCATTACGTTTACTATCGTTTGGAATATACCGTTAAACACGCCTCCGATAGTTTCCAGGATTGTATCTAAAACCGTAGATATCGTGGTTTTAATTGTGTTCCATATAGCCTTGAAAAAGTTTGAAATCGAAGTAAACTCTTTAACTACTGTGGTTTTAATGCTGTTTATGATATCGGTAAAAAACTCTTTAATCGCTGTCCACGTATCTATAAACATGAGTTTAAGAGCTGTCCAAACAGTATCCCAGTCAGTACCAATCCATCCAAGGAATACGTTTAAGGCTCCTTTTAATGCGTACAACTCACCTTTTAAAAATCCTGTAATACCGTCCCATATTCCAGTAAAGATCTCTTTAACTCCAGTCCATGCCTGGTCCCAATCTCCGGTAAATACGCCAATAAATACGTCGAGTATTCCAACGATTACGTCTAATACCATTCCGAGTTGAGCGCTTAAGGATTTAAATAATCCAATGAATACAGGAGCAAGGAAGTTACAAAGCTCCTCCCATATAGCCTTAACCACTTCGGAAAAGTCCTCAAAGTTAAACCCTAAGTCGTTAATACGTTTAGTGATCTCCTGGCTAAACTTTTGAAATTTAGCCTTAACGTCATTCAAAATGGCGGTAATCTTATTCCTAAAGTCCTCGTTAGTTCTCCACAAGTGGACGAACGCAGCCACGAGAGCGGCTATGGCAGCCACTACCGCAAGTACGGAGGATGATATACCTCCAATCACTGCACCGATACTCTTAACGCCTCCTACTATCTTAGGAGCCATAGTCATTATAGTACCGATAGCTGACATGAGCTTACCAATGATTATCAACGCCGGACCTAGCGCCGTAACAAGCGCCAGGATTATTAAAATAATCTGTTTCGTTTTAGGAGATAAATTCGAAAAGGAGTTAGTAAGGTTTTTAACCGATTGCGTTACTTTATCGAGTAGAGGAGTTAACGACACTAAGGCCGTCTGACCTAACTCGATTCCGGCGTTTTTTACCTGATTTATGGCAACCTTAGCCTTTTGGCTAGGTGTTTCTAGCTTGCTGAGAGCCTCCTCAGTAGATCCTACCGAGTCTCTCATATTCTGAGCTGAGGCGTTGAATGACTCCACGCCATCCGATAAGAGCGTTAATCCGGCTTTACCGGCTTCAGCGGATCCCCATAATTCGTTAAATGAAGTTCCGGACTCGTCGGCGTATTCCTGGAGTATTCCCAGGACATCACCTAAGGACTTACCCTCAGCCATTAACTCACTAAAGGACTTACCGGTCTTTTCTTTAAGTATTCCTCCGACTGTTGTACTACTCTTACCCAACTCGTTTAACATTGAGTTCATATATGTAGTAGACTCAGCGGTTGCGATACCTTTTGACGTCATAATGGCGTAGCCGGCGCTTAACTGATCCAGGCTAACATTCATAGAATTAGCTGTAGGAATAATCTTACCCATGCTACTAGCTAACTGATCTACGGTCGTCTTACCTTTATTCTGAGTGTTAATCAGCATATCGGAGACCTCTCCGACCTTATCCGCCTCAAGTCCGTAGGCGTTCATTATGGTTGTAAGCAGATCGATACTAGATCCGGTCGAAGTGAAGCCGGCTCTAGCGAGTGAAGTAGCCTTGCTTACAAAAGTAACAGCGTCGACGGTATCCTGACCGGATGATATAGCGTCGTAGGTCGCATTTGCGATCTCGTTAGCGCTTATACCGGTCTGATTACTTAAATCCATAATCTCGTCAGATAAGTCGCCTATCGATACCGTGGATGTATCCGCTATGGTGTTAACCTTAGCCAAGGCGTCCGCATAATTTGACGCCGATATAACAGATCCACCTAATACCGCACCTGATACAGCGCTTAAGGCTGATAGCTTACGACCTACCGCCTCTACTTGACCGCCGGCAGTCTTTAAGCTCTCACCCCAGTTCGCCATTTGCTGAGCTGTTACAGATCCAAAACTCTTTTGTTGGTTCTCTAAGTTCTGTAGTTTCTGCTCCGTACTAGCTATCTCACGTTGGAGGTTTCTATACTCCTCCTCCGTCATTTCTATTTCGCCGGAGTTTACCTTTTTTTGAGTTTCAATTAAAGCGTTTAGCTTAGTCTTAGTCTGTTCAATAGACTGTTTAAGTAAGTCTTGTTTTTGTTTTAAGAGGGTAACATTACTAGGATCAAATTTAAGCAGTGTATTAACGCCCTTCAACTCTTTCTGTAATGCCGTACTCTTGGTAGTAGCTTCTGATAAAGATCGTCCTAATTCGGTTGTATCACCTCCGATTTTAACCGTAATACCTCTTATTCCACCGGCCATAAGTTAACCCTCCTTTCCGAATTTGCTACGCAAAGTACCTCGATCAGGCGTAGTCTGTTCAAGTCTCCACGCATTGTTTAAATACTTCTCGCCCTCCTCAGTCTGAGACATTTTATAAATAAAAGCGTCTCTTCTGAGTAATAAATAATCCAGGAGGTCTAACTCCTGGACTTGTAATATGTTAAGACCTGTATACTCACTTACTAAGTGTTCCCAGGTCGTCGTTATCGTGTATTTATGCCCCTTACTCTCCTCAATCGGATAGTAAGGTATCTTTAGTTTTTTCCGTTTGTCACCTCACCGATAAAGTCCATGTAGGCGTTAAAAAAAATAATAATATCTTCGAAATCGAATATCTCTGATAAAAACTCTTTAGTAATCAATATTCCACCCTTGTTACGACTCAACAATTTAGCACAAGCGCTATATAACTTATCTGTATCTTCCATGTTAGTCTCGTCAGTGGATGATATTCCGTCTATACTGTCCTGGAGTGCAATCAGATCGTCCATGATCGCTTTTGTTGGTGTACCGATCATAATCGTAGTGTTATTCTCGTCAGCGAGAGTAACTGTTAAATAAGTCTTTTTCACATTGTTAAAATTTAATGGTTTAGCCATATTAAAACCTCCATTTATATAAAAATAAGGCGGAGGAGATGCAAGTCTCCTCTCGCCTTTTTTAACTACTATCTACTCAACTTAACCGCTTACTACCTCAGTAGTAGAGGCGATCTCCTCGGTATACTCAATAAGAGTACCGTCGTCATCCATTGGTAAGCATTTAAACTCAGCGTCGATAACTGTCTCTTTATCCTTAGCGAACGCAAGACTAAATCCACCCTGATTAACAGCTCTGATAACAATCCAAACGTCACCGTCGACTTTGTCTGTGTGGTGGAAGCAAATAGCGTAAGATTTACCATCATGGTTGCCAACACCGCCAATCTTAACAGTACGGATACCGTCAGAGTCTGTCACTCTCGCTGTACTAACTAACTTCTGTAATGTGTTACCGTTCCAAGTGATAATACCTGACTTAAGAGTTGCCTCTTCGTCTGTGATGATAGACTTTACAACTTTTCCTGTGTCGTCCTTAGCGTCGTACCATTCCCCTTTATATTCAAGTGTAGCTCCACCCTGGATACGACCTAAAAGGTCTGTACTAGAGTCGAAGTCTAAATAACTCGGCATAGTAGAACCCTCGTATTCTTTAATCATTAAATCACCGGATCCGAGGGTAATAACCTCGGCGTCTCTTTTACTATCAGACATAATTATTCCTCCTGTTTTTCTGTATATTCGAAATTATAAACGACCTGATATAACTGTTCCTCGTTTAACCAGTATCGCTCTTGTTTGCTGTAATCGAGTCCGTAACTATCGAGAGCCTCCTCGATACTACTCTCAGCCTCCGAATCCGGAGTATAAGAGTATAACTCGATCGTGTAATCGTGTTCTGTAATGAGGTTTAGATCGTCTGATCCTCTCCTCTCGTAAGAGTCCATATATACCGCATATGTGGTCTTAGGAGGTTTTAAAAATCGAGTCTCTTTATAAGTCGTACCCTCCTCGAATCCGGCGGTATTTAGAATAGTCTTAACCATTTTTAATAACCTCCTCAACTGCGGTTATATAATCATCAATTATTGGATCGCTCGCATTTTTGATAAAATGAAAAGCCTTTGTACGCCCTCCGTCCCTGGTTGCGTGTCCGTTTTCAAGTAAGTGAGATAGTCGATACTCAGATCCTTTGACATACCATATGTAGCCTACACCTAGAGCATTTTCCCACTCCTTACGACTAGTTATGGATTTTTTGTACTTCGGACGTCTAGTAGGCGCTGTGGCTTTTGTATCTCTTACCAACTGATCCATAGCCTTTTTAGCCTCTTCCTTGGTCCCCTGGACGACAACTCGGTTATAATTATCCAACTCCTCACTTATAGCCTCGCTTAACTGATCTACGGATACTATATTATCACTCAATAAGATACTCCCAGGATCTTAACGGTCTTATGTTGCAACATAAAATCGTCGAAATCCTCGATATTAAATGATATATCCTGATAAACGATCCTATACATCTGTAAATCATAAGAGATATCCTCGAGATCTTCAAAGTACCTGATCTCGAAAGTAAGAGATCTCTTCGCCTGGATAGCTCCGGCGTTGAGATACTCACTATCTCCCTTACTCTTATTGATAGAAGCATGGACCGTTAACCAATCCTCCCACTTTTCCGTAGACTCGTTAATTCTTTGGATAGAAATCAGTTTATCGTATATTCTACTCATCCTCTGATTCCCTCCTCAACTCGAGTTTTAACTGTAAGGATAGATCGTTTACAAGTCTCCGAGTATTCCCGGAGACCGTAGACGTTAAACCTCTGTTATCGTAAAGATCAGAGACAACTATCAAGGCTAATTCCTTGGCCCTTGGATCGTCGGTCGGATAATCCTCTCCGATTGATCCTTTAAGATAAGCGTCGGCGGTTGATATCGCTCTCGAGATATTGGCGTTAACCATCTCATCCGCATAGTCGATACCCAGGTATGCGAGTACCTCGTCAACACTTACTACACTACTTGTATCTTCTGTATCACTCATGACCGACGCCCTCCTTTACCAGGTTAAATAATTAACCCTGAGTTACAGTAATGTAAGCAGCCTTAACAGCAGCAGAATCACGAAAAGTTACATCTTCACGCTCAACAGCTCTGTAGATAGTAAGATCATCCTCAAATGCGTTGAGATCTCCGATAGCAGCTACATCTGAAATCTTAATATTCATCTGCTGTCTATCCCAATATACGATAGCTTCGTTAAGGGCGCCGACATATACAGGGATTCTGTTATTAGTACTATCTGTAGGCATATCATCATTACCAATGATTTCGACAGGAATAGTTCTAGCTCCAACCTGGAGTCCCATATTCATAGTGTCGCCTGGTAATGGAGCTAAGAGATAACGTCCGTTCTCGTCCTTGAGTGTATCGAGCCACTGGAGGCCATCATCATTAGTTACAATCTTAGTCATTCCGGCGAAACTAGCACCAAGCTCAACATTAACAAGCTGCTTGATATCATCAAGAGATGTAATCTCTGTAGCTGTAAGTCCACCAAGGACTCCGAGAATTAAGTTATTAGCTGTAACTCTTGATTCATCACCGATCCACTCGATAAGGATCTGACCGAGATTAGCGTCAGAATCAGCGAGTACTTCGTTAGTTACTGGGAAATATCCGGCGTATTTATCGATATTGTAATCGATTCTCTCAAACTGTGGAGTAGCCTTAGCACCGATAGCTCCGCCCTCACCAACTAAGGAGAAACCAGTCTGCTGCGCACGCTTTTTAAAAGTTCTAGAACCTGACTTTGTAGTAACAGGAACCCTTTTAACGAGCTTAAGGAGTGAAAACTTAGACTCTCTGTATCTCTGTATCTGAGTTACGATATCTTCCGGAACAGTATAACCACCATCAGCCGGAGTAGCCTCATTCATAGACTTGTTAAGTTTAAAGCCAAGCTTAGCGTCATGACCGAATTTCTCTAAAGCTGTTGGTTCTACAGTCTTAGGCTCTTCCTTAACCTGGATTGAATCCTCTACCTGAGTTGTGGCAGCCTGAGCGCCTGTCATTTTTTCAGCCTCGTAGATTCTCTTTTCAGTCTCGTACTCTTTCTGTAATGCGTCCACCTCGTCCATGATTTCAGACGCCTTGTTAACGTCCTCACAAGCTTTAGCTTCTGCTGTTTTCGCCTGGATCTGAGCCAGAATTTCTCTCATTTTCTTGTTCATAATCTTTAATCCTCACTTTCTAAATGATTAAAATTTAAAAAGGACTCTGCGTTTTTCACTCTAAGAGCTACTAGACGAGCGTCCTTTTCAGCTACTTTGTTTTCGATTTCGATACTTTCTGTATCAATCTCCGGATTTTCGTCCGGTTCTGCGACCGGTTTAGAAAAACCAATCGACTTATGAGTTCCGGCCCTTGGTTGCGCCGGTACCGCTACGAAGCTTAACTCGTAAGCTTCTCTTGCGCCGGATAGTAACATCTTACAACGGCGCTTACTAGATTTACCTGTGTTAGAATCTGTGACCTCGTACTCAAGTCCTGGCCAATGACGACAGTACTCTTTCATATTGTCGCAACCGCAAATATTACAGATCATTTTTCCTGGTACCGTGGAGGTCGAGACCTCTTTCTTAATACCAGCTTTTATCTCGGAGATTAGATCCTTATTAGAGTCCGTCTTAATCATGTAGATTTTAGCGATTAACTCTGTATGGAGTTCTCCAAGCTCTGTCTGTTTATTAGCGTTCTGGACGAGTTCAGTATCATAGATACGGGCGATCTGATTATCAGCTTTCCTCATGTGATCCTTTAACATGGTTTTACCTGGATATAACTTTTTCAAATCTTGTAAAGCCTTTAAATTAAATGGCATATAATTTCTGTCGTCCTGTTCATTGTCAGCAATCGTAGCCTTGAATATAAATACATCCTCAGCCTTTAAAGGTGAGAGCGTGTATTTATTGATCTTTTTAAGATCTTCGTCGGTTACGTCCAACGAACTAACACTAGCGAGCTTAACTATTACGCCTGGGATTGCCTCCGGATCGTTATAATCGATCTTTAACTTTTGGTTAGGCATTTTTTTGACCTCCTCCCTCGTTATTTTCGTCCGGCTCTGTGTCCGGTTTAGGATCCTCCGGAGGTTCCGGATTATCCTTAATATATTGTGTACCGGTTAATTCAACCGGTATACTAGCACCATTACCGAGGAGTCTATCTCCTCCCTCTTTAGCCTCAAGATCCAACATAGCTCTAGCCTCGTTAGGCGTATAAATAAAGCTACTAACGCCCTGAGCGAGTGTTTTAATCTGAGTAGCTAAATCCGCTCTAAGAATAACCGCAACGTTGAATTTGAAAAAATATCCATTCATTACCTCTGAGGAAGATAGTAACTTATAAGTTAACTCCTCCTCATACTGTTTAAGAATGTAAAGTAGCGTATCAACTAAAAAGCTTAACTGTTGAGCCTCAGCGCTTGCATAAGACGACTTGGTATAATCGCCGATCTGATACGGTTTAATACCAAACGCACTAGCGATCTGTAAAGCTGTGTACTGTTTGACCTCTATAAACTGGTTGTCAGCAAGCTTAACGTTTAACGGAGTAAGATTAAATCCTAAAGGAATTGGAATAATGTTCTCTACTCCCTCCTCGGATAACTCTCCTTTTCCGTAAGCCTCCGTCATTTTAACGAGTTCCTGGACGTTAGCGTCGTTAAGTGAGCCTGTATAGTTGAGGACCGCCTTAGCTGTAAATCCGCTGCTATACATTTTATTAAGCATTTTTTGCGATTTAACAGCTCCGCCGATTGTCATTTTTAATTGATCCTGGACGGATACGCCAACTATTCCGTCAAGTGTATTACTTGACTTAAAGTGTAATATCTCCTCAGATCCAAACCTATAATTTTTACCGCCTGAGCTATAGAGGTAGTATAAATCCGGCTGATCTGCTAAAATTTTAGCGTCGTCATACCATACCTCGACATCTGTACTTGGTAAGATCCATAATTTCATATCTTTGACGGCGCCTTGGATCCATACATAGGCGTTACCATAATGGTTACGGTTATATTCTACTGTCGACCAAAAGGTCGAAGCTGTCATATATGGATTAGGTCGGTCGTGTAAAATGTAATATAGTGGATGTTTACGAGCTGTCTCGACTCCGTTACGGTCGTTGTGTTTAAGTAATTTAAGAGGTAATTTACCGATTCCCTCGCTTAGTACTTTCATACAGGCGAAATAAGTCGCCTCTGAGAGTACTCTCTCGTCCTTATCCGAATCTATTCCTAAGAATCGATAAAGATTATTTAATTCGATAGTCTGTCGATCTGATTTATTAAAAAAGGACCTCCAGGCAATCGATAGTTTTTTAAAGATATTCACTTTTTAATCACGTATAATCCAATTATCAGTTTTGATGATTGGATTTTCTCCTTTCTCCCAGGTTCTACTAGGTAATCTAATCTTTATCTGATATATTTATTAAGGCGCTGTGGATCTGTGCCTATTTAATTACAGCTTTGACTGGT
>JAEIGA010010956.1_pt1 | contig 13756 bp, 14 predicted proteins | sample 9270691 | NCBI WGS metagenome assembly JAEIGA01 (sample SAMN17057246, study PRJNA624740) | gut metagenome | biome: biome; isolation source: fecal sample | host: Bos grunniens | place: China: Xizang | collected 2019 | reverse complement strand
CGATATATTAAATATCAGATTTAATGTCTGATAAAGTCTAAAGACTAATGATTAAAGTCAAAAGTAGTTTAAAGGCATAAAAGGAAACTTCTAGCAACAACTTTAAACTACTCTAAACTCTAAACTATACACTTTATATGCAAGAATACGTAGTACTCGTTGATGCTAACGACAATCCTATCGGATTGATGGAGAAGATGGAAGCTCATGTTAAGGCAGAGCTGCATCGTGCATTCTCTATTTTCATCTTCAACACAAAAGGTGAGATGCTGCTCCAACAAAGAGCGTTTTCTAAATATCATACACCTGGATTGTGGACCAACACCTGCTGCTCGCATCCTCGTCATGAAGAGACACTCGAACAAGCGACTTCACGACGTTTGCAAGAGGAGATGGGTATGCAATGTGAACTGAATGAGATATTCCACTTTACATATAAGGCTGATGTCACACAAGGACTTATGGAACATGAGATAGACCATGTTTTTGTTGGAACAACAGATGATACTCCTGAAATAAATCCTGAGGAAGTAGCTTCTTGGAAATATGATACAATGGAAAATATTCGTATGGATATAGAAAAAAATCCGCAGGAATATACACCGTGGTTTAAGATAGCATTTGCTGAATTGTTAAAACATTATAACAAATAATTATGGAACTTTGTCATTTCCCTTACCTTGAAAATCTTAAAGATAATAGATTCTTTCTCTTGGCAGGACCATGCGTCATTGAAGATGAAGAATCACCTTATAAAATTGCAGAACAATTAGTTAAGATTTGTAAAGCTTATGATATACCATTAGTTTTCAAAGGCTCGTATCGTAAAGCAAATCGTTCTCGTCTGGATTCTTTCATGGGAATAGGTGATGAGAAGGCACTTAATGTACTCGCAGGAATCAAAAGAGAGTTTAATGTTCCTGTAGTTACAGACATTCATGCTGTTGAAGAAGCTCAGCTTGCAGCTCAATATGTTGACATACTTCAGATTCCTGCATTTCTGTGCAGGCAGACCGACTTGCTGATAGCAGCGGCAAAGACAGGAAAAACCGTCAATATCAAGAAAGGCCAGTTTTTGTCAGGAGCATCTATGCGTTTCGCTGTTGAGAAAGTGCAGCAATCAGGAAATAATTCTGTGATGTTGACAGAACGCGGCAACTTCTTTGGCTATCAAGATTTGGTGGTTGATTATAGAAACATTTATGATATGCAGCAATGTGGTGTTCCTGTAGTAATGGACGTGACGCATTCGTTGCAGCAGCCGAACCAGACATCGGGAGTCACAGGCGGCAAGCCAGAACTCATAGAATTGATTTCCAAGGCAGCCATCGCTGTAGGAACTGACGGCCTCTTTATGGAGACTCATCCAAATCCAGCAGAGGCTAAATCGGATGGCGCTAATATGCTACGTCTTGATTTGGTGGAACCTTTAATAGAAAAACTCGTTAGAATAAAAGAAGCCCTTTAGTCGGATTTGATAAATATTGAATCTTCCGATAATAAATAAATGTGATACCTTAAATATAATAACATGAATAATAATAAGACAAAGTTACTCTTCGTATGCCTCGGAAATATCTGCAGAAGTCCAATGGCAGAATTTGTCATGAAAGATATAGTTGAAAAAGCTGGTCTTGCTCATTTGTTTGAGATAGCTTCTGCAGCTACTTCTATGGAAGAATATGGCAATCCTGTCTATCCGCCTGCACGTCGTAAACTTGCAGAACATGGAATAGATTGCACAGGAAAGACCTCACGTCAGATAACCAAAAGAGACTACGAATATTATGATTATATAGTGGCGATGGACCAAAGCAATCTTCGCAATCTAAGAAGAATGCTTGGCGAAGACACTCAAGGAAAAATCTCCCTCTTGATGGATTATACTTCTCGTCCTGCCGATGTGGCAGACCCTTGGTACACAGGCGACTTTCAAGCTACATGGGATGATGTGAACGAAGGTTGCAAAGAATTACTCACATTCATAATGAATAAAAACAAATAAGACATGAAACGACTCTTTGTTTTCTTGATTATTATCTTCATATCTTTGACATCCTATGCTCAGAAGTCAGAAGTGAATGTTTTGTTGAAACAAGAGAATCGTCTTACTGCCCGTGGCAATGATGCTGAATTGCTGTTAAAGGCCATGGTTCAATATAAAGATGGTGGAGATGTTGTTGACCTTCAGTCTATAAAGTTGAATCTTGATGGAACGACAAGAATTGCTGATGTAGCAGAAGTTAAGGTTTATACCTCTGGACTTGAAGATTGTGACAACAACAGATTTTATGAAGAAGCCTCTTTGATAGGCAGCTGCTCTCCTAAGTCTGGTGATTTTATTTGCGAATTGAATGGTCAACTTTTAAAAGGAATCAATTATTTATGGTTGGCTGTGCGTGTTGATGACAATGCGGTTGAAGGTAACTTCATTGATATGTCGTGTCTTGAAATTACAACAGCTGATGGAACTTTTGAAGTAAGGAATCCATCCCCTAATGGCAAACGTGAGATTATTCTTGCCCGCACAACATTGTTAAGACCAGGTGATTATAATTCAACAAATTATCGTATTCCAGCTGTCATAACTGCTAAAAACGGTAATGTGGTGGCTGTAACCGACAAACGCAAATATAACAACGGCGACCTTCCTGAAGATATTGATATAGTCTGTAACGTAAGTTCAGACGGTGGCCATACTTGGACAGAACCTTACACAATGGCTTATGGAACAGGTTATGGTAAAGGCTTTGGCGATTGCGCCTTAGCTTTGACAAATGATGAAAACGGCATCATCGCTGCTTTTGTAGGCGGACCTGGATTCTGGGGCTCTACACCAACAAATCCATTAAGAATGTATATCTCAAGAAGTAACGACAACGGAATGACATGGAGCGAACCAGAAGATATTACTCATCAGATATATGGCGCTGAATGTGACGATTTGGAACGTAAAGACTGGTTTGGTGGATTCTTCGGTTCCGGCAATGGCTTGCTGACTTCAACAGGTCGTATCATGTTCGTTGTGGCAATGCGAGAAAGCGATACCAGAGAAATTGTTTGTAATCATGCTGTATATTCTGACGACAACGGTCTCACATGGAAAGTCTCAGAACGTGCTTCTGTTGGAGGCGATGAAGCTAAGGTGACAGAACTTGTTGATGGACGTATATTGATGAGCATCAGACATGGTGGCAACAGATGGTTTAATATTTCAGAAGATGGAGGACAAACCTGGCAGCCAACGACATCGGAATGGACAGAAATAAACTCAACAGCATGCAACGGTGATATGATTCGTTACACTTCGATTAACAAAGGAGACGACAAAAACAGATTGCTGCATTCAAGTCCTGTTGGCAATTCTAGAAAGAACGTCACAATATTCGTAAGTTATGATGAAGGCGAGACCTGGCCAGTGAGCCGCTGCATTGTCCCATACAACTCAGCATATTCTTCATTATGTATTCTTCCTGACAACACAATCGGCTTCTACGTGGAAGAATCTTATCAAGGTGAAGGTGATTATTGCACTGTATTCTATAACTTCAGTCTTCATTGGCTGACTAATGGCGAGGACTCATTTGAAAGCATACCAGAGATGGAAGAGATGATCTCAAATGAAGTGGACATATATCCTGTTCCAACATACGACATGATATATATCAATGTAGCAAACGCCTTGAACATTAATATATATAATGTGAGCGGACAACTAGTTTATTCTGCAGAAAATAAAAATGAAGATGTTTTAACCGTTGATGTTTCAGATTGGAAAAAAAGTGTTTACTTTGTCGAAATAATAGATGAATATTTGAATCAAAAGACTGCTAAATTTGTTGTAAAATAAATTGGGTCATTGATAATATTTTAAAAAAATAAATGTTTAATTAAAAAATCTTATCATGAAAATTAAAACATTATTAGTCGGTTTAGTATTAATTACAATGCTTGGAATAAGCAGCTGCAAAAAGAAAAATGATTATACCCAATTGTACACTGGTGACTATAAAGTTACTATAACACAAAACTTAACAGTTGTGGCTCCGATATATGGTGAAATTCCATTGCAGGAAGAATATATATATGGAACAGCACAAATTGTTAAAGATGAGAATGAAGGCGATTCAAATGTCAAGATTCTGATGTCTTTCAGTGAAGGTGGAATATATTATTTGGATGCATATTGCGATCAGACAAATATGCAGATTAAAAATAAAAAAGTCAACATCACACATTCAATATCAAATTATAATAATGTTCGCTTTGAATATACTCTTGAAGGTGGAACAGCTGCTCCTCAGAATATTTCATGGACTTCATCTGTTAGTGGTAAATGTACAACTCACGTAGGAGAATCATTGCAAAAAACTTATAATGTTGATGGAACATTAAAATTTATGTTTTCACCATTGAATGAAAATTAATAATAATTAATGAATAATCAATAACTTAAGTAATATATGAAAATTAAGACATTATTAATTAGCTTGTTAGCATTTGCAGCATTTATGTTAATAGGATGTTCTCCTAATAATGAAGAGTATGCAGATAAGGTGGTTGGCACTTACAATCTTAAAATAACTCCAAATTTGACAGTGAAATATGATGGTCAAACATTGCCGGTTTCAATTGATGCTATTAATACGACATGTCACGTGTCAAAAGGTGTAACAAAAGGTAACGTTATAGTGAAAATTGATGGCGTTAATGGTGTGATTAACAATATGGAAATGTCGGCTATATGCAGTGGCCTGGGAATGGATGTAGAAGACAGTACTTATGATGGTATTATCGCAACAAAAGATAATGATATTATTGACTGTAATTTGACTCTTAAAAATACCTCATCTACAATTACTAATGCGAAGATTTTAAACTGGAAATCTAATGTTTCAGGGAAATGTGAAATGGAATATACTGGACTTGATATTACATGCAATGTCAGTGGAACTATCAATTTTTATGCTACAATGAAAACTGCTAAATAAATCATACTATGAATAATTTTGTTTATAACATACCTACAAAGGTTTATTTTGGTGAGAATCAACTTTCTCATTTGGGTGAAGAACTTAAGAAATTTGGCAACCGTGTGCTTTTGACATACGGAGGTGGTTCAATAAAAAAGACTGGGCTTTATGATAAGGTGATGGAAGAGATGAAAAAGTCTGGTTTGGAAGTGTTTGAACTTTCAGGCATCGAACCAAATCCTCGTATCGATTCCGTAAGAAAAGGAGCTCAGATGTGCAAAGAACATAATATCGATGTGTTGCTTGCCGTTGGCGGAGGCTCTACAATAGACGCTACTAAGTTTATGGCTGCAGGTGCATGTGTTGACCACGACCCATGGGATTTCTTTAATGAGAAAAAAGCTCCTATAAATAAAGCGCTTCCTATCATTACAATATTGACACTCTCAGCAACTGGCTCTGAAATGGATACGGCAGCCGTAATTAGCAATCCCGAGACTAACGATAAGATAGGTCGCCTCGACCCAAACGTCTTGCCAAGAATATCTTTCCTTGACCCTACAAATACTTATTCCGTAAATAAATATCAGACAGCATGCGGCTCGGTCGACATCATGTCTCATATCATAGAGGTTTATTTCAATATGGAACCAGACCTTTTTATGCTTGACACATTCATGGAAGGGATGATGAAAACGGTTGTTAAATATGCGCCAATAGCAATGCAAGAACCTGATAATTATGAAGCTCGTGCTAACCTTATGTGGACGTCATCATGGGCTATAAACGGATTTATCAATGGAGGCAGAGCTAAAGCATGGAGCTGTCATCCAATGGAGCATCAGCTTTCGGCTGTATATGACATCACCCACGGACTCGGTCTGGCTATACTCACACCACGATGGATGGAATATTGTTTGGATGAAAGCAATGTGTCTAAATATGTACAGTTTGCAGTCAACGTATTTGGCGTCGATGCAAATCAAGAACCGATGTCAATAGCAAAAGAAGGTATCCGACGTCTTTATGATTTCTTCTTCAAGACATTAGGATTACAAAGCACCCTTACTGAACTTGGAATAGGTGAGGAACACTTCGCAGAGATGGCATATAAGGCTTGTGGCGGTAAAGTCTTGAAAGGCTTTAAGACATTAACACAGGAAGACGTCGTTAAGATATACGAAATGTGTAGATAAAGAATAACTTTGTTATAGACTTAGACGTATCAATGTTTATTGAAATATTCATTGATACGTCTTTTTTTATGTATGAATCGATATAGTTGTTCTTAAGTTAGAAGTGTTTTAAATTTGTTAAAAAAACATTTTGATGTTTGTGTTATATTTACTAAATTTGACACCTATAATTTTTGTTATTTTTTATTTTAGTAATTATGAAAAATTTTGTAAAGAATTTATTGGTGGTGTTACTTTTGTTATTATCGCAAATGGCATTTTCACAAGACACTACCGTAGTTAAGACACGCCCTAAAGTAGGTCTCGTATTGTCGGGTGGAGGTGCAAAGGGAGCAGCTCACATAGGTGTTCTCAAATATCTTGAAGAGGCCGAAATACCAATAGATTATATTGCTGGTACCAGCATGGGCTCTATTGTGGGTGGTATGTATGCATTAGGATATAAGTCGGATGAGATTCTTGACATTATCAGAAATGTCGACTGGGGCAGGCTGATAAGCAATGATGTTGAAAGAAAGAAGATATCCTTTGCCAGAAAGAATGGTGATAATACACTTCTGTTCTCAATACCATTTTCTGTACAGCTGGATGAAAATGACATGCAGGCAAAATCATTCAGAAACTCATTGCCAGGTGGTGTCGTTACAGGTGATAATCTTATCAATCTTTTCAATTCGTTGGCAGTAGGCTATTCTGATTCTGTATCATTCAGCGAATTGCCTATCCCATTTGCATGTGTTGCAACCAATATGATTAATGGAGAGGCTAAGGTCTTGGATAATGGTTTGTTTACAAAATCATTAAGAGCTTCAATGGCTATTCCTGTTCTTTTCGACCCTGTTAAGATAGGCGACAGCTTGTATGTTGACGGTGGTTTGGTATGCAATTTCCCTGTAGAGGCATGTAGAGCTATGGGTGCTGATTATATTATTGGTGTAAGTATGTCTCCTGGTTTGGAAGAAAATCCAGAAAATCTTTCAACAATTATATCTCAGGTAAAACAATTGAAGGAGATTATTACAGACAAGGATTTTGATAAATATAGTGAGTCATGTGACATATTTATAAGTCCTGATTTAAAGGGTGTAGGTATGTTGAGTTTTGATGCTGAAAGTGTTGCTAGAGTAACTCAAAGCGGTTATGACGCTGCATTATCTCAGGAAGAGAAATTTAAAGCTCTTAAGGAAAAAGTGTTTTCTGGAACAACAGAGCCATGTCAAGCAGATAGTTCAACTAAAAAGAGAGCTTTAAATATTATCAATAATAGAGTTCTTATAACTGGAATAGAATGGGACGGAATTGACGATGAGGTAAGAAACTGGATGCGCCGTATTAGTGCAGTGAAGGTTGGTAATATTGTACGTAAAGATGATATAGATAGAACAGTTTCCATTTATTATGGTACTGGTAATTATAGCAGCATTACATATACGCTTCATGAAGATATTGCATCTCCTAATGGTTATATACTGAAATTTAAGTTTGTGAAAAAAGCTCCTCACGATATTGGTATAGGTTTCAGATTTGACTCACAGGATATGCTCTCTGTTCTCTTCCATACTGGATTAAATACCAACAGAATGAGTGGATTTAAAGCTAGCCTTGATGCTAAGTTGGGCGGTAACCAATGGCTTAGAATGAAGTTGTCATACGGAAATCTTTTCTATCCAAGAATTAATTTTGAATATAATTTCAGAAATTCTGAACTTGATGTGTATGATATGGATGAGCTTGTAATGAATGGAAAATTTCTGCAACATAAATTTAGACTTTATTTTTCAGAAAACTATTCAAGAACCATTAGTGCCGGTGTCGGTGTTGAGGCTGACATGTTGAAAAACCGAAAGGTTATTTATACGCTATACACTACAGAGGAAGAAGATTTTAAACCTGTAAACACTTTCGGAACTTTTGCTTATTTAAGATATGACAATCTCAATAAGAGCAAGTTTGCGACAAGAGGTGTAAAGGGTAGAATCGATTATACATGGAAAGCTAAGCTCCTTGATGGTAATAAATTTAAAAATCTGGAGTATGGCTCGATAGTATTAGGCCTTGAAACCTATGTACCAATAATTGAGGATAGACTTGTTTTAATTCCACAGTTATATGGAAGTATGCTTTTGGGAAAAGGTTCAATTAATGGCTCGTCTGATGGCTGGAATCTGTTGTTTGACGGACCAGTGCCTTGTTATCCAAGTATGAATAATATTATTGGTGGTACAGAAATGGGAAGATACATTGATCATCAGTTGCCATTTATTGGATTGAATAAAATATCATTTACTTTCAATAATATAGGTATATTAAGATTGGATATCAGAACACGTCTTTTCAAAAATCATTATTTAACAGCTATGATTAATTATGCCCGTTCAAGTATTGACAGAACTAATTTCTTTAAAGAAAATAGTATTCCACAATGGGGTGACTTGTATGATTATAATGCATCAAATTGGTATGGTGCTGGAATCAGATATTCAATAGATACTAAAATAGGACCTCTAAGTTTTGATGTCGCTTCATCAAACATCTCACGTAAAGTTCTTTTATATTTTAGTCTTGGTCATTATTTCTAGAAGTGAATTAATACATTTATAAAATATAATCACCAGTGTTCCAGGAGCACTGGTGATTATTGTTATAAGTCTAGCATAAAAGTATCTGCAGATAATGTGTTAAGCGATTCCGAAAAGTTCAATCTCGAAAATCAGTGTTGAGCCTCCAGGAATTCCTGGTTGTGAGTAGTTGCCGTAAGCCATCTCTGCAGGAAGATAAATTTCCCATTTGTCACCTATGCACATCTGTTGCATTGCTATAATCCATCCGTCGATTAATTCGTTAAGACGGAATGCTATTGGCACAATCTCGCTTCGGCTGCTGTCGAATACCTTGCCGTCAATGGTCCAGCCAGTGTAATGTGCTGTTACGACAGAACGTGGTGATGGATGAACTCCGTCATTTTTGCCTTCGCTTATAACCTTGTAATAAATACCATTAGATAGCGCCTTGACACCTTCTTCTTTAGCCTTAGCATTCAACCACTCTTTGTTGGCTTGAATATATTCTTGTCTGTTCATGTTGTTGTGTTTTACTTAATATTCTTATAAGTGGATATTATACTATGAATATCGGAAAGTCTTTCTACTATTGGGAGACCTTTGGTTTTTAGTCGTTGTTTGGATACATGACCGCCGCTGTAAAGGATGCATCCGAAACCGCATTGTTCTGCCACTTCAGCATCGTGAAGCGTGTCGCCAATCATAAGGCACTCGCTAGGATTGAGGTTGAGGTCTTTGATGAGTTGCTTCCCTAATGAGACTTTCTCTCTCGCAAAGTCGTCCTTTATCCCGAAGATGCCATTGAAGAAATCTGCTATGCCAGCATTTCTTATCATCTTTTTCAGATTGCCATCTTCCATGGCCGACAATACAATCTGATAGTATGAATTCTCTTTAAGACATGTAAGTGTCTTTATCGCGTCTGGAAACAGTTTTGTGGTATGTTCGCCTGCATGATATAAATCCATATATTGTTTTGCAGGAATCTCAAAAGGTTCTTTGTTGAAGTCGAAGCCTGCTTCTTTGTAATAATCAACGACTGGAAACTTAAATATTTCTTTGTATCTGTTAACACTAAGCTTAGGGAGATTTCTGTCTTCAAGCAGAGAGTTAGTTGCTCCGAGCGACAGTTCAAGGTCGTCGAGCAAGGTGCCGTTCCAATCCCAGATTATAGTCTTATACATCAGCGGCAGTGTTTTGTGTAGTCTTCCATATTTGGTCTGCCTTTGGCTTCAGCTATCTTGAAATAATAACAAGCCATGTCGTAATCGCTTATACTTCTGTAATATAAACCTATATTGAAATAAGCTTGGAGATATTCCGGATTTAACTCTATGACTTTAAGATAGTCTTGCAAAGCCTCTTCTCTTTGGAAGATATTGTATTTTGCGCAGCCGCGATGAAAATAGGCCTCATGGTTTTCAGGATTATATTTTATGGCTTGGTCGAAATATTCGATAGATTCTTCATATTGTGAGCGATATAGATAATCGACACCTTTGTCACATAAATTTCTTGATTTGTCAGGATTGCTGCCGCAGCTAGCCATGAATAATACTAATCCTAATGTTATAATTTTGAATGCTTTTCTCATCTTTTTAAATTTTTGCAAAGATAAAAAAAATGGTAAAAGTCTAAAGTTAAAAGTCTAAAGTTTTTTTATTTTGTTTTTAAAAATATAACCAGTATGCGCTGAAATTGCCTTGTGTGTCGAGCATGAGAGCTGGCATTGGAATCTTAATGAAACTTAACACTTTTAAGGTGGTTTTCAAGAATTTGTTTTCTACTGGTATCCTTGTAAGGTCGATGTCGGGTGAAAGAATAAATTGTCGTGTTCTTGTGAATTCAGGTATTGCTTGTCCGTTATGTTGGTTCACATTGTAGAAACCTCCAGTCATGCCATCAGCGCTGTATCCTAACGCCAGATTTATCCATGATGGAAATTTTGACTCTTTGTTCAAAAACAATGACTTAACATTAAAGGATAGCCATATCGTTTGTCCGTTATAATCTTTTAACATTCTTTCAGGAAGGCTGCTGCCTAGCAAGTCGGGACGATATTGCGGGAATTGAGTGCTGTGATATGAGTATTTCATAGAGATTCTCTGTTCATGCCAGAGCGCCTGCTGTCCCATGAATAATCCTGTTCCAAGAGCGTTTGCCGTCATGTCGCCCCAAGAGAAACCCCAACCTGAAGATAATCCGTCGAAGACTTCTACTGTCGAGAGAAATACGAATCCCAAGGGCGCTCCATATAATAGAGATTTCTTCTCATCCAATCCAGCAAGTCGGAGCGCTTCGTAACCAATGAGTCCTACATGATATGCCGACATCGCATGACCGAATTTGTCCATCTGCAACCATTCAGCGTTGTCGTTGTAAAAATGAAATGCAGACTGCTCGTATCCGGCGTACCATAAGAAATATAATCCGCTCATAGAACCGGCATATAAAGCAGCTTCCGTTCCCATAACAATGCCTACGTTTCTCTTGACGATACTTGTCGAATCGTTTTCCTGTGATAAAGCAGTCAATGAAAAAGCTAGTAAAATCAATAAGACTTTGAACCTTGAACCTTGAACCTTGAATCTATAATTATGCATTATGCATTATGAATTATGAATTATGAATTAATAAATGTTATTTCCATATCTTCATTTTATTCAACGCCTTTCTGTATTTCTCTGCATTTTTGTTATGTTCTCTCATATTTCTTGCAAATACATGATATCCAGAAAGGTCGTCTTTTGCACAGAAATAGAAAAATTTATGTTTTTCTGCATTTAAGACTGCGTCGATAGCTGCGATAGAAGGGATGCAAATTGGTCCTGGAGGAAGTCCTATATATTTATAGGTGTTATATGGCGACTCTATCTCCTTATGTACGTCCAAGACTCTTTTTATCTCGAAGTCGCCTAGAGCGAACACCAGGGTAGGGTCTGCTTGGAGCAGCCAGTTCTTCTTTAATCTGTTGACATATACTCCGGCGATACGTGGCATCTCCGAGACTTTGGTGGTTTCTTTGTCGACGATAGATGCAAGTATGCTGACTTCTATAGGATTCATATTCAGAGATTCAGCTTTGCTTCTGCGTTCTTCGTTCCAGAATCTGTTGTATTCGTTGGTCATTTTTTCAACGAAATCGTTGGCATCGATGTTCCAATATAATTCGTAGGTGTTTGGTATGAATAAGCTAGCTGCACTTTCATCATCGAATCCCATCTCTTTGAGTGTTGCACTTTCTTTAACAGCATTTACTAATGAAACAGAATCCATTTCTAGTTGTTCTGCAACACGTCCTGCAAATTGCTCGATTGTCCTTATATTATTAAAGGTGAATTTAACAGGCGTCTGACTTCCCGAACGAAGCATGTTCAGCAGTCGGTTGTTGTTCATATTGTTGGAAATGAGATAATGTCCCGACTTGATGTATTGAGGATAATCTAGTTTATTGGCAAGCCATTCGAATGATTTTGGGTTTATGATGAGACTGTCGGAATAGAGTTTTTGCTTCACATCTTCGAAATCGTCGTCTGAATAAATATATAACGATACTTGTTCTCCGTTAGGAGTCAATACGTTAGGAAAGATAATGGCTTTATACATACTGACAAATACGAAGACTGATAATACAGCCATAACAGCTAGTGTCAGAAACATATAACGTTTTATCTTCTTCATTTTATTGACTTGTTTGTTGTGATATGATCTTATAGTCTCCATCAGAAATTTTGGTTTATTAGTTGAAATTCAATCTCATCGATAAATCCTTGCGGTGTTCTTATCCATTCTTTGCGATATCCGCATTGTTCGAAACCGACTTTCTTGAAAAGCTTGAGGCTGTCGGTGTTGAGAGCATCTATGAGGCAATATATCTGTTTAAGCATAAGTATGTCAAAACAGTAGTCAATCATAAGCTCGAGCGACTCGTTTGCATATCCTAGTTTTCTGTATTCTTTTTGCAATAATATTCCGATGCCGGCTCTGAAATGAACAGGGTCGAAGTCGTATATGTCGATGCATCCTATTTCTTTGTTATCTTCTTTTCTTTCGATGATAAAACGCATCTGGCGGTTGGCGAAGAGGTCGTTGTTTCCGAGCAGGAACTGTTCAATCTGATACATTGAATAAGGTACGTAAGTCTCGCTTACACGCCATATCTCCAAATCGTTTTCCCACTGATATATGAGAGCAGCGTCTTGTGGTTCGGCAGCTCTTATTGTTAAATTATCGCTTTGTGCAAACATCCTAAATAATTTTATGCAAAGATAAACATTCCGTCAAAAACATGAGCTGCTGGACCAGTCAACACAACATTTTTAAAAGTGTTGTTGTCTTTATCAAAACGTACGTTGAGTTTGGCAATTTGTGTGTAAATGTCGATATCGTTGCCTCCATACCAAAGTGAGGCCGCCATTGCTGATGCTGTCACTCCAGTTCCGCAAGCCAGGGTCTCATTCTCGACGCCTCTCTCGTAAGTCCTGATACGAATGTTGCCGTTGTCGTTTAAAAGGAAATCCACGTTGACACCATCGGTGGAAATATCTTTGTCGTAACGTATTTTTGCACCTTCGGCATTGACATCCATGCTGTCAAGATTCACAACTTTTTTAACATAATGCGGAGAGCCTGTGTCAATTAGAAGAGAGTTTTCATCGAGTTTGTACGACAAAATGTCACGCATTGTCAGTTCAACAAGATATTCGTTAGGAGAAGTTTCAGTTACTTTGGCTTTATGTATTCCGTCGACGGCTTCGTATGTGGCCTCTTTTTTTATTATGCCTTGCTGATGTGCAAAAGCCGCGATGCATCGTCCGCCATTGCCGCAGAAAGTGCTTTCTTTTCCGTCACAGTTATAATATCTCATTCTAAAATCATGATTATCAGAATGCATCAAAATTATCAAACCGTCGGCTCCGATTCCAGTACGTCGGTCACACATTTTAAATATTAATTCTTCCGACAATACTATTTCATTTTTTATTGCGTTTATCATGATGAAATCGTTGCCGGCACCATGAAACTT
>JAEIGA010010955.1_pt1 | contig 13756 bp, 21 predicted proteins | sample 9270691 | NCBI WGS metagenome assembly JAEIGA01 (sample SAMN17057246, study PRJNA624740) | gut metagenome | biome: biome; isolation source: fecal sample | host: Bos grunniens | place: China: Xizang | collected 2019 | reverse complement strand
CTGATCCGGAGACCGGGGTACCTGATCGGATCCGACCGGACCGATGCAGGAGCGCATGATGATATTCAGGCCGGAGACAAACTGCCGGGAAACCAAAAAGGCTCCCGGCCGAAACCGGAAGCCTGCGAACGGAGTGAGCTGTCATCAGCTGTTATGAATGAGTCCCAATACTCTGACGGGGATCAAAGCATTATTGTTGGCTGTTGAATCAAGATAGCCTCCTGCCCATGTTACGCTTACATTTGTTCCTGATATAACCATATCGGTTATGGATCTACGGCAGTAATGAATGCCGGTTGAGTAGTACGGGATAACAAGCTTGACCTCTGCGAAAGGTGAAGCCTGAGCTTTTGACTTTTCAATTTCAAGCCATTGAGCTGCATAAAGTTCACCCGCAGATGATTCACAAACAAATACGAACGCATCAATATTATTGATCTTATCCGTTTCAAATGTGATGGTCTGAGGAGCAAACGAAGCAGATATATCACTATTGGCCCATAACTCATATAAGCCATGTTCTGCGCCTCCGCTTCCTTGTGCCAGTTCGTCGATAGCATCCTGTACATTGGTAGCGGTAAGACCGGAAGTTGTGTTGTCATAAGTTACATCATCAGCATCGAATGATGTAGGAATATCGCCGTAAACTTCATCGATTGCTTCCTGGACATTGGTTGCGGTGAGACCGCTTCCTGTATTGTCGTAATCAACATCAGATGCATCAGATACAGAAGATCCTCCGGCAAGAACAGTTAAAACTGCTCCGTTAACGATAGCCATGACAGACTGGTTAATTACAAAAGCTCCGGCAGGGAGTGACTGGCCGTTGCAAGATGTTGCAGTCACTGATGCACCGTCAACCGTGAATGTATCGCCGGCATTATAATTGCCTGTTGCTACAAAACGGAGAACCGAACATCCGGTCATTGTTCTTACAAGCTGATGAACAGTACCGGCCTTTGTATGAGTTGCCTGTGTTGTTCCATTATTCTGGATAGGAAGCAGAATGCTATCCAGGGAAGTAAAGTTTGGATATAACTGGGTGAGAAGGTTAACGGAATCGGAACCTTCTGCGATTGTAAATCCATAATTGGTTGTTGATGTTGCCATGTTTATACCTCCTTATTTAATTATACAGACTATCGCCGTGAAGCGTGAGATCTGTATATGTGATATTGAGAGCATTAAACTGGTTATATGTTAATGCCCTGGAAGCCATCTCCGTATAGGTGATAGCATCCGTAATATGAAATGCGGATAAGTAGTCGATCATGCTCTGAATTGTAACTATCTCACCGGTAAAGGGGTTCTGTACTACGAACAGATCGCCAACATTCTCGGTTATCTCATTTAAGAGATATATGTTGTTCTGTTCGATTTTTAAATCAGTAAGATCGTTAACGGCCTGAATGGAGTTTATAAGTTCCATTCTGATCGAAGCAAGCTCGTCATTAACTGAATTAATGAAGTCTGTGATTTTCTGATCATACGAAGCAAGTGTCTGTTCGGTTTCTTCCGCAAGATCATTTACTTCTTTGATAAGATTTTCCAGAGTCTCTTCATAAGGAGCGAGCTGTTCCTTCAGCCATTCAGATAACTCTTCTTTGATAGACTCTTCGATATCTGCGATCTGTTCTTCAACAGATTTAAGCCTCTCCAGAAGATAATCTGCATTCAGTTCATGGAAGTCTGTATAAGGATATTTATTAACAAATCCTGCCATTTTAACCTCCTTAGTATACCGGGATGAGCATCTCACGAATGAATACATCACTCATATGATCATATAAATTCCATTCGGAAATATCATACCAATTACGGAGCATATCACTTGCCTGAGTGACACCGATATTTCCATGAATATGACCTGTATGAGTTAAAGTCTCATCCTCATCGATGGTATTTTTATTTGTTGCGTTTGTTGTAGAGCTGTTGATCTCTTCCCCTGAAGGCTGATAAGATGCCGAATCATAAGCTGATACCAGATTACTGGTAGTACCGTCAACATCCATTTTATTGGTACCATCTGATTTTGTTGTGTTATCTTTGATATCGGTCATCTCTTCATAACGATCATAGTTTTCGATCGGATTCCAGGCTGCCTGTGTGCCTGTTACCCATTTTTCGAATGTTCCATACCACTTCTTTGACCAGATTCCGATATAATCTTTCATAAAATCAAGATCAGGGTACAACAGTTCAAATTCTCCGGATTTCATCAGTAATGAATTAATGAAGAGTTCTTTGTCGATCGTATCCGGTAAGATCATCTGATCAAATAATGTATCATCATATTTATAAGCTCCGATCAGAGTCAATGTCATTGTTGCCATCCGGAAGTACCTCCTCTCTTAATTCAAAATCCAGATTAATATCCGGGTATAACTTTTTTATATCTTTAATGCTTGATTTAAGGCATTCTACAGCTGTAATGATTCGTGCCTGTGAATCTACCATTCTGGATGAAGCTTCGGCTGATACGAAACGCTCCGCCTTCTGATATGGTACTGTATTAATGCCGATCTCAGCATCAAAAGAATTCAAGATTGTCTGGAAATCGATCAGTTGCTGATCGGTTATATAGTTTTCTTTTAACTTCTGGATCTGTAAAAATTGCCAGGGCTCCGACTCATCAGATTTGTCATTTAAGATCTGTTTATCATAAATGACTGCCGGCTCTCCTTTATTTATCCGGTCCAGAATCTTCTTTAAAGCTTCTGCAGTAGCTTTGTTTTTTGCTCCGAGTACAAATGCAAATTTTGAATTGATGATGCTCATATTAATAGCATTATCAAGAGTCGAAAGCTTCTCTGCATAATATGAGATGATATCAAAAATTCCCCGGTAGTCAGGCATAAATTTTAAAAGCTCACCATCTTCATGTAATACAAATCTGGAAGGGAGATTCAATTCTGATGCTCTCGGATTTGCCAGGATAAATTCTGTCGGCTGATAGTAAAAATCCCTGCCGTTCAGATTGCCGGGTTGAAACCAGAATCCAAGCTCATCGGATTTTGATACAAAAACGAAACCGGTAAGAAGCAAACAATAAAGAAGGAAGTCTCTCCTATTTCCTTCCCAGTTCTCCGGAAGTGTCGTTTTAAGTCTCGATACAGTCCTCTGGAATAGAGATCTCTCCCAGTAAGCATATGTCAGATTATTATATGCTTTCACCATTGAAGGTGAATATCTTCCTGCAAGGGAGTTTAAACTTTCATAATTTAAAGGCTGATAAAACATATCTTACCTCCGAGTATACCCCTACTTAAGTATATACTTAAGTAGGGGTGTCATAATTAGTCAGCCATGTAGAACAGTACCGCATTTTCGGTAAAGTCGTTGATGGGGTTCTTATTGATGGTATTCCATACAGTCCTGTAATGCTTACGAGCTTCAACAGGAGTAGAAGTAACATCTTCAAGATGGAAGTCAACCATCATTGCATCCTTATCATAGATAAGGCCGAGTACAACATTAAGTGCAACAGCAGATCCTGCAGTCTGTTCCGTAGGATCGGAAGTATCAGGAATTGCAGGAGTAACACTTACTTTGAAAGGCTCATTGATATTCTGCCAATAATCAACCTTTTCAAAGTTTTCAAGCTTTAAGTACTGATCATTGAAGATTGCAGGAAGTACTAAAGCTTCTGCATCATTCCAGAATTCAGATACCATGAGCATTCTCTGATCATCCTTTTTTGTCTGTCTGGGAAGTACATAAGATACTCCGCCGACAGTCTTAGCAGGAGACCAGTGGTATAATGTCGATCTGTTCTCCATCTTATCAGATACGGTCTTTACAGTAGAAACAAATACTGCAAGGAATTCGCTGAAGTAAGTTGTGAGAAGCTGTGAGGTCGTATAACTGGTACCGTACTTAGTATTGAATACGCTTGTCATGTTGATAGCCGATCCGGGCATATCAGATGCAAGATCATATACACCGGCAATGTGGTTAAGCACTACCAGACGAGAGAAAGCTTCCTTCTCGGTCTCGATGTCATTTGCACATGATACAAGGAATCCATTAAGGAAATCTCTCCAATCTTCAGGGGATCTGAAAGCGAGTTTAAGAGCATTCTCATACAATGTATAAGGATATTGCCACTCGATCGCTCCTCCGAAGTATGCCTGGTAAGTAACCGGAGTAGACTGAAGCCACATGGATTCAGTTGACTGGGGAGTACCGCCGGAAGGGTTCTGGCCGTTGTCAAATCCCATTGCAAGGTTTGTAAAGATCTGGGTATTCGATGCTCCTGTAGGAGTTGCATCTTTTGCATAATATGAAATTTTACGGATTCGGTTTGCAAACATTCCGGAATCAAGTGCATTGATCAAACGGAATTTTGCCTTATAGGGTCTGATGGCCACAAGATCTCTTGAAGTAACAAGAGAAAGAGTATTGATCACATTCTCAGTACCGGCATTCATGATCGACTCACCAACAGAAGCGAAAGTCGAAGCATCGATTGCCTGGATAGATGCGTTTGCTCCAAACATCTCATCAGCCATAGCATTGATTATTGCGTAACCATCAGTTACATTTAATCTTCTTGCCATTATCTTTTTCCTCCATATTAATATAATGTAGCAAAAGCTTCCTGAACCTTTTCACGATTTGATTTTTCGTCGGATCCTCCAAGATTCCTGGATGCATTGCCCGACTGGATCTTTGAAATCGTTGATTTCAAGTTCTTGATCTCTTCGTCTTTAGATTCAATTTCTTTTATCAGATCATCATTTTCACTTCCCTGATCACCGGTCCCGGCAGAAGCTTCAGGCACTTCTTCCGCCTTCGTTTTCGGCTGTACATCCTCTTCTTTTTCCTGTGCAAGTGTTATCAGCTCACTTACATCTGAAGGAGAGTAGCCACTCTCGGCAAGTTTGATGATGTCATCAGTGTTGATGCCGGCATCCTCGATCTGCTTAATGTCTGCCGGTTTAAATCCCTTAGTTGCTAATTTGATCGACTCGGTTATTTTCATTACATCCTCCTTATAATAAAGAAGGGGAGCATTTCCGGGTGGTCAACCCTGCCTCCGCACTCCTGTGCTGACCTGGAAGCATTGTCTCCCCTTAAAGTTAACATAACAATTTTTATGTAAATTGTCAATTACTCATAAAAGAAGCCACTGTTCAGATATGAGTTTATGATCTCTCGATCGGAAACCTCTCCGGCCAGATCGACTGAAGCATCCTGACATTGTACATAACCTGAAGGGCATGAGCTTATAGTCTTTTGTGCCATTGTCGGTGTACCTATAGAAGCTGTGACACTTGAAGGAGCAACAGTTGTATTGTGGCAGATCGTGGCCACTTCTGCATCAAAAGGCAGACCGATTGCAGCTGATGATCCCAGACCTCCGACAGTTTGAGATAATGGTGTAAAGACTGCCTGAGTTGCACTGCTTATTATAGAAGCTCCGGCTCTCGCCATTCCTGCAGGAGATCCCATTGATGACAGCGCACTGGATGCGCCGGCCATGATCGTATTTGCAATATTTGCAAGGCTCGGTGAAGCATTTCCAAGTGGTATTGTGACTCCGGTCGAAGCTCCATATGATCCTAAATAGATTCCGGTATTAGCACCTTTTACTTCGACTGCCATATCCCCGGAAATAATATCGACAGAAGTATTGAACATAATGCTGTTATCATTTATCAGAGCTGATGCCGGAAAACTTACATCACCTATAAATGGAATATGTACATTTATATCAGTATTATGAGCATTCCTCCAGTCTGAATATTGCCAGGGTATCGCTATCGCTACAGATTTACCGTTAATTCTATTAGTTCCGGTCATGTTCACACGACCGGCAATTATAGAAGTTTGATACATTCCGACATATATTCTATGCGCTCCGACTCCGGAAACCGAGAAGGGAATCCATCTTACATCTCTTATATTCTCAGCAAGGCTTCCGGAAGATAAGATCTGCCTTACTGCAGAGATAACGGTCGGAATAAAGTCATCATCAAATATTCCTGTTGGTGTATGGTCACCGGCAAAAACTGATTCAACCTGGCTTTTAATGTTGGGAATAAGCTGATAGATATCAGTTGTTGAAATGACATAACAGTATGTCGCATCCGTACCGGTAACAGTTGCTATGATGGAACCGGTTCTTGACATATCCGAATGTAGCTGAGCCTTATTTCTGGAAATAGTCGGAATATATGTTGTGGCCAGTCTGGTATCTTGGATCACTGTATTTGAAGATCCATCGTAAACAACAAAAGCCTGTGTGCCTTCGATCTCAGCTTTATGGGTTGCCATTGGATCCTTCCGGCAATGAAGCTCGCACATTGTTGAATTTATATTTATAACATCTTCAACAAAATAATATTCACCAAAAGCCTGTACATAAGTATATTTTGTCGCAGGAGATGATAAAACAAATACCGGTTTATGAAGAGAGCAGGGTCCTTTTAAGGTCACACTTACAGAAGTTCCTCCGGTCGGTTGTTTTGTTGAGTTTTCTCTTTTAGAGAAACCGGTCCAGACATTTATATTCATTTGATCCTCACCTTCTGACCGAGTCTTACAAGATATACCGGTCCTTTGATATCAGGGTTCAAGCGTTTGATCTCATCAAATGTGATACCGCATCTTCTTGCAATTTTTATAAGACCCTCTCCGAGTCTGGCGGTCGTATATTCCGGACCGATCTCTTCCTTATTAGAATATGATACAAATGGAAGCTTTCCATGAAGGAGCCAAGTCCGTTTATGTTTGCAGTCAGTTTTGATCTTAGTATTTGCACATTCGGTGATCATTACGCAGTTATCCCAGGCCGAAGTACACTCAACAACTTTACCCTGTCCGATATAGATACCGACATGACCTTCCATGAATACACATTCACCGTGATAGATCTTTGTGAAATCTGCAGACTGGTCGTAACAGAGCTTCTTAAAATTTGTATCGGTCGGTATCTTGTTATAGGTTGCTCCGCCATATGTCTTATTTTTATCTCCGCACCATCCCCAAGGTATAGCCTTATATGCAAAACCTGAACAGTCAAAAAGGAAAGTACCGGGATTTAATGTGTCAGGTACTTTGTACCGTTCTCTGTTTTTTTTATTTGCCGGAGCACCGAACGCTCCCCAGGCATAATAAGTTGAATAGTTATGATAAATATCAAGAAGCTTTTTGACATACTCTTCATTCGTGTACAATATTTCCATTACTAAATCCTTTCCGCATCTGGGATTCAATATCATCCATCCGCTGATTCATAAGTGCCAAAGTTTTTGAGATCTCACCGAGAGTGGTTATAAGTTTATTCTGCTGAGTAAACAGATATACACAACACGCAATAGGAAACCCAACCTGGCTTATTAATGTGATTATAGATTCCATGATTATGTCAACCTCCCTTCATATTTTCAATATAAACGAAAACAGCGCATCAGTCAATGATGCGCTGTTTCGACTCATTTTTACCGAGAAAGAATGGGGTAAACACCGGAACCGGTTGGTAGCTCCGATGCATCTTCATAATAAACCAAAAGGAGACCGCAGTCAAGCGATCTCCTTCCGGAGTATGATGATCAGAAACCGGGATTTCGATCTGATCATATTATATCAATCTTCATCATCATCGTCAAACTCAGCAAAAGGATTATACTCATTTCCTTCTGATAAGAATTTAACTGCAACAGGATAGATGGCACCATCCTTTAAATTGATACTGATCTGAGCTTCTGCTGAGAGCCAGGGGAAGCCTTTGATGAATTCCTCGATCGAATCATACTTATTACCTTCAGGATCCATGCAGGGAAGTGCAAATTCTGTTTTGAGATTCACATATCCTTCGAAATTCTTTACCCATTCAGGAGTAAAGTTCTTTCCTGAATCCTTAAAAACTTCTTTGATCTCTTTCCACTTCTTATCAGAGATCTCAGCTTCTGCCAGTGTAACATAGAGAAGCTCTTTCCCGGCCTTTCCATTGAAAGTCTTAACTTCACGCTTGCAAGTGATTAACTTACCTTTGATCTTCATAATCAATTCTCCTTTGTCTTATGTTGTTCTTTGTTGTTTGCTATATCATTGACTGTCGGTTCAAGATAATACCTATCTAAGATAGTTATGATCTGTTTACGCTCGTATACTCTCCCGGTAAGCATCCCGGCCGTAAACGATAATCCGGCAGTTATGATCACGATCAATAAAAATAATGATATCATTTGTAACATTTCAAGATTAACCTTCCTTACTTTCATTCTTTAAATCTCCATCAGGAGCCACAACAGTATTATCTGAAGTAGCAATATTATCAGGAAGTACAATATTATCCTGAATCTCTTTCTCAAGTTCATCCAGATCTTTCTCCTTAACTCCGCAGTATGATGTTAATATCATCTTTAATGTGAATGCCGATCCGCAATTAAATGCATATTCAAGCGGAGACGCTCCGTTATCAAGATGAGCAGGATCTGTTGTTGAATTAGTTATCGCATCAGAGATGCATAATCTCTCGATCAAAGTTTTATAATTTCTGAGTAAGAATTCAATGTCTTTTTTCTTTAGTAAAGAAGTTTCGATCTCAATTCGGTTTCTGTTCATGTCATCCTCCATTAATATTCAAATTTGAATACAGCTTTGAGATTTTTGAGCCTAAGCTCTGCAGTGATCTTATAAATATCAGTCATTAAAGCTGATAGGTTATTATAAGATCTGGAATACTGCTCATAACCCTTCGGAGCTATGATCGTATAACTGCTTTCTGCCGGTTTACACTTAACCGTAAAATTAACCTTTTTCATTTTTCAATCCTCCTTACATGAGTATACTCGACCATATCCTGGTAACGATCAACATATCTCCTGCATACATTATATGCGATATCTTCCATATCGCAAATTACCTCTTCAGTATCTCCGGTTACAAATAGGATCCTTGCTACATATTTATAATCCTTCATGCGCTTAAATCCTCCCGGATGTCTCTTATGATCTTGTCATAATTATTGCAGATCGATTCATATACATCTCTGAGCTTTACGACCGAAACCTGATTCGAATCTAAAAAGCTTTTCTGAACCATTTCATTAATATAGATGTTAAGATCGTCTTTGATCGCCTGGCCTATGATCTGATGCAATCTTATCCAGTCAGTATCTTTCATCATTGTATTACCTCCTTCAAGAGCTTCTTAACTTCCGGAGTGATCACGATCTGGATCATGATCTGCTTGATGTCATCATCCGATAGAGATAAAGTTGCAAAATCTCCGGTTTTTTCTGTTCTTAATGTTATCACGGCCGGAATCATTCCTGAATTGGAAATGGTAAGTCCTCTCGCCTGACATCTTTTCATTATACTTCATCCTCCAAGATTTTTTGCAGTCTGTCCTTGATACAGTCTTTTATGAATTCTGACATATTTGAATGACATTCAATAAATTCGAGTATGTCGGCATCCTTATCAGGATCAAACTTGATTCCTATGTATCTATACTCTTTTGGCATTTCCCGGTCTCCTCCTTTCATGATTTAGTTTAACCGATATCGGTTTAACTGTCAACAAATAATTTCATGCTCCGAAATATAACATCAATATTAAAATGAGTCCGAAATATAGTACAGCAAATATAATGGCACCGATCAAATATAAAAATGCGATCAGAGTATATTTTAATAATTTGTTGAGCATTTTTAAGTACCTCCAAGTATAATTTACAGATCATAAAATTTTTGATAATTAACGATCAGATCATAAAACGAATATTTTTTGAATTTCATTTTCTCATTGATGCATTTTTCTCTTAGATCATAACCATGCTTTATCCAGAATTTTTTCTGCTCATTCTCTCGATCGAGATCAAATGTCTCAGAAGCTTTTCCTTTGATATCAGTCATATAATACAATCCCTTACCCGGATGGTAATATATGTAAGCATTTATATGTCTTTTAAATTTGATATGGTATAAACAATACATACCTTTGATTGACATTTCACATACATTCGAAAAATCATTTCCGGAGAATTGACCTCCATACGCTTTATCTGCCCAGGCCGTACCTTTCATTACACGATACATATCCTTCTTCTCAGCTTCTATCATTGGTACATCTTCATCAGATATATGATGAAAAAAGATTCCCCGGTCAGCATCATAAAACCGATTTACTCCTCTGGCCTCCATATCTGCAATGGTATCAACGACTTCAAGTGTATTCGTGATAGGAGTTGAGATCTCTTCCGCATTGGCCAGAAGTATCAGTTTAAGACCGGGCCTTCCTCTTTTTCTCCTGTCTCGGTTGATAGTTTCATATAATGAAAGAAGCATCTCACCTTCTGCTTTTTTGACCACTTCTCCCTTCTGGGGAATAAATTCATCAAAGATGATCCATTCAGCTTCCGTCAGATCCATACCCTTGACGGTTTTGATCGCATTCAGGGAAGCGATATAATTGATCACCTGGCCACATGGATTTCCGGATTCATCTGCATCATAAAATGCACCCAGTCCTTTTTTAATAAGTCTCGGCTTTACATTGGTACCGAAATCTCGGTTGAGTGGCTTCCAGGGAGATGGGTCGAATTCCATCTCGCCATTAAACTCACATATCATCTTCACATCTTCATTTGTCCTTTTAACATATAAAGTCTTAAATTTATGATATGGGTACCGTAATGCCGAATATGTTTTACCCGGACCACGCTTAGACCATATGATAAATATAACAGCATCAGGATATGCTAAAACATCCTGCGACAAATGATAATAACCATCATTATAATTCTCTTCAGATATCGACATCATATAATTGTACTTGAACCTCCTCTTCTATAAGCTCTTCCCAGTTGGTCACGACATATGCAGAATCAAGCTCATAATCGCATGGTATCAAGCTGATACTGTCACCTGTCTCATTCCCATATTTATCTATATAAATATTATCTTTATTAAAATAAAGATGAGTTTTCTTTCCGGTACTGGTACCGCTGAAGATAAATCCCGGATGAAAATTGCTGATGTCATCTTTTAAACATTTTGCGCCGGGTTTTTTAGGTACTCCTGCAACAGTGATATGAAGCTCACCATCTGCTAAGTTTCTGCCACAATACCGCTTAGCTCCCATATATTTAAATTCGGTATATGTGTCTTTGTCACCGTCATGCTCCGCCACACCAATATTGAAGATCTTCCCATTTACATTGACCGGTTGATAGTTATTTTTAAGAAGCTTCTCAACACATCCTTTATTATAGGAAGATACTGCTTCAAGATCCCATCCGACACCATAGCATGAATCAGTATCACAATATAAAGGATGCTTGCAACATTTGATAAGCTGATGCAGATTATAAAAGGCAGCAGAAGTGACCGTGACTCCCCATTGATAAGGCAGAATATGTGAAGTCCTTGAAATATATTTTTCATATTCCGACTTTGGATCTTCAGGCTCTCTTGAAATATATTCCCCGGTCTCATAATCTTCGATAATGTCATCTCGCAGATTCTTTTGACAGCACATACCATATAATGAATTGACTTTTGCTTTGGCGATCGAATATAAAACAGGATCCCCATTTTTTAATTTGCATTTATCTTCAAAGCATTCATATACATAGTCAGTAAACCATCTCGGAAGATAATCCTTCCTGGCAAAATACACATTCTTACAGATATGCTTCTGCCATTTGTACTGATCTTCTATCACGGCCAGATCCCATTCAGTTAAATAGATCTCACAATATGAGCAGGCAATTATCCTTCCGTTATCCAGAATCGGATTAATGACTTTTGTACATTTGCTGTATTGGAGTGCCGGCATCGGCTGAGCATCGTTCTTGATCTGAACATCAATGGCGATAAATTTGAACATAAACGCATAATCTTCCTTCTGACGCAAAATAAAATCACAAGGATAGTCTCCCAGGAGAGTAAACTTCTCCATCGGAAATTTAAAAGTCAACATTATGTATGGATAACTGGATGCGAAATCATACATCTCAATGTTTCCGCCGAATGTGTCTCTTCCTATTAGAATATCAATAAAATGACGATCGCCATGCGAAAAGCCTCCATGATAACACATGGATTCGATCAGATACTCATCAAAACTTAATACCATTTTCATGAGATCATCATGAGCTTTTTTCTTACCTCGTTTCCTGGTCTCATCTCTGGGAATACCGGTTGCAGTATACGGTACCGACAATATATTCTTATTCAAAGCTTCGAATGTTGCATCCAGACACTCGACTCCGGCCAGTGTATCATGCTCAATGTATAAAAGCTCATCCTGAGTCAGGGGATCATTTGTCTGATGTCTTATCTTGTCATAATCCCATTTACCGACTTCCTTCTGATGCGGTACGGCCAGATCGGATGCCCATTTCTCTAATTTCCTTTGGGCAAGGATCAGAGAATCCTTTATGATGATACCATTTCCGAATTCAACATAGATCGGATAGTGAGGTTTCGTATTTAGCTGATGGACCGGTTCACCGTATAGCTGATACCAAAATTTACGCATGAAAAAATGATCGTAAGATAAATTATGGAAATAAAATACAGTCATCATTCCTGACATGGCCGTATGGATCCGAAGCATCGCCTTCGCCATTGATGATGGCTTTCTACCATATAAAGTAACGATATTATGATGATATGCTCTGATGCTTATTGTCCAGGCGACTACATGATTTTCAGAAGTATCATAAGTCATCTTACCATTTCGCATGACAGGAACATCCGGTACCTTTTTGGAAGTCTCGGTATCACACATGATGATCACATCATTGAATGACATCTTCCTTCCCCGGCCCGGCTGATATATCCAGTAGATGTTTTTTAGATGATCATAATCGAATTTTTTATAATGAATAAATTCATAGTCCTTATTTAAGACATTGCGTTCAAATGCCTTTTTCATCAAATCCCGGTTTCTCATTTATATTTAAAACTCCTTAAAAAAGTAGTTCTAACTGAAGATTCTCATCTTTTAAAGCACTTTTAACGGTCTCTCCCAGAATCTCATCATCGACTCTTATATCTATCTTACGACCTTTCTCGATCGCTTTTTGAATCTTCTTTTTATTCTTCTGGATAACAGCGATCGTTCGAAGTGCAGTCTCCGATCCGTACTTATCAGACCATTTTTGAGCCATTCCTGATTCATAATAAACTGCTATATCCTGCCATGTAAATTGCGTACCAAATCCGCCTTTTTTCTCTCCGGTCTTAGGATCGATTCGGCCTTCGTTAAATGTTTTTGCTCTCTGTTTATAAATTCCGATGATGCCCTGTTTGGTCGATGTCGGTGATTCTATAAATGATCTCATGTCCGATATTTTTGCGTATACATCTTCAGTTTTCTCAGGCATCTTGGTATTAAATCTCGTTGCATCTTCTCCTGACCATCTTCTTATATCACGCTGAGCTTTTGCATAAGACCATTTAGTTGCAGATTCAAAATAATCCTGATGTTGATAACCTTCAAGTCTGACAAGCCTCTGATCTGCAGTTTTTGCGAGTCTCCTGTACCAGTGTTCCAAACTCTCGCCGGGCTTCTGTTCTGTATTGTATGCCATTGCAGAATCCTCCTTTCATGCATATGTTAACATATCGGTTAAACTAATTCAATAGATGAATCGTCAGCTCACTCCGTTCGCAGGCTTCCGGTTTCGGCCGGGAGCCTTTTTGGTTTCCCGGCAGTTTGTCTCCGGCCTGAATATCATCATGCGCTCCTGCATCGGTCCGGTCGGATCCGATCAGGTACCCCGGTCTCCGGATCAG
>JAEIGA010010954.1_pt1 | contig 13757 bp, 14 predicted proteins | sample 9270691 | NCBI WGS metagenome assembly JAEIGA01 (sample SAMN17057246, study PRJNA624740) | gut metagenome | biome: biome; isolation source: fecal sample | host: Bos grunniens | place: China: Xizang | collected 2019 | reverse complement strand
TTTTTTTGTTCGTATATTAGAGGTCTGAATTGTTTAATAATTATTACTATGAATTTTATCTTGGTTCTTGCTTCGGCATTGGCACCGGCTATTATGCTTTTCTTTTATATAAGAAAGAGAGACGAGAAACGTCCCGAACCCATCAGAGAGCTTCTAAAAGCTTTTGGCGTTGGCGTGCTTTCTGCTATATTGGCTATTATACTTGCTCTTTTCTTAGGAGCAATGAGTTTTTACACCGATACATACGACTCATATATAGGTGCATTGCGATGCTCGCTTTTTGGCGCTGCTTTGCCCGAGGAGGTTTCCAAATTCCTCTTCTTTTGGCTTGTTGTGCGTAAAAACCGATATTTTGACGAGAGGGTAGATGGTATTGTGTATGCCGCTTGCGTTTCGCTTGGATTTGCGGCATTAGAGAATATTTTTTATCTCTTTGGTAGTGATTCGTGGGTTACTACGGGTATTACTCGTGCAGTAATTTCGGTTCCGGGACACTTCTTCTTTGGTGTGCTTATGGGATATTATTATTCGCTTGTGAGGTTCAAAAATCCCTCTCTGTTTAATAAGTCTATGGTGCTTGTGGCGCCCATTCTGGCACATACCATCTTTGATCTCATTCTTATGTCGATGACTCTTAATCCGGTACTCTGTCTGCTCCTCTTAATCCTTTTTATGGTTTTCTTTTTCTCGTTGCGCAAACGTGCGCTTAACAGCATTAAAGAGCAGTTGCAAGAGGATGATGACGAATTTAATGCGTTGGAGGCTGCCAACAATAGTGAGGCGCTAAGTGCGGAATGTGAAGCCATCGAAAATGTTACTGTTGAGGTGAATGATGAGGAACATCCCGTCTCTTATGATGCAAAGCCTATAACTGACAGAGAATCTTCGGGTATACAATCTAATAGCAGTGAAGAACTTGTTGAAGATTTTATATTGAATAAATATTTTAATGAAAGCAGAAAAGGATAAGTATTTTGTTACTTTAAATTACAATAAACCCGCTGAAAATTTCAGCGGGTTTATTGTAATTATTCTATAATCTCTCTCAGTAACATAAGTTCGAATTGCGATGCACCACGTTCGATTAGAATTTTTTCGTCGTGTTTCATTTGTTGTTCGAACTGCTCTTTGCTGCACATCGAAGCGGCTTTTTTGTATAGTTCCACAGCTTTTGAGCGGTTGCCGGCAATCCATTGTACGTGCGCTGCGTTAATATAATCTTCGTGTCGTACCTTCTCTTGTTGTAAAAGACGGTCGTAGTAGCGTTGGGCCTGTTCGTCCTTGGCAGTTAGGAATGAGCACCAGGCTATTGCTCTTGTGGCGCGATGCGAATTGGTATCGAGGTACTCGACTTTGAAGAATCGGGCAAAGGCTTCTTCATATCTCTTTAGAATAGCCAGACATTCGCCTGTCTGAAGCAGGAGTGTCAGATTCTCGGGAGCCACCTCTTCGGCTGCAATGTAATAGTGAAGTGCGTTCTCGAAATTACCCATCAGGCGATAGCATTGTGCAATGTGGCGCATTGTCCACAGGCTATCGGGTTGCAGAATATCGGCTTTTGTGTAGCTGTCGATGGCTGCGCTGTAGTCGCACTCTTTTTGCAGGCAATAGCCCAACTTCTGGTAGAACTGTGCATCACATTTGCTCTTTGTCTCTCTCTCTTCCAATATTCTGCCGGCTTCTATAGCCTCGCTGTAATACTCCTTCTCGACAAGATAATGGAACGTGTGCAAAATTGCTTCACTGTTCTCCATAAGTGGTTGGAGAATAGCTTCGCTTAATAGATTAAGCGACTGTGTGAATGGGTCGACAAACTCTTTTTTGTAAATCGATAGTTTGAAGAAACGGTATAGGTCCTGTATATATTGGTTACCCAATATCTCACTCTCTTGCTCTTTTGGTGCCTTTGAAATGGGCTCGGGGCCGCTATCTGCGCCTTCTGGCATTTGTTGCGTCAATAATTCGCGCTGTTCCTGTGGCACCTGTCCGAATGTGAAACAGAACGAGTATTTATCGCTGTTGCAGAAGAATCGCGAAGAGCATATTGCATCGAGTAGTGTTTTACGATTTGTTGAGTTATCGGGCATTAGCTCAGCAATCTGTGGTACGTTCTTGTCGAAGGGACGCATCCAATTGCTTGTCTCGTTGAAGAATGGGAATCGTTTGAGCTGTGAGAAGGTGCTCATATATACATCGGCGCCCTCAATCTGCCATTTTGCCATTTCGTCGAGTTTGTCTTTTATCTCGCCTTCCTCGACCCAGGCTTTCCATTCGGGATTTTGTCCCTCTTCTTCAAGCTCTTTTATAAAGTCAACTCCTAATTTCTCGCCACTGCGCATATTGGGGTTCTTCATCATTGCTGGGATAATCTCCTCGCGCATCTTGCGGTCAATCTTTTGCGTCTCGCGGCAGCGTAGCAACTGTATCTGTATTGTGCCTATGCGACGCATTACATCGGGGGTGTCACGCAGTGTCTCTACTGCCTGTATAAGTTCGGGGTAGTATTTCAGACGCTTGGTATGTGTCGTGAGTACTATTATAAGTCCTATGAGGGCGCGTGTCGAGATAATTGTTTCCTCATTTGTTGATAGATTGCAAAGGATAAGTGCCTTCTGTGGCTCGAAACTCTGTAACAGACTAAGTACTATTGCGCCTATTAGTGTGGCGCGGTCGATTACCGGAATCTCTTTCTCGGTGAGCAGTGTTATTACCTCTTTTCGGTCATGAGCCTGCCAACCGATCTTCGCGTAGAGACGATAAAAAGCCTCTTGCAGCAGTTTTTCGTGTTGTTGCATAAGCTCCATCTCAACGCTGCGACGCTCTGGGTAGGGGGTCATCTTTACAGTCTCTATATTAGCTCTGTTCTCTATCATACGCAGGCGCATCTCTTCGGTCGCAATCTCTCCACGATAGATATGGCGCTTTTGTGCAAAGAGTGAGTATCTCTCTGTTATTAACAGTTGTAATAATCGGTACTCATCGTTAATCGTCAGACAGCGTCCTATGAGTTCGCAATGTAGGGCTTCTCGATTTGGGTCGGGCATACCTTGTTGCAAATATTCGAGCATATATCTGTATGCAGTCTCCACCTCGCTCAAGCGTGTGTATAGTTCCCAATCGGTCTCACTGTTGATGGCTTCCGATAGCTCACGTATAGCTTGCTTAAGTCGTCCCTCGTATAAAAGATTCTCTACCTGTGTATGCAGTTGGTTCTTGCTCATAAAATATAATCTATTTGCGCGGTTATCTCTCTCTTCGGAAATTTATTGAAACACCGAACTTTATTTTAAACAATGGATGACCCAAAAGTGATTATGGGTCATCCACTTTACAATGAGGCTTAAATAAAAAGAACTGTTTTATTGCTTGCCAAATGTATCGGCAAAATAGCTCTTTTATGTCTGCCTCGATAAAGTTATTTTTCTTGGAAATTATTCGCCCTTAACAGCTGCAACACCGGGGAGTACCTTACCCTCGATAGCCTCGAGAAGTGCACCACCACCTGTTGAGATGTAAGAAACCTGCTCGGCCATACCAAACTTGTTGATGCAAGCAACAGAGTCACCACCACCAATGAGTGAGAATGCACCGTTAGCAGTTGCCTTAGCGATAGCCTCGGCAATAGCGCGTGAACCGGCTGTGAAGTTGTCGAACTCGAATACACCTGCGGGACCGTTCCAGAGAATTGTCTTTGCGTTCTCGATAGCAGCGGCAAATGCCTTCTGTGCATCGGGACCTGCATCAAGACCCTCCCAACCCTCGGGAATTGCACCTGCGGGGCATACCTGAGTATTTGCGTCATTCGAGAAGTCATCGGCTGCAATGCAATCCTTGGCAAGAACAAGGTTTACACCCTTTGCCTTAGCCTGCTCGATGATGTCGAGAGCAAGCTGTAGCTTGTCGTCCTCAACGATTGACTTACCGATGCTACCGCCCTGAGCCTTAGCAAATGTATATGTCATACCACCGCAAAGGATAAGGTTGTCAACCTTGTCCATAAGGTTCTCGATGATACCAATCTTTGTAGATACCTTTGAACCACCCATAATAGCGGTGAAAGGACGCTTGATGTCTTTGAGGATGTTGTCAACAGCCTTAACCTCTTTCTCCATAAGGTAACCAAGCATCTTGTGGTCGTTGTCGAAATAGTCGGCAATAACAGCTGTAGATGCGTGACGACGGTGAGCTGTACCGAATGCGTCGTTAATATAGCAGTCAGCGTATGAAGCAAGAGTCTTAGAGAATTCCTTCTGTGACTCCTTCATTGCTTTCTTTGCGTCATTGTATGCAGGATCTTCCTTGTCGATACCTACAGGCTTGCCCTCCTCCTCTGGATAGAAACGGAGGTTCTCAAGCATAAGAACTTCGCCTGGCTTCAAAGCGGCAGCGGCTTCAGCAGCTTTAGCGCAGTCTGGAGCGAACTGTACTGCAACACCCAACTTCTCAGAAACAGCGTCAACAATCTGGCTCAGAGAGTACTTGGCGTTAACCTTGCCTTTAGGTTTGCCCATGTGTGACATGATAATAAGAGCACCACCATCAGCGAGAACCTTCTTCAAAGTAGGAAGTGCACCGCGGATACGTGTGTCGTCAGTAATTTTACCCTCTTCGTTCAAAGGTACATTGAAGTCAACACGAACGATTGCCTTTTTACCGGCAAACTGGAAATTGTCAATTGTCATGATTGAAAATTTATTTGGTTAATAAAATCGGTTCTATTCAATAATTAATGCGAAGATACAAATTTTCAATAAAAAAAGAGCTCTTTTTTAAATAATTATCTATCAGCGGACACTTTTTTTGATATATTCACGGCAGACGGATGTCAAACCGCATTTGTTGCACTCAGGATTTCTTGCCTTGCACATATATCGTCCGTGCAGTATAAGCCAATGGTGTGCTTTGGGTATTATATCTTCGGGCAGGTGTTTCATTAGTTCCATTTCCACGCTGTACGGAGTGGTGCAACGCTGTGGTACAAGTCCTATACGACGGCTTACACGGAATACGTGGGTGTCTACTGCCATAGCACTCTTGTCCCAAACTACTGAGAGTATGACGTTAGCTGTCTTACGTCCTACACCGGGCAGTGTGGTGAGTTCTTCCAAAGTGTCGGGCACTTTTCCTCCAAAATCGTTGCACAGTTTCTGTGCCATTCCTACAAGATGCTTTGCCTTGTTGTTGGGATAGGATACACTTTTTATGTAGTTGTATATCTCATCGGGGTGTGCCTCGGCCATCTCCTCGGCTGTAGGGTAGCGTGCAATCAGGTCGGGTGTGACCATGTTTACGCGCTTGTCGGTACATTGGGCCGAGAGGATAACCGCTACCAGCAGATCAAACGGGGTGGAGTAGTTCAGTTCCGTTTCTGCTATGGGTATGGCTTTTTCAAAGTATTCTATTGCTTTTTTGTATAGCTCGGCTTTTTTCATGGTGTTTGTCTTGAATGCAAAAACAGTTTTCCGCGATTGCGGAAAACTGTTTCATCTATACTATAAACTCTCTTATCTCACAATTGCCGAATAGCGTCACGTCGCGATGTGTGACACCTTTTATTTCGGCTTCCATAATACGGCAGAAGAAACCGTGGCTGAAAGCGAGTATCTTTTTGTCGGGGTACTCCCTGCGTACCTTATCGAGGAATTTGTGTGCCCTCTCTTTCATGGAGTCCTCTGTTTCAACAGTCTCGTTGAGCGTTGCACCTTTGATTGGTGTTCCGGCAAGGTTGCCGAGGTCGCGCTCGCGTAACAGCGGTTCTTTTATGAATGTGCATTCAACACCTTCGAGTGCAATCTCTGCGGTGTCAAGGCAACGCTTGAGGTCGCTGCATAGCACAACGTCGAATTCGAGTTCTGCTATTCGCGGACGCAACGAGAGTGCCTGCTCTTTGCCAAGATCCGACAGATGTCCCGGTGTCTGCCCCTGGAACAATTCTTTTGAGTTCTCTATTGTCTCGCCGTGGCGAGTCATGTATATGGTTGTAGCCATAGCTTTTTAGTTTGCGCTTTCGAATAGTTTCAGGAAACGTACGTCGTTCTCGCTGAATAGACGAAGGTCCTTGACCTGATACTTCAGGTTGGTGATACGTTCGATACCCATACCGAATGCGTAACCGGAATATTCCTTGCTGTCGATACCGCAAAGCTCAAGAACGTTGGGGTCAACCATACCGCAACCCAAAATCTCAACCCAACCTGTATTCTTACAGAATGGACAACCCTTGCCGCCACATATGTTGCAACTTATGTCCATCTCGGCACTTGGTTCTGTGAATGGGAAGTATGATGGACGAAGACGTATCTTGGTGTCCTTGCCGAACATCTCCTGTGCAAAGAGCAGAAGTACCTGCTTGAGGTCGGTGAACGATACGTTCTTGTCGATGTAAAGTCCTTCCAACTGGTGGAAGAAACAGTGTGCACGGTAGCTGATGGCTTCGTTGCGATATACACGTCCGGGAGCTATGATGCGGATAGGAGGTTGGCTTGTCTCCATGACGCGGCTCTGTACGCTGCTTGTGTGTGTACGAAGGATAATGTCTGGGTGAGCCTCGATGAAGAATGTGTCCTGCATGTCGCGTGCCGGATGGTCATCAGCAAAGTTCATTGATGAGAATACGTGCCAGTCGTCCTCAACCTCAACACCGTTGGCGATAGAGAATCCCAAACGTGCGAAAATGTCAACGATTTCGTTCTTGACGATTGAAAGAGGGTGGCGTGTGCCAAGCACTGTAGGGTATGAAGGACGTGTCAAGTCTATCTCGCACTGTTCCTCTTCTTTGTTCTCGATCTGTTCTTTCAATGCGTTGAATTGTTCCTGGATGGCATTCTTCAACTCATTGAGTTTGACACCTACTTCTCTCTTTTGTTCTGCAGGAACTTCGCGGAATTGTGCCATAAGGCCGTTGATGATACCTTTTTTGCTCAGGTATTTCAAGCGGAGGGCCTCAAGTTCTTCTGCGTTTGAGGCTGTTGTGCCTTTGATCTCTTCAAACAGGCTGTTTATCTGTTCTATCATATTTCTGTTGTTTTGTATTCTGTTTTCGGAAATTGTATTATGCAAAGTTATAAATTTATGATGAATTTTTTTGTCTACTTGCCCAAATATTTGATTCTTATTTTAACCTATGTTGGTTTTTGTGGTTTTTTATATCTTTTTTAATATTATTTTGGAATAAAAATCGTAAAATTTATTTTGCTGTTGCTGTTTTTTTGCCAAATTTGCGCTTCGTGAGGTAAAATTGTCCATAATCACAGAAAGAGCCATGGAATATCAGAAAATAGACAACGAAGTCGAAAATTTGCTTGAACGCCTGGAGCGTCGTCTGTCGGCCGAAGATATAAAAAGAATTGCCGATGCGTACAGCCTTGCACGCGAGGCGCACATGTCGCAACGCCGCAAGTCGGGTGAACCATATATAATGCACCCCGTTGCTGTAGCAAAGATTGTTGCCGAGGAGTTGCGTCTGGGTGCAAATCCTATCATCGCGGCATTCCTGCACGATGTGGTAGAGGATACGCCATATACCATCGAGGATATACGTTTGCGTTTCGGTGATGACGTTGCATTCCTTGTCGATGTTGTGACCAAGAAGAAAAAGAGTAGTGCATCGACCTCTTCGAGCCAGATTGACAACTATAAGCAGATGCTCAACTCGTTGCATTACGATATCCGTGCGCTACTTATCAAACTCTCCGACCGTCTGCACAATATGCGTACCCTGAACAGTATGCGTCCTGACAAGCAGATGAAGATAGCTGGAGAGACCGACTATTTTTATGCTCCTCTGGCGCACCGTTTGGGACTATACTATATTAAACGTGAAATGGAGAACCTCTCGTTCCGTTACCGTTGTCCAAGGGAATATGCATTCCTGGAGGATGAACTGGATAAGGAAATGAAAGAACGTGAACCGGGGTTGAAATCATTCTTACGCGAAATAGAGAGTCTGCTTGAACGCAATGACATATTTATGGCACGTACCGAGGTCTATTCACGTGGACCATACAGCGCATGGCGAAAAATGCATAGTTCGGGCTGTGACTTCAAACATGTCGAGGGAAAATATTATATAAGAATAATATATCCGAATACGCACGACTATTCCGAAAAGGATATGAGTCTCAAGATATATTCTATCCTGACCGACCGCTTCAAGGAGAAACCTGGCAGTGTTGCCAACTTTATCGATTCTCCAAAAGAGAACGGCTATCAGAGCTATCATGTGAAGCTGCTCAATCCGCAGGGTACATGGGAAGAGGTGCATATTTCTTCGGAACGTATGATACGTAAGTCACAGTTCGGATGTATTGCCGAAAGTACTGAAACGACAATTACAAATTGGCTTGAAAAATTCAAGCACGTGCTTCAGGAGATGGCTACTCGCGGTAAGGAGGTTGAGTATATGGACGGTGTGACATCTTCGTTCTATAATGATGATATTATCGCATATACTCCTGAAGGAAAGGGTGTGATTTTGCCTAAGGGTGCCACTGCGCTTGATTTTGCTTTTGAAATACACAGTGAACTTGGATTGCATGCCCAATATGCCCGTATCAATGGATTGCTCTCGTCGGTAAAGACCGAACTTGAACGTGGTGATGTGGTGGAGATTGGATGCAATGACAGCGTCGTTCCCAAGAAGGACTGGTTGTCTGCGGTTTCGACATATAAGGCCAAGACACGTATCAACAATTTCCTTAACAAGCAGCGCAAACTACAATACGACCGTTGTGAGAGTTGCCGTCCGCTGCCCGGTGATGAGGTTATAGGATTCAAGAATCCTGACGGCTCTATCTCGATACACCGGCGTGACTGTAAGGTTGCCATACGTCTTGCTTCGCAGCGTGGTGATGATATAGTTGCTGTGAATTTTGAAGAAGACCGCGAGTTTATGTATCCGGTAAAGATTGATATTGTAGTGATTGACCGTTATCACCTTCTAGTCGATCTCATAGATTGCATAACTAATAAGTTGCAATTATCGTTGACACGTATATCTACCGAGAGCCGCGACTCTATAGGTTACTGTACAATGGAATTCCCAGTTCACTCTTCGGCCGAACTGCAGGAGGTTATCAGCAATATCTCCCAGATTAAGGGTGTCGAGGAGGTCAAACAAAGTGTAGAATAAAAAAACATTATATGATTATGAAAAAGATATTATTGGTATTTATGCTCTTTTCCTTCTCCATATCGGCTTTTGGCCAGGCGAAGGATGTATTGAGCATTTTGATGAAGGACGGAACGTCTGTTTATTTCCTTTTGCAGGAGAAGCCTTGTATAACTTTTGTGGGCGATGACGTAAAGGTGGTTTCTGATACAGATGAGGCTGTGATGAAACGTTCTCTTGTCGACCATTTTGAATTTGTGGCGGAAATTCCCTCCGGTATAGAGGAAATAGAAGAGGTTGATGAAAAGACTGCACGCGACAGTTTTGAGCTTACCGGCAATGCTGTTCATGTCAGTGGTTTGAATCCCGGCTGTAAGGTGCAGCTGTATTCTATTAATGGTCAGGCGGTTCTTTCTGCTGTGGCAAACGAGGCAGGCTCGGCAACTATCCACATAGGTGCTTTGTCGCCCGGTATTTATCTTGTAAACTATAACGAAATAACCATTAAATTCATTAAACAATGAAAAAACTTATTACTATGTCCATATTGTCGCTCTTTGCAGTGACATTGTCAGCACAAGAAAAAACTGACACTATGTATATATCACTCTCCCAAGGAAGGGTGGTGAAATATGCCGTATCTGATATATATAGTATCGGATTTACCTCTGTTGAGGTCCCTGAATTTCCAACTCAGGATAGTTCGTGGGCGTTTGATAAACTTACTCCTTCTGCGAGTGTGAAAATGTTGTTGGAAAAGGCCGGAATTGCTTGTACAGACACTTTGGGACGCATAAACATCACCGATGAACAGTACGACGAAATCAAAGTTTTTACCGATAATCTTGTGAGCGGTATGAAAACCCAGTACCAGATATATGAAAAATGTTATAATTGGGTAAGAACGAATGTAAAATACGCGCAGGGATATGTTAACAACGATCCTTATCCTGTATTTACAACTAAAAGTGCCATTTGTCAAGGATATGCCAATCTGTTGCATGTGATGTTGCATACTCAGGATGTTCCGGCAATGGTCGTGAACGGATATATGCAAAGTGGTGTATATGACGGTATGTTGTATGGCATGGGGCATGCATGGAACTATGTGAACTGTGATGGTGTATGGTATGTGAGTGACCCAACTAATAGCGGACAGTTCCAAATGTCGAATCTTGAGAGTTACAAGACATGGCTTGCACCTACCAGTATGGATGTTGTGTTGTTCAAGAATGACGACTGTTGGTTCAACTTCAATGAGTGCTTCCTGAATATATGCAAGGTGGTTACTGAAAAGAGTGCTTTTGTCGCTCCATACAGTGTCAAGGGCTTGAAAGTGACATGCTTTAATCCATTGGAGGAGATTCCTTCGAATGTCCGCGAACTTTACATCGGTAAAAATATTGAATCTTTAGGCGAAGGTGTCATCGGTTTGAAGGATAAGGCTCCAAGCGTGGAGTTCGTGGCTGTAGATCCTGACAATAAATGTTTCGTCAGCCATGCAGGAACTGTATTCTATTCAACAGGTTATAAACCAACTGATGTATATAAGCAGATTGACCTAAATGTTCCGGCATATATACCTGCCAAACTCAAACGTCTTGAACTGAAGGCTGTGGATAACAATGCTTCGGGTGTAACTTATGGTAAGATGACTGTGTCGGGTCATAAGGGAATCGAAGAGATTGTATTTCCAAAGGAGACAAAATCAATCGAAGGAGGTGCAATTGAAAAGTGCCCTAACCTGAAAGTTGCATATATCCCTACCGGTGTAACTGTCAGCAAATCAGCATTTACCGGTGTACATGCTGATTTCGAGATTGTATATACCGAATAAGCAGGGCTGTTCGGAATAATCATTATTAGAAACAACAAGGATAATCTTATGAAGAAAATACTATTGACTTTTATGCTTTTCTCCTTTGCGGCTACAATGTTCGCAAACGGAAAGGATGTGCTGAGTGTTCTTATGAAAGACGGAACATCTGTATATTTCCTGTTGGCGGAGAAACCATATATAACATTTCAGAACGATGAAATGAAAATTGTTTCCGACACCGATGAGGCTCTTGTAAAGCGTACATTGGTGGAGCGTTTCGAGTTTGTCAATGAGATTCCCGCCGGAATAGAGGATGTAGAGGAGCAGGATGAGCAGCTGCGTGCCAATTTTAAGCTCGACGGTGATGCTGTTTATATAACCGGCTTGGCATCGGGCAGCAAGGTTGTGCTCTATGCAATGGACGGCAGGGTGGTGACCACCTCTGTTGCCGCTGCCGACGGTTGTGTTACATTGTCACTCAATACATTGCCTTCGGGAATTTATATTGTTAAATACAACGATACAGCAATAAAATTTATCAAATCATGAGACGCATATCACCTATACTAGTATTGTTGCTGTTTGCTGTTCATCTGTCAGCTCAGGAGAGAAAAGAGCTTATGCTTGTCAAACTCTTCAACGGCGAGGTGATAACATACGATGTGCAGGATGTTGAGAGCATATCTTTTGCCACAGAAGAGTATGAGGATGATGTCGTTCCATCTTTTCCGGAGAGCGACGGCGCGGAGAAACTCGACCCCTATAATCCACAAAAGACAGCTGCTGCATTGTTGCAGTCGGCAGGTATCGGGTGTACAGATACTATCGGAAAAATAGTGATAACTCCAGCCGAGTATCAGGAGATAAAAAGCTTTACCGACAAACTTGTTGCAGGATACAAGACACAGAAGGATATTCACGATGTCTGTTTCAAATGGGTATATTCAAATGTAAAGTACGGAAGCACATACAGCGACGGCTCGTATGTAAACAACGACCCTTATCCGGTATTTACAAAGAAAACCGCTGTGTGTCAGGGATACTCCAACCTGTTGTTTGTGATGTTGCATAGCCAGAATGTTCCCATTCTTGTTACAAACGGATTTTTGAGCTTGCCCAATTTATATGGCGGTCATGCATGGAACTATGTGAATTGTGACGGAAAATGGTATGTCAGCGACCCCACCAACAACGGTGTTTACGACATGTCGAATACATCGTCCTACAGCCACCTGTTCCCGCAGTCGTTCGATGTACTTCTGTTTGAGAAGGATGGTTGCCGTTTCGACTTCAACGAGACGCGTTTGAATATATGCGAAGTGACCACTGAATCAAGATATTTTGCCACACCTTACAGCATAGGCGGTTATCAGGTATCCTCCTTCAATCCAACGAGCGACCTGCCGGCGAACGTCCGCGAACTGTTCATAGGTAAAAATATCGAGACATTCGGCATGAACCGCGTAGGTTTGAACTATCATGGCAAGAATATCGAATATATACATGTCGATCCCGAGCATGCAACATGGCGTAGTCACAAAGGAATAGTCTATGACAAATATTCCGACTTTCCAAGATATATTCCTGCTGCGATGAAGAGAATCGAGCTGTTGCCAATGGAAAAGATAGAGAAGAATCTCATCTATGACCATCCCGGAGTTGAGGAGATTGTAATTGCCGCAGGTACAAAATCTATCGAAGCATGGGCTGTGGAGAATTGTCCTAACCTTAAGGTTGCTTATATCCCAAAGGGGGTCAATGTTGATGCTTCAGCCTTTTATGGAGTGCATCCCGATTTCAAGATAGTTTATACAGAATAAGAAGTTTCTTTAAAATCAGCCCTCCCCTGAATTTCCCTTTCAGAGCAATTCAGGGAAGGGTTTTTGTATCTGTTTTATTTATAAAAAATTATTTGTTCTGTTTTCTCTCTTCTCTTGATTTTATCATCTCTTTCATCAGATGGCGTTGGAATGCTCCTTCGGCATGTTGCACCTTTTTCAGCTTGCATGCATTTAGAACTTTCAGGTATTTGTCGACATATTCCCTTTCCAGTTTGGCTATTTCTATTTTTGTGTCAGCCATTCTGTACACAAATTCGCGACATTCATCCTCATTCATTTTTTCGCCTTGAGGCTTTCTAATATCCTTGCGTGCATTGTGCTCGATTCCGAATTTCTTCTTTTGCAATTCAAAGAACAAAGGAAAGAAGGCATCAGCCTCTTCTTGTGTCAGTCCTGCTTTCTCGGTGATGAACTGCTTCTGCTTTGCCTGGAACTCTTCGTGTGAGAATGGCTTGCGCTCTCTGTTGTGGTGTCTCTCCTGTGCAGTCGATGCTGTAATTACAAGCATGGCTACGGCTATTGTAAATAGTGCTCTTTTCATCTTGTATATATTTTTATTCGTTACCTGTAAGATAGCAGTAGAATGTGTATTCGTCAATAGGGTAATTTGTCAGCATGTTCTCGATGAAATCGCTTTCATCGGATATAGCAAACATTGTGTCTGAATTCCTTGATGTATTGACGAATATTCCGGTTGCGACGACGGCAATAATGGCTATTGTTGCAACATAGCTCATTATGGAAACGGCTTTTGGGGTAAGCCATCGTCTCTTGGATTCTGTTGCAACATGTTTGCATGTAGCTTCTTTTATTTCCTTGTTCAGCGTTTCGAAGTAGCCGTCGGGGATAGTGAAGCTGTTATGTTTCTTATAATCGTTTAAGTTCATATTCTCACTTGTTCTGTAAATTAGACGTTTTAATCGTCGAATGGTTTAATTGTTATCTTTAATGAATGTCTCGATTTTTTTTATGGCTATGTGGTACGATG
>JAEIGA010010953.1_pt1 | contig 13758 bp, 11 predicted proteins | sample 9270691 | NCBI WGS metagenome assembly JAEIGA01 (sample SAMN17057246, study PRJNA624740) | gut metagenome | biome: biome; isolation source: fecal sample | host: Bos grunniens | place: China: Xizang | collected 2019 | reverse complement strand
CCATAGCGGATGCCCTGCACACTCGGTGAGGTACTGGTTCATGAAGAGTCCCGCGCGCTTACCGGGAAACACTACTGCCGTGCGGCTCAGGTTATCGCCGAATCGGCGGTATATGTCTTCTGCTACTGCTTTGAGGAAGGGTTTCATCATTAGGCATTTTTTTATAAGATTACTCTTCTGTACGGTCTACACCATATACTTCGCGATGTAGGGTGTGGGCTATCTGTGTCAGATTGGGCTGTGAGATGGTTCCCATTAGTCGTAGGGCTACGGGAGAACGATTGGGAGTGTAAGGCGGTTGTATGTAGTCGTAGTGGTAGAGTGTGAGTCCGCAGCGTTCGTAGAAGTGTATGCGGCGCTGGGTTAAACTGTCGGTAGGTGGCTCTGCCTCTAATATAATGGGAGTGGACAGCGATTGGGTGAAGGTGCTCAATGCTTCAGTTCCATATCCCATATCCCGTAGTGATGGACTGATGGCAAAGTGCTCGATGTAGGTGAAATCGGCAAACTGCCATGAGGTGAGCAGACCTATGCAGCCGTGAGTGTCGTCGATAAGTGCCATGGCGCAATATCGCCTGTCTGTTTTAATCAGACGGGCGATATCATCAGTGGGGCGCTGCTCGTCAATGGGGAAAGCTTCTTGATAGATGTCAATGAATGTAGCCCAATGCTTGTCAGCTGTATGGCGTATGTGGTGAAGGCTAATCATGTGTTAGTCCCTACAACTTATCTGTCGTGTTATTTGATGGTGACGTATACCACCTTCTTCTCAGCAAAATAGGGCTCACGGAAATAGTCTTTCAGTGAGGTGAGCTCTACGATATGCTTGTAGGCTCGTGTCTCATGCTGCAACTCGCCGCCTTTGAGGCAGAAGAGTCCGTTGGGGTAGCTGTTGCGCTGCTCTTTAGAGATGTTTTTGCGACATATCTTCAATAGGTCTTCGAGGGGCATTACGGCGCGGCTTACGGCAAAGTCAAATAGTTCCTTCTCTTCTTCGCAACGGCAATGGCGTAGGGTGACATTCTCCAATCCTATGCTTTGTGCCACTTCGGTAGCAACGCGTATCTTCTTACCAATACTGTCGACTAGGTGAAACTGCACGTCGGGGAACATGATGGCTAGGGGGATTCCCGGGAAACCACCACCTGTACCGATATCAAGGATGCGGCTTCCTGGGGTGAAGCGGATGACTTTGGCTATACCCAACGAGTGGAGTACATGGTGCTCGTAGAGATTCTCAATATCTTTGCGTGAGATGACATTGATTTTTGAGTTCCAGTCTGTATACAATTCGTAGAGTTTGGCGTATTGCTCTTGTTGTCGTTCGGTGAGATTGGGGAAATACTTTAATATCGTTTGCATATTGTATGTCTGTTTTTTGCGTTTATTTGTTAGCAGTTAGCGGATAACTAATCTTGAATTTCTTTGCTTTTCTTGCCATCTTGTGTGCGGCCTTTTGGCGTCGCTTGATTGCTTTCTCGTCTTTTTCGTTAAGCACGGTGGCAATCTCGTGTGCGATGATGGTGGCGCCATCGGGGTTGGGGTGTATTTGGTCTGGCATTAGGTGCACGTAGGGAGAGAAAGCTGTGTAGAGGTCGATGATGGGGAGGTTCATCTCTGTCGCTACCTCTTCTATGTAGGGAATTACGTGGTGTAGTGTGGTGCTATCATTGATGCCCCATCCCCAGCGTGTTCCAGGAATAGGGTAGCAGAGGTATACCTGTGGCTGGCTCTCTAGCTCTTGGAAACTGCGTATGAGTGTGCGCAGATTGTCTTTGAACTCTGCATGATGTTTCCAGTTGTATGGTTTTGAATCGTTGGTACCCAATTTGATGGTTACGATGTCGGGGTTGAAGGCTAGTGCGTCGCGATAGGCCTGTTCTTTCATATAGGGGTGATCGCCCTTGTTGAGCAGGGTGCGTGCTCCTACGCCATAGTTGCGTACATCATACTTGTCGGGACCTAGTAGACGGCATAGTACTGCGGGGTAACTGTCGTTAGCACGGTCTTTAATTCCCGATCCATAAGTGATGCTATTTCCTATGCAGGCAATCTTGATCTTCGCTGTCTCTTGGGCTACTGCTATACCTATGCAGAGCAGTGTGCAAAGTAAGGTGATGGTTTGTTTCATTGTTTATGTCGTGATTAAACGTTATTTGCAATCGTTTTCTGTAAGCTGTATTTTGATTTACAAAGTTACTCCCGTCTTGAATATGGCAATCTCGCGGTATCCCTTTCGTTCATTGTTTACCTCTTCGCCGCTGGCTACACGGATGATGTACTCGGTGAAGCGGCTCAATGTGTCGCTCATGGCTTCGCCTTCTACAATGACGCCAGCGTTAAAGTCTATCCAGGAGGGTTTGTTTTTAACTAGTGCACTATTGGTTGAAATCTTCATGGTGGGCACAAAGGTGCCAAAGGGTGTGCCGCGTCCTGTTGTGAATAGTACGATATGGCATCCGCATGCGGCCAAGGCAGTAGAGGCTACAAGGTCATTGCCCGGAGCTGATAGTAGGCTTAAACCCTTTACGCTGAGACGCTCGCCGTAGGCCATTACACCTGATACGTAGCTCTTGCCGCACTTCTGTGTACATCCGAGGGCTTTCTCTTCGAGGGTTGATATGCCTCCGGCCTTATTGCCAGGTGAGGGGTTTTCGCCTACGGGTTCGCCATGGCTGAGGAAATAGTCTTTGAAGTCGTTGATGAGGTGTACGGTTTGGTCAAAAAGCTCGCGGTTCTCGCAGCGGTTCATCAGTATGGTCTCTGCACCAAACATCTCGGGTACCTCGGTAAGTACTGAGGTGCCACCTTGGGCGATGAGGAGGTCTGAGAATTCACCCAACAGGGGATTGGCGGTAATGCCGGAGAATCCATCGGAACCTCCGCACTTGAGTCCTACGCGTAGCTCTGAGAGAGGTATGTCGGTACGTGTGTCTTTGGAAGCGATAGCATATATCTCACGTAGCAGTGCCATGCCTTCGGTTATCTCATCGGAGCATTGTTGTGTCACCATGAACTTGATGCGATTCTCGTCATATTCGCCAATAAATTCACGGAAAATGTCGGGTTGATTATTCTCACAGCCAAGTCCTACGACCAATACACCGCCAGCATTAGGGTGCAGTATCATATTGCGCAGTATCTTCTTTGTATTCTCGTGGTCGTCGCCCAATTGTGAGCAGCCGTAGTTGTGTGGGTAGGCTACGATGGCGTCTACTCCTGCTCCGCCCGTTTCGGCTTGTAGGCTAGCGGCCAGTTGGTTGGCTATGCCGTTGACACAGCCTACGGTGGGTATTATCCATATCTCATTGCGTATGCCTACGTCGCCATTGGCACGACGGTATCCCTTGAAGGTGAGGTCGTGCTGTGGTATGTCTAATGTTACAGGGTGTGGTTCGTAGGTGTACTCGAGCAATCCGGCAAGGTTAGTGGCTACATGATGTTCGTTGACCCAACTACCTTGTTTGATGTTTGTGGTGGCATGGCCTATGGGGTAGCCATATTTGATGATGTCTTCCCCTTCGGTGAAGTCTTTCAGTGCCACTTTGTGTCCTGCAGGGATGTCCTCAATGGCTTCTATGCTGTTGTCGGCAATGGTGATTGTTGTGCCTGCAGATATGGGCTCTATGGCTACGGCTACGTTGTCGGCGGTATTGATTCTGAGATACGTGGTCTTCATGCGCAATCTTTTTTAGTTACCTTGTATGGGTATGTTGTCAATTTATTGCACGAAATTACATATTCTTGTCGATAATCAAAAGGTTTTCGGTCGAAAACTTGAAGGGTGTTTCTATTTTCTAGGTTATTGGTGGAATGTGTTGCGTAATAGGTGTGTATGTTATTGGCATTTTGTGTCAAAACTTGCGCAAGTCGTACAAAGTGCGTACCTTTGTATTCGAATTTCCCAACTGGCAGCGATGTGGCCTGGAACGGATGATGTGTGCTGCTGGTAAGATGTTGACAATATATGTGTTATGAATGAAATAGAAAGAAGACGTACCTTTGCGATTATCTCGCACCCTGATGCCGGTAAGACAACCTTGACTGAGAAGCTGCTCCTTTTTGGAGGACAGATTCAGGTTGCCGGTGCTGTAAAATCAAATAAGATTAAGAAGAGTGCCACATCGGACTGGATGGAGATCGAGAAGCAACGTGGTATCTCGGTGACCACTTCAGTGATGGAGTTTGACTATAAGGACTACAAGGTAAATATCCTGGATACGCCCGGTCACCAAGACTTTGCAGAAGATACTTTCCGTACACTAACTGCGGTAGATAGTGTTATCATCGTGGTGGATAGTGCCAAGGGTGTAGAGACCCAGACCCGTAAGCTGATGGAGGTGTGCCGTATGCGCAATACACCTGTTATCATCTATGTGAATAAGATGGACCGTGAGGGCCGTGATCCCTTTGATTTGCTTGATGAGCTGGAGGACGAACTCAAGATTAGTGTACTCCCCTTGAGTTGGCCTATCGATCAGGGTGCTCGCTTCAAGGGTGTGTATAACCGTTATGAACAGAAGTTTGACTTGTATACTCCGAGCAAGCAGACGGTGACAGAAAAGAAAGAAATTGATATCACCAGCAGTGAGCTCGAGGAGAATATCGGTGAGGCTCAAGCCGAAAAGCTGCGTGCTGATCTTGAACTTATTGAGGGTGTATATCCTGAGTTCAATGTAGAGGACTATCTTTCGGCTTCAGTGGCTCCTGTGTTCTTTGGTTCGGCGCTCAATAACTTTGGTGTGAAGGAGCTGCTCGACTGCTTCGTTGAGATTGCTCCCAGCCCACGTCCCACAGCCGCTGTAGAGCGTGAGGTGGTGCCTGCCGAAGAGAAGTTTACCGGATTTATCTTTAAGATTACCGCTAATATCGACCCCAATCACCGCTCGTGCGTAGCCTTTTGTAAGGTGTGCTCGGGTAAGTTTGTACGCAATGCTCCTTACCTGCACATCCGTTCGGGTAAGACCATGCGTTTCTCTTCGCCCACTCAGTTTATGGCGCAACGTAAGAGCACCATTGATGTTGCTTATCCTGGCGATATCATTGGTTTGCCTGATACGGGTAACTTCAAGATTGGTGATACGCTCACCGAGGGCGAGATGCTTCACTTTAAGGGACTTCCCTCATTCTCTCCCGAGATGTTTAAGTACATTGAGAATGCCGATCCCATGAAGACCAAGCAGTTGGCCAAAGGTATTGACCAACTCATGGGTGAGGGTGTAGCACAGCTCTTTGTGAACCAGTTTAACGGTCGTAAGATTATCGGTACCGTAGGTCAGTTGCAGTTCGAGGTTATCCAGTACCGTTTGGAGAATGAGTACAACGCCAAGTGCCGTTGGGAGCCTGTGAGCCTCTACAAGGCCTGCTGGATTGAGAGCGACGATGCTGCCGAGCTTGAAGCCTTCAAGAAGCGCAAGTATCAGTTCATGGCCAAGGATATCGAGGGACGCGATGTGTTCCTGGCTGATAGTGGTTATGTGTTGCAGATGGCGCAGATAGACTTCAAGAACATCCGCTTCCACTTCACGAGTGAGTTCTAATGTGTCATAGATAATGAATAAGAAAGCCCGGGCTTAGGCTCGGGCTTTTCTTTTATGCTTTTGCTGATGGAGTTACTGTATGGCCAGCAGGCTGTCTATGGTAGCAACCAGGTCATTGAACTCTGCTTCCTCAAAGCGGCGGGTGAGTTTTACGATACGGCCATCGCGGTCGATGAGTACGTTGCGGGTAATGCCTGACTTGCGCAGTGCATAGCTTGCAAATACGTCGCCCTTCTCGTCGAGTAGCATGGGATAGGTGGTGCCTATCTTGGCGGTATATTCTTCTACTGTTTCGCGTGTTTCTTCGCGATCTACTCCTACGAGTACAAAGTTGGCATTGTCTTTATTGGGTTGCCATATGCGGCTTTCGATATGGGGCATCTCATTGCGGCATATACCGCACCAACTGGCGGTGAATTGCAGCATCACTACCTTGCCGCGCAGTGCTGATAGGGTAAACTCGGTACTGTCGGTGCTCAGTAGGGTGAAGTCGGGGGCCATGTCGCCTACCTTTACGAGGTATTCGTGTTCGTAGACGATGGTGTCTTGGACGGTTGTCTCAGTGGTGAGAGTGCTCTTCTTGTTTGTGTTGTTGCAGGCAGCAAATGCGAGTGCTGCAGCTGCAAGGATGATGATTTTCTTCATACGGTGAGTAGTTTGATAATGATATTCTATTTGTTTCTCTCTTTGCTTTTTTCTTTTCGGCTTTGGTATAGCTGGTACGAGTTGAAGATATTGTGCCATATGCTATAGAAGCCACCTACGATGGCAGTAACAGGAGTAAGGAAGGTGTAGGCCATCCAGATGGCAAATACGGTATTCTTCTGCCCGATGGCTTGACCTGATGCTATGCGCTCGTTGTATGGTGCACCCATGCGGCGGCCTGTGCTGAACTGTAGCCAACAGCAAAGCAGTGTGACGAGGGCTATCTCTATCTGTGCAAGCAGTGATATCTGGCTGTGCATGATGGAACGTGTGGTGACAGCGATGGCCATGGTGAGTGCTACGGTCCATAGGTAGAAAGCTGCATCGCCGGTGTTTTGCAGTCGGCGGGCAAGGCGCGGCATCGTGTAGCGTATGCCCCATGCGCTTAGAAGGGGGAGTATGAGGGTGGGGAATACGCGCTGCGATATCGTAAGGAAAGTGGTGATGAAGGTCTGCCCTTCGTGGGGATTGACGAGGGGGACAATGAGAGGGATGGCCAGAGCTGCAGCAATATTGATGAGCAGGATGTAGCTGGTCAAGTGTGCGGCGTTACCCCCGAGTTTGGCACATACGACAGCTGCGGCACAGGCTGTGGGGCAGATGAAGCATATCATGGCACTCTCTATAAGTAGCCTGCAGGGGAGGGCGGGGAAGAGTATGAGTATGCCGGCAAATAGGATGAACATGCCTACCTGTACCAATAGTAGCCACAGATGCCAGCGGCACAGCTTGAGGTCGGTGGGCTTGAACTTGCAGAACGTAAGGAACAGCATGCCGAAGATCAAGGTGGGTTGTAGGAACTCGATTGCTCGGTTGACGAAATCTTTGGTGTTTGCCAAGAAGGGTATACTTACGTAGATAAAGTAAAGCAATACTCCCATGAGCATAGAGATGGGGAGTGCCCAATTCTTGTAGAAGCGTAGGAGCTTATTCATAAGCTACTGTCTGATGCCTTGAGGTTGTACTTCGGGGTCTGGATTTGTTGTTATCAAAAAGGCCCAAGCGATGCTTGAGCCTTGTAGTTGCGGAGAAAGGATTCGAACCAATGACCTTTGGGTTATGAGCCCAACGAGCTACCACTGCTCCACTCCGCGATGTTTGATGGTGCAAAGGTACGGCTTTTTTTTTATGATGCAAACAAATCGGCTACTTTTTTTCATTTTCTTGTCGTTTTTTCTGTTCGAACGATAAAAATTTGTATTTTTGTACCCAATTATGAGTGCTACAGTTGATAAAACGGTAAATGTTTTGGTCGAGACCGCTCGTGTGCTTTTTACGCGCAATGGGTATGACCGTACCACGATGACCGATATTGCGCGTGAAGCCAAGAAGGGACGTCGTACGCTCTATGTGCATTTCTCCAGTAAGGAGGAACTTTTGCGTAAGGTTATCGAGATGGAGCTTAACAAAATCTTGGATGTGTTGCGTGCCATTGTTGACAAGGATATCCCTGCCGATCGTAAGATAATGGAGTTTGTTGTGAGTCGTCTCAATAATGTGCGTCACACGGTCTTCCGTAACGGTTCGTTGCGTGCCGACTTCACTCGTTTTTATCTTGCCATTGATAGTATACGTCGTAAATATGACAAGATTGAGATTGGGCTTATTCGCAGTATTCTTATTGAGGGACGTGAACAGGGTTTGTTCCATTTTGGTGATGCCGAGGTGATGGCCGAGATCATTCACTATAGTGTCAAGGGATTGGAAACACCCTATGTGCGTGGTCGTGTAGCTGGCAATGTGGAGGTGGTTATCTTGGAGCGTCATGCACGCCAGGTTATCTTGCGTGGATTAGGTATGAACATATAAATAGGCTCTTATGCAGGTTTTGTACGAAGACAATCATATTATAGTTGTTAATAAGGCCGCCTCGGAGATTGTACAGGGCGACAAGACGGGCGATGTACCCTTGTCTGAAATGGTGAAGGCCTACATCAAGGAGAAATATAACAAGCCCGGTGCTGTGTTTTTGGGCGTGGTGCATCGTCTTGACCGTCCTGTGAGTGGGGTGGTGGTATTTGCACGCACGAGCAAGGCGCTCGAACGTCTCAATGCCATGTTCCGTGAGGGTGGACGCATCAAGAAGACCTATTGGGCGATTGTGAAGAACCGTCCTATGGAGCCTGAGGCCGAACTGGTGCACTACCTTGTGCGCAACGAAAAGCAAAACAAATCGTATGCCTATCCCACGGAGCGCAGTGGTGCCAAGCGGTCGGTGCTTAGCTATCGCCTATTGGGTAGCATGGACAACTATCATCTGCTTGAGGTGGCCTTGCAGACTGGCCGTCATCATCAGATACGTTGCCAGTTGGCCAAGATGGGGTCACCCATCAAGGGAGATCTCAAGTATGGGGCTGAGCGTTCCAACCCCGATGGTAGCATATGCCTGCATGCTCGTCGTGTGCAATTTGAGCATCCCGTATCCAAGGTGATGATCGATGTAGTGGCTCCTGTGCCTGCCGATAAACTCTGGCATACGGCCGAGTTTGTAGGGGGTGAGTAGCTTGAGATTGTGTGGTGTAAAGATGCCCAAAAGAACCTCAAATAAACAGAAAAGTATAACATAATACTTGTTAACGGTAAAATCGAAACAACGTCTTGCGTTTTTGTCGGAATAAGTTTGTACTTTTGTAACCGAATATAGATATTCCGAAAATTAGGAAATACGATGAAGATAATGAAGTTTGGCGGAACATCAGTAGGTTCCGTAGATAGTATACTGAGAGTAAAGCAGATTGTTGAGGCCGAGCAGGAACCTACGATTGTGGTTGTGTCGGCTTTGGGTGGTGTTACTGACCAACTTATCCGTACGGCAATGATGGCCACGCAGGGCAATATTGCCTATGAAGCGGAGTTTGAGGGCATGGTGCGTCGTCACGATGAGATGATACAGCAGGTGATACCTTCAGGAAGCAAGAAACGTACGTTGGAGAAGAAGATACATGGCTTGCTCGATGAGCTGAAGGATATCTATCAGGGTCTCTTCCTGTTGAAGGATATCTCTTCAAACATGGAAGATACGGTGGTGAGCTATGGCGAGCGCCTGTCAAGCCTTATCGTAGGTGCACTCATCCAGGATGCTGAGGTGTTTGATGCCCGCTCATTCATGAAGACCGAGCGCAAGCACCACAAGTACTTGCTCGACTCTGCACTTTCTGAGCAGTTGATTAAGGAGACTTTCCGCGAACTTCCTAAAGTGTCGGTAGTGCCAGGCTTCATTGCTTCGGACAAGCATACGGGCCGTGTTACCAATCTGGGTCGTGGTGGCTCAGACTATACTGCGGCTGTGATTGCTGCGGTGCTCGATGCGGCTGTGCTCGAGATCTGGACTGATGTGGATGGCTTCATGACTGCCGATCCCAAGGTTATCTCTACAGCGTATGCCATCGAGGAACTTAGCTACGTAGAGGCTATGGAGCTATGCAACTTCGGTGCTAAGGTGGTGTACCCGCCTACCATCTATCCGGCGTTCCATAAGAATATACCTATATTAATTAAGAATACTTTTAACCCCGAGGCTGCAGGCACCATCATCCGTGCTCGCCTGAGCGACAATACAAAGCCTATCAAGGGTATCTCAAGCATCAACGATACGGCGCTCATTACCGTGCAGGGTCTCGGTATGGTGGGTGTTATCGGTGTCAACCATCGTATCTTCCGTACATTGGCGCAGAATGGCATCAGCGTGTTCCTCGTGTCGCAAGCTTCGTCAGAGAACAGTACCTCTATCGGTGTGCGTAACCAAGATGCCGAGTTGGCTTGTGAGGTGCTCAATGCCGAGTTTTCCAAAGAGATCTCTATGGGTGAGATCAATCGCATAACTGCCGAGACTGGCTTGGCCACCGTGGCTATCGTGGGTGAGAATATGAGACATACACCGGGTATCGCGGGCAAGCTCTTCGGTACGCTCGGCCGTAATGGTATCAATGTGATTGCCTGTGCACAGGGCGCTGCCGAGACCAATATCTCATTTGTGGTAGATGCCACCTGGTTGCGCAAGACACTCAATGTGATCCACGATTCATTCTTCCTCTCTGAATATCAGGTGCTCAACCTCTTTATCTGTGGTGTGGGTACGGTAGGAAGCAGCCTCATAGAGCAGATTCGCCAGCAGCGTGAGAAACTGATGGTAGAGCGTGGACTGAAGCTCAACGTGGTAGGTATCGCCAGCGGCCACTATGCCGTGTTTGACCGTGATGGCATTGATCTTACTAACTATCGCGAGACACTCAAGGCTGGTGGTGAGAGCAATCTTGACCGCCTGAAATCCGAGGTTATCGGTATGAACATCTTCAACTCGGTGTTTGTAGACTGCACCGCTAGCGATGATGTGGCTACACTATACAAGGACTTCCTCAATCATAACATCTCTGTGGTAGCGGCCAATAAGGTGGCTGCATCATCACAGTATGAGAACTACAAGGAGCTGAAGCAGACAGCCCGCCAGCGTGGTGTGAAGTATCTCTTCGAGACCAACGTAGGTGCGGGACTCCCCGTTATCAACACCATCAATGACCTCACCAATAGTGGTGACAAGATCTTGCGCATCGAGGCTGTTGTGAGCGGTATGCTTAACTTCATCTTCAATACCATCAGCGAAGAGATCAAGCTGAGCGACACCATTCGTCTGGCCAAGGAGAAGGGCTACAGTGAGCCCGATCCTCGTATCGACCTTTCGGGTAAGGATGTGATACGTAAGTTGGTGATTTTGGCTCGTGAAGCAGGCTATCCCATCGATCAGGATGATGTGGAGAAGAATCTCTTCATTCCACAAGAGCTCTTTGATGGCTCGCTCGAGGACTTCTGGAACAAGGTGCCTTCGCTCGATGCCGACTTTGAGGAGCGTCGCAAGCGTCTCGTGGCAGAAGGTAAGCGCTGGCGTTTCGTGGCTCGTCTCGACGAGGGCAAGGCATCGGTTTCGCTGCAGGAGGTCAACCAGTGGCACCCCTTCTACAACCTTGAGGGTAGCAATAACATCATCCTCCTCACTACCGAGCGCTACAAGGAGTATCCCATGATGATTCAGGGTTACGGTGCTGGTGCCAGCGTGACAGCAGCAGGTGTGTTTGCTGATATCATGTCGATTGCCAATATTTGATAGAGAAGACTTGATATTTCGCATGCCTTGCACTATTTTTGCAAATTGTAAACAATGTGAACAAACAAATATATAATATACTATGTACAGAACGAATACTTGTGGAGAGCTCCGCATCTCCAATGTAGGACAGAAGGTGACGTTGGCCGGTTGGGTGCAGCGTACCCGTAAGATGGGTGGTATGACCTTCGTTGACCTCCGCGACCGCTATGGTCTCACCCAGTTGGTATTTGACGAGAACCACGATGCCGCCCTCACCGAGCAGGCTAATAAGCTGGGTCGTGAATATGTGATTCAGATCACCGGTACCGTGAGCGAGCGCTCAAGCAAGAACAATAAGATTGAGACAGGTGATATCGAGATCATCGTTGAATCAATGACCGTGCTCAACGCTTCACAGACTCCTCCCTTCACCATTGAGGACAATACCGACGGTGGTGACGATATCCGTATGAAGTACCGCTACCTAGACTTGCGCCGTAATGCTGTGCGCCGTAACCTTGAGCTCCGTCACAAGATGGCCTTCGAGGTGCGTCGTTATCTCGACGAGCGTGGCTTCCTTGAGGTAGAGACACCTATCCTCATCGGTTCTACCCCCGAGGGCGCACGCGACTTCGTAGTGCCCTCACGCATGAACCCTGGCCAGTTCTACGCCCTTCCCCAGAGCCCACAGCTCTTCAAGCAGATCTTGATGGTATCAGGTTTTGACCGCTACTTCCAGATCGTGAAGTGCTTCCGCGATGAGGACCTCCGTGCCGACCGCCAGCCCGAGTTCACACAGATCGACTGCGAGATGTCATTTGTAGAGCAAGAAGACGTTATCTCACTCTTCGAGGACATGTCAAAGCATCTGTTCAAGTCAATCCTCGGTATCGAGATGACCGAGCAGTTCCCCCGCATGACCTGGCACGATGCCATGAAGTACTACGGTAGCGACAAGCCCGACTTGCGTTTCGATATGCGCTTCGTAGAGCTCATGGATGTTCTCAAGGGTCACGGTTTCAGCGTGTTTGACGGTGCTGAGTATATCGGTGGTATCTGCGCCAAGGGTGCCGCTACCTATACCCGCAAGCAGCTCGATGCCCTCACTGACTATGTGAAGCGTCCTCAGATTGGCGCCAAGGGTATGGTATATGCTCGTGTTGAGGCTGACGGTACAGTGAAGTCAAGCGTTGACAAGTTCTATACTCAGGAGGTATTGCAGCAGTTGAAGGCTGCGATGAATGCCGAGCCCGGCGATCTCATCCTCATCCTCTCTGGTGACGACACCATGAAGACCCGCAAGCAGCTCTGCGAGCTCCGTCTCGAAGTGGCTGAGCAACTCGGCTTGCGCGACAAGAACAAGTTCGCTTGCCTCTGGGTGGTAGACTTCCCCATGTTCGAGTGGAGCGAAGAGGAGCAGCGCCTCATGGCTATGCACCATCCCTTCACCTCACCCAAGCCCGAAGATATCGAGCTCCTCTACACCAACCCCGCTGCCGTACGTGCTAACGCTTATGATATGGTTATCAACGGTGTTGAGGTGGGCGGTGGCTCAATCCGTATCCACGACAACGAGTTGCAGAAGAAGGCCTTCGAGATTCTCGGCTTCTCTGAGGAGCGTGCCCAGTCACAGTTTGGCTATCTGCTCAGCGCGTTCAAGTACGGTGCTCCCCCTCATGGTGGTTTGGCCTACGGTCTCGACCGTTTCGTGAGCCTCTTTGCTGGTCTCGACAGCATCCGCGACTGTATTGCCTTCCCCAAGAACAACTCTGGCCGCGACGTGATGATCGATGCACCCGCACCTCTTGAGCAGGCACAGCTCGACGAGCTCAACATCCTCGTTGACTTGAAAGAGAAATAAGCATAGAGATATGTGATATTCCAAGGCCGTCCCTACCATGGGGCGGTCTTTTGTTTTTGTTTTATGGAGGGGTAGGGTAGTCACTCGCTAGGATTATCTAGGATTACCTGGACTTCCTAGGATTATCTAGGATTCCCTAGGATTCCCTAGTACTCCCTAGTACTCCCTAGTACTCATAACTAACCCCCATAGCTCATAACCAAAAAAAGACTCGCTCTTCGGAGCGAGTCTTTTTCATATTTGAGGTATCTAGTATCAGATTAAGCCTCCTCAACTGCAGCCTGAGCAGCAGCCAAACGTGCGATGGGCACACGGAAGGGAGAGCAAGATACATAGTTGAGACCTACCTTGTGGCAGAACTTAACAGATGAGGGCTCACCACCGTGCTCACCACAGATACCGCACTTGAGCTCGGGACGTACAGCGCGACCGCGCTCTACAGCCATCTCTACAAGCTGACCTACACCGTTCTGGTCGAGTACCTGGAAGGGGTCTACCTTCAAGATCTTCTTCTCCAAGTATACGGGGAGGAAGCTAGCGATATCGTCACGTGAGTAACCGAAGGTCATCTG
>JAEIGA010010952.1_pt1 | contig 13759 bp, 10 predicted proteins | sample 9270691 | NCBI WGS metagenome assembly JAEIGA01 (sample SAMN17057246, study PRJNA624740) | gut metagenome | biome: biome; isolation source: fecal sample | host: Bos grunniens | place: China: Xizang | collected 2019 | reverse complement strand
CCGAGGGAAGGGATTTAGGGATGGGGTAACGTTGACATATTTCATATTTCAGCACAGCCTCAGCAAGGGAGAAAGAACAAATCAAGTTGCAGTAGAGCACAAGCATTCAAAATATGAAATACTACATCATAGCAGGCGAAGCATCCGGCGACCTTCACGGCTCGAACCTGATGAAAGGCATCTATGCAGAAGACCCTCAGGCAGACATCCGCTTCTGGGGTGGCGACCTGATGGCAGGTGTCTGGAATACTTTCCAAGACCGTGCTACCCCTCTGGCCGCAGAGGGAGGGGCCCGCTCCGAAGGAGTGGGAGGGATTGTCTTGGAAAGTATTCCAGGCACCTGCCGCGGAATGGTCCGCCACTACAAGGAAGGAGCAGTGATGGGATTTGTGGAGGTGCTGGCCAAGGTCGGTAAACTGATGAAGAACGTGAAGTTCTGCAAAGAAGACATCAAGGCATGGAGTCCTGATGTTGTGATTCTCATCGACTACCCTGGCTTCAACTTCAAAATCGCAGAATTTGCGCACAAAGCCGGCTACAAGGTTTTCTACTACATCGCACCGAAAGTCTGGGCATCACGCGAAGGCAGAATCAGGAAACTGAAAGCATACGTCGACAAGCTCTTTATTGTCTTCCCGTTCGAGAAAGAATACTTCGATTCAAAAGGAATTGAATATATATACAGGGGTAACCCACTCGTAGATGCTGTGGACGGATCCCCAGCAATGAGTCAGTCGCGTTCTGAATTCATGAGCGGAAACGGACTTGAAGACGGACATTTCATTGCTATGTTGGCAGGCTCCCGTAAAGGTGAGATCAGTACTATGATGCCAGTTCTAACAGAATTCGCGTCAAAGATGCACTCCATCCCTCAATACAAGGACCATCAGTTCATAATTGCAGGAGCCCCTTCGCGCACAATCGAAGACTATCAGAAATGGCTGACACCTGAAAACAGCAGCTACATCAAGATACTCTTCGGAAAGACTCAGCAGATCATCCGCCATGCGGAAGCTGCAGTTGTCAACTCCGGCACAGCGTCACTTGAAACTGCCCTGTTCGGCACACCGCAAGTAGTCGGATACATAACTAACCCGATAACCTACTGGATTGCCAGGAAAATCATCAAGATCCAGTATATCAGCTTAGGAAACTTAATTGTTAACCGCCTTGCCTTCAAAGAATTCATACAGGATGACTGCAACGCAGATGCTCTTGTCGCAGAAATACGCGACCTTATTGAAAACAATGAGCGCAGATCTGCAATGCTTTCAGAATATGCAGAAATACGCTCGATGTTAGGCGGTTCCGGCGCTTCATCCGCAGTCGCCAAATCTATGATTGAAGAGCTTAGGTAATCTATTGCATTGACTCTATGGCAGCCTTAGGATCTGCAGCCTTGAATACTGCACTGCCTGCAACAAGAATATCAGCTCCGGATTCTATCAGACGCTGAGAATTTGCAGCAGATACACCACCATCAACCTGAATGTGACACTCTATTCCCTGACGGTCTATCTCAGCCTTCAGCGTCTTCAGTCTGTCATAAGTCGCCTCAATGAACTTCTGACCGCCAAATCCTGCAAAGACTGACATAAGCACGACATAGTGGCACTGATCAAGATAAGGGAAGAGACTCTCGACTGGAATATCAGGATTGATCGCCAGACCAGGCTTCATGCCTGCAGCCCAGATCTGGGCAAGAATCTGACCAGGGTTATCCACGGCATTAAGGTGGAAACTAAGCATATCTACACCAACCTTTGCAAAACGGTCGATATATTTCTCAGGATGAACAATCATAAGGTGCGCATCAAGAGGCTTGGTCGCCTTGCGCGCAATTGCTTCAACTACCGGGAAGCCATATGAAATGTTCGGAACAAAAGTTCCGTCCATGATGTCCAGGTGAAATGCATCAGCATACTGATTTACAAGCTCTACATCCTTATTGAGATTAAGGAAGTCAGCTGCAAGCATTGACGGGGCTATCTGTACTCTGTAAGACATATATATTATCTGTAATTAGTTACGAGATCAACAAGAAGGGCAACAAACTTGTCAAGAGAAGCGAGATCAAGACGTTCACCTGGAGCATGCACTCCCCTGAGAGTCGGACCGAATGAAATCATATCAAGTCCAGGGAACTTTTCAGTAAAGAGACCGCACTCAAGACCGGCATGGATAGCTTTCACCTTCGGCTCGACACCGAAAAGTTTCTTGTATGAAGCCACACATGCGTCTCTTACAGGCGATTCAGCAGCAGGTGCCCAACCAGGATATTCACCTTCATGCTTGACAACAGCACCAGCCAGTACTAAACAAGCCTCCATCTTTGCAGCGGCAGCACGACGGGCAGCTGTCACGCAGCTTCTCTGACTCGAACCTATACGGATCACACCAGGCTGAGTCATCTTGACAGATGCAAGGTTTGTTGAAGTCTCGACGAAATTTTCAATCTCCTGACTCATGGCAAGAACACCATGCGGAGCTGCACAAAGAGCAGTGACAAGATTCCATGCAGTCATCTCATCTATAGCCTCGGATGCATCTGGAGCATCATCATAACCAACCTTGAGTTCTGTTTCGACAGCGCCATACTCCTCTGCTACATCCGATGCAAAAGCCTCCATACGCTCATTAATGATATCGAGTGTATCAGGCTCTGCAGCAATCACAGCCTTGGCTTCACGGGCAATCGCATTACGTTTGTTACCTCCATCAATGGTAACAAGCTGCCAATCAAGATCAAGACAGCTGTAAAGGAAGCGTCCAAGAAGCTGTACTGCATTGGCACGTCCTTTATTGATATCATCACCGCTATGACCTCCGACAGCGTCCTTTACAAACACAGTCTCAAGTTCGAAATCCTCCATTACCGGTTCAGTGGTATAATGGAACTCTGCAGTTGTATCAAGTCCGCCGGCACATCCTACGAAAATCTCTCCCTCATCCTCAGAATCGAGATTAAGAAGGACTTTACCTGTGAAGAAGCCTGGCTTAAGAGCCATTGCGCCATCAAGACCTGTCTCTTCTGCAGTAGTGAAAAGACACTCTATCTTTCCGCAAGGAAGATCGCTGACGAGAAGTGCCATCTGCGCTGCGACACCGATACCGCAGTCTGCACCTAAAGTCGTATCAGGTGCAATCATCCAACCGTCCTTGATGATATATCTGATCGGATCTTTGGCAAAATCATGTTCCACACCCTCGTTCTTCTCACAAACCATATCTGAATGGCTCTGGAGAACGATAGTCGGAACATTCTCATATCCTGGCGCTGCAGGCTTGGTAATCAACACGTTACCAGCCTCATCGGTCTTACACTCAAAATTATTTCTGGCTGCAAAATCCTGAAGATAAGCAATGATATGCTCTTCGTGACCTGATTCCCTTGGAATCGCGGTAATCTCTTTGAAGAAAGAAAGAACTGATTCTGAATTCATTTTTAAAAATATTAAATCATCCCGACATATTCGAAATGACAAATTCAAAGGTATACAAAAATGGTGACTCTGCAAAGAGTCACCATTCATTTATCTTCTTACCGGAACGAGAAGTTTCTCGATATCAGTAACATATTGCTTGAATGTCTTGTCTGTTGACATAAGGTCGCCTACTGTCGTACATGCATGGAGCACAGTTGCATGGTCTTTTCCTCCAATCTCCGCTCCAATAGTAGAAAGTGAGCAGTTGCTGATGAGGTTACGCGACATATACATTGCAATCTGCCTTGCCTGTACTATCTGACGTTTTCTGGTCTTTGAAAGAAGATCGTCACGAGTAATATTGAAATACTCACATACCACTCTCTGGACCTTATCTATAGAAACGTCGTTCTGCTCTTCGCCGACGATCTTTTCTGTAATCTTCTCAGCAAGTTCTACAGTTATCTCCTTATGAGCCAAGGTTGCATTTGCAATAAGAGAAATCAACGCACCTTCAAGCTCACGGAAGTTAGATTTGATTCTTCCGGCAAGGAATTCGAGCACAGTCTCGTCAAGCTTCACACCCTCACGGAACGCTCTTGCCTTGAGCATCTCGAGTCTGGTCTGATAATCCGGCTTCTGCAGTTCCACTGAAAGTCCCCACTTCAATCTCGATAGCAGACGTGCCTCAAAGTTTTCAAGATCGGCAGGAGCCCTGTCAGAAGTGAAGATAAGCTGCTTGCCAGACTGATGAAGATGATTGAAGATATTGAAGAACGCATTCTGAGTACTTGGACCCATAAGATCCTGAATGTCGTCCATAATAAGGACATCCATCTTCTGGTAGAATGCAAGGAAGTCTGTAAGCTTGTTCTTGACAGTCACAGCATCCATGTACTGCGTCTTGAACCTGTTTGCAGGTACATAAAGAACCACAAGTTCAGGATATTTCTTCTTGATGGCAATTCCGATCGCCTGTGCAAGGTGAGTCTTTCCGAGTCCCGGACCTCCGAAGAGGAAAAGCGGGTTGAAAGCAGTCTTGCCTGGGGCCATTGAAATACTCTCACCGGCTGTGAAACCCATCTTGTTACACTCGCCTACTATGAGATTCTCAAAACAATATACCGGATTGAGCTGAGGATTCACCTGTACTCTCTGTATACCTGGGAACACAAACGGACCAGGGTTGCCGGCCTTGCTGAATGTTTCAACCGAAATAGTCTTGTTGACTGGAGTATTACCATGAGATGCAGGATAAACCAATGCAGGCTGCTTCTGAACCGGAGCCACTACATATACAAGCTTAGCACCTGCTCCTATCTCTTTTTTCAACGATGCCTTAATGATATCGAGGAATGCATCCTCAAGATATTCACGGAAAAACTCTGACGGAACCTCAAGAGTCAAGGTAGATTCAACGAGGGAAACCGACTTGATCGGTTTGAACCACGTTGAAAACTGCCTTGGATCTATGTTCTGCTGAATGAAATTCAGACAGTTAGTCCATACAGATATGTGTCTTTCCTTTATCATCTAGAAATAGTTTGTAGTCAAGTTTGATCGTTCAGTTGAGAAATCGACCACAAAGATGATGAAAAAAAAGTTATAAAAAATATTTTTATCGCTTGTTTTTTAATTTTATTTTACAGGAGGGGCATCAGAATCCCGCAACAAATAGCTACTACTAATTTATTGAAATACAGGGATTTACAAATTGCAAATCCCTGTAACTATCGTATAAATGCGTACTTACAATTTTGAATATCTCTAAAATAACAAAACCGCGATTATTCTTTAATCCAGCCTGTTAGAATACGGAAATTTTCATATACTTCTTTGGATTTTCCTGGATTTTCTTGACCAAAGAATCGACATCGACTAAAAGTGTATCAAGCGAGTTATAAACAGATCCGTCAACCATAAGTTTTCCGAGAGTTCCATCTGGATCGTTGATATTTTTGAGAAGGACATGGAAAGACTCCACCACACCCTTGAGATCAGCCTCTTCGATTCCATCTACTACTGTTGACAGACCATTGACAGTGGTATCAACATTATCAGCAATTGAATTGAACTTTGCAGAAAGAGCTGACAGATTATCGATGAACGCATTCAGTTCATCTGATTTTCCGTCAAGAGATGAAGCGATTGAAGATACATTCCTCATGGTATTCTCCAGATGATTCAAGGTAGACGAAATATAAGCCTGGTTGGCATCGCACAACAACTTGTTAACACCAGCAACAGTCACAGACAGGCTGTCAAGCGTATTTCCGACCTTCGCCATCAAAGGTGTGATCTGACCTGCAAGTCCGTCAATCAGGCCTGCTTCATATGCAGGAACAAGCTCAGCACCATCTTCCGCAAGCACATCAGACTGACCGAAGTCAATCTTGACAGCTTTGGTTCCCATGATATCCATTCCATAGATGGTCATCTTAGAATCCTCAGGGAATCTGAACTCCTTAAGGATTGCGCATGTCACTATGAAACATCCTTTCTCAGCATCATACTCTACTGAACTCACCTTTCCTGCCTTATATCCCTTGACAAATACAGGAGATGAGGCAGTCAATCCCTGAAGATCCTCATACTGCGACACATATTCCATCTCCGTATTAAAGAGATCCTTTCCACGAAGGTAGTTGATCACAAAAAATGAAATGATCAACACTGTTACTACGAAAAAGCCGATTTTAAGTTCTTTACTGAATTTCATGATATTTTCTTTTAATTTTCAACTTTCACCACGAACGCTCCCGGGAAACTCTGCCTTACAGAACCAAGTTGTGACTGAGCCTCTTCTTTCGAGCTGTATTTACCTATTATATATTTATATATAGTGTCATATTTCACACTATGGACATCATATCCTTTAAACTCAGCACAACCTGGAGTCAGAAGACTTGTGCCGCTCATGATCTGTATTCCATAATATACGCCAGTCTGGACATTCGGCTGAGTCGTATTGTCCTGAACCACAGGCTTGGTCTCGCCCACCGGATCTATATGCACGTCAAAAGAAAGGTCATACCATGACTTGTAGGAGGCAAAAGCCTGAAAAAGACGCTCCGCAATCTCCTTCTGGCCTGAATCAGACTTCAGATAATTATACTCCTTCTCATTTGTTATGAAGGCAAGCTCGATCAAAGCAGCAGGTCTTGTGGTATATGCAAGCACATCAAATACATCCTGATCAAGAACAACCTTTCTCGGATGCAAAGGTTCCTTGATGAGTTTGTCGATGACCTCGGCGGCAAACATCAGACTGCTCTCATATATAGCCTTCCACTGCAGGGAACTTGAGATATGACCGGAATCCTGATCGGTGTTGATCGGAACAGCCTTGACATCATCACCCTCAATGATAGTAAGGTCGTTTCTGCGCTGAGCGACAGACTGGTTCTTCTCGAAATAATCCTGCTTATTATTCTTGTTCTTCGAGTTCTGACCGAGAATATGCACCGAAGTACCTGTCGCAGAACGGTCTACATTGCCGTTGCAATGGATGGAAATGAAAAGATCGGCATTAGTATTGGCAATCTTTGCCCTGTCGTTCCTGGTAATGAACACATCGGTTTCTCTGGTATACATGACCTTGACGTCAGGATATGCTTTTGCGATCTTTTCACCGAAAAGAAGGGATATCGCCAGAACAATATCCTTTTCATGGAACTCGGATCCGGAACGATACATTCCCAATGCTCCGGTATCATGACCGCCATGACCGGGATCAATAACCACAGTACGCAAGCCTTTTCCAGACTGTGCAGACATAGTCTGAAGAGACAGAAACAGTCCCGCAAAAGCTGCTATTAATGCGAATACTTTGATTTTTGTTGCCATTGGGAGCTATCAATTTTGTAGAAATTGAAATTAGTTTTAAATTTGCAGGATGCAAAAATAGCAAAAACTTGCTAAAACAGGAAACGAAGAACAAGAATTATAGATGTCTTTCTATCATAAGGATAAATTTAAAGGCCATTTGGACAAGTTAGGGCTCCTTACAGCTATCCTGCTGTTATTGAGTTCTTTCACTGTATCCTCACAGGAAGACAGAAGGGGCAGAAGAGATAGACTCTTCAGAAATCGAGGTGAAATCGTGGCTGATAGCGTCACAACTCCGGAACTCTCAGATTCTGCCCGCCACGTAAGGGATTCCATCCATCGTGCAGATTCCATCCACAAATCAGATTCCATTAAGATGCTTAGCAAGAGTTCTCTTGACGCACCGGCATTCACCACTGCCAGAGACTCGATCATCGAAGATTTCAGCGATGGAAAACAAATGATCTACTACTATGGAGACGTTTCTGTCAGCTATGGCAACATGAAACTGACAGCCGACTACATGGAATACGACCTTAAGACAGCAACTCTTTATGCCAGAGGTACAAAGGATTCATTGGGCATCATCACAGGCAAGCCTGTAATGGAGCAGGGCGGAAAAAGTTATACAATGGAGGAAGTCCGCTATAACTTTGAGACACAGAAAGCCCGAATCACCAACATGGTCACTCAGGAGGATGATGGTATTCTTCATGGAAAGAATATCAAGATGATGCCTGACAGATCCATCAACATCACCAAAGGAAAATACACCGTCTGCGACTGCGAGCATCCACATTATTACATGCACCTTACAGCAGCCAAGGTAATGACCAAGCCGTCACAGAAGACGGTGTTCGGTCCGGCCTATCCTGTCATAGCAGATGTTCCGCTCCCTATCGGCCTTCCGTTCGGCTTCATTCCTAAACAGCCGGACAGAGCCACAGGTATCCTCTTCCCTACTTTCGGAGAAGAGGTATCCAGAGGTTTCTATCTGCGTGATGCCGGTGTCTATTTCGTTCTCGGCGATTATTTTGACTTTGCCCTGACTGGAGACATCTATACTCTGGGATCATGGGCGTTGGATTTCAACTCACGATACAAGGTGAATTACAAGTTCAGCGGAAACATCTCGTTGACATATTCAAATGACCAGGTAGGTGAAAAAGGTAGTTCCGACTTTCAGCAGATGAGGAACTTCAGTGTCCGCTGGAGTCACTCTCAAGATGCAAAGGCACGTCCTGGAACAAGTTTCTCCGCATCGGTGAACTTCTCCAGCCCTTCAAACAACCGATATAACTCAACGTCAGTAACAGAGGCTCTCCAGAACCAGATTTCATCATCCATTTCATATTCAAAGAACTGGAACGGCAAGGTCAACCTCTCGATAAACGCTTTGCACAATCAGAACTCACGAGACAGTTCATATACATTCACACTTCCGAATGTAACATTGTCAGTAAACCGTTTCTATCCGTTCAAGCAGAAGAACAGAGTAGGAAAGGAAAAGTTCTATGAGAAGTTCTCGCTGGGATACAACACCTCATTCCAGAACAAGATCAGCTTCAAGGCAAGCGAATTCAACAAGCCAGGATTCTGGGACAAGTTCCAGAACGGAATGACACACAACTTCCAGATCGGACTTCCTAACTTCACTCTCCTGAAGTACATCAATGTGACTCCAAGTGTAACTTATGGAATGAACTGGCATTTCAGGAAGACGGAAAAACAGTACAATCCTGACAAGGGAACTGTGGAAGATCTGAAAGGCAAGGCTTTCGGAACCTTCGGCGCAACCCATAACTACTCTGGAAGTATCTCCATGAGTACACGAATCTATGGTCTATTCAACTTCGGAAAGCATCGTAAGCTCCAGGCTATCAGACATGTTGTATCCCCTTCAATATCTGCGTCATTCAGTCCGGAAAAGGGAACTTATTTCAATGGTTACAGGACTCTGACATATATCGACAAGAATGGTCAGACCAAGACTCAGGAATATAACATCTATGCCGGAAACACAGCCGGAGTACCTGGAAAAGGAAAGACCGCGAGCCTTAACTTCAGTCTCGGTAATAATTTCGAGGCCAAGGTAAGAGACCTTCAGGATACTACAGGAAAGGGATCAAAGAAGATCAAGCTCATCGACAACCTGAACTTCACTACAGGATATAACTTCCTTGCAGAGCAGTTCAACATGAGCAATGTCGGCGTAACAATGAATACTTCCGTATTCGGAAAAGTCGGCATCAGCGCCAATGCGAATTTTGACCCTTACGCTATGGAAGTCGATACTGAAAAGAAGACTGTCCAGAGAGTAAACAAATTTGCTATTACACAAGGTCAGGGCCTTCTGCGCATGAATTCTGCAAGCGTATCGTTGTCATATTCAATCTCAGGTGATGGAAAGATAAACGGTAATGACGGTACCAAGCAGGCAGGCGGTAACCCTGCAGACCACTATACAAGGATATATTACCACCCTATCACTGGAGAATATATCCCTGGCGGATACCTCTATTATATGAATCCTGATGTTCCGTGGTCAGTCAACTTCAACTACTCGTTCCGCTATACACGAAATTATCAGTATGCCAACGAGCAGATGGCCAAGGTGCACAACTATACCCAGACTCTCGGTATAAGCGGTAATGTGAAGCTTACCCGCAGCCTGTCTATGCAGATGACCACCAACTTTGACTTGATGGCCATGAAGATGAGTGCGACTCAGATCAGCGCAACATATGACCTGCACTGCTTCAACATCAATGTTTCATGGATCCCTAACGGTAAATGGGAGTCATGGAGCTTCAGAATTCAGGCGAATGCAGCAGCATTGGCAGACCTTTTGCAATTCAAGAAGAGCAGCAGTTACTGGGATAACGGCTTCTAGGTTTGCAATTTAATTTAAAGTTACTATCTTTGTGAAAGCCTGAAGTATCATCAGGTTTCGCACATTCCAAAATTATGATATCCCGCTTTCAAAGGGATATTGTTCATTTGACAAACAATCTTTAATATAACTATGCACAACATTTTCGATCTGAAAGAAATGGATTTAGAACAGCTGCGTTCACTTGGACAGGAGCTTGAGGTGAAGGGATTCAAGAAAATGCAGAAGGAAGATCTCATATATGCTATTCTGGATAGAGAAGCGGAGAGAAATGCAAAGAATGCTCCAGAAAGACCAGAAAGAAAGAAACGTGGCCGTCCTAAAAAGGCAGAAAATCAGACAACACCAACCGAGAAGGAGTCTACGACACCTGTCGAAGCTGCACCTGTAGAGGTTAAAGCGGCAGAGACAAAGGTAGAGGATAAAAAGCCTGCTAAAAAAGAAGGCGGCGAAGAGGTCAGGAACAAGAAGCGTAGTCGCAAGACAAAAGAATCTGCACAGCAGGCACCTGTGGCCCCGGTGGAGACACCTGAGGCTGAGCCAGCGGTTGCGGATCAGCCTGAAGTAAAAGCAGAAAATCCAAAGCCGGAAACACCTGTTCAGGAAAAGAAACAGCCTAAACAGAAGAGAGCAAGAATTCAGAAAGGTGATGTTCAGCAGCAGGCTGTAAAGGAGAACATTGCTGAAGAAGGTGAAAAGCCTCAGCAGGAAAAGCACGACAAAAAACAGCAGAAGCAGCAGGTTCAGCAAAATCAGCAAAATCAGCAGAACCAGCCAAACCAGCAGCAGAAGCAACAGCAGCCTAAGCAGCCTGTCATCGAGTTTGAAGGCGTTGTTGAAGCTACCGGAGTACTGGAAATCATGCCTGACGGATATGGATTCCTGCGTTCATCAGATTATAACTATCTCAACTCTCCAGACGACATTTATGTATCACAATACCAGATCAAGCAGCATGCATTGAAGACAGGTGATACTGTAACCGGAGAAATCCGTCCGCCTAAGGTCGGTGACAAATACTTCCCACTTGTACGAATCAAGTACATCAACGGACGTACACCTGAATTTATCCGCGACCGCATACCATTCGACTTCCTCACACCATTATTCCCTGACGAGAAGTTCAATCTGCTTGGCAATGGTCACAACGACATGTCATGTCGCATCGTAGATATGTTCACCCCTATCGGAAAAGGTCAGCGAGGACTTATCGTAGCCCAGCCTAAGACAGGTAAGACAATGCTCCTCAAGTCCATTGCAAATGCAATTGCTGACAACCATCCAGAGGTTTATATGATTGTTCTTCTCATCGACGAACGTCCTGAGGAAGTTACAGACATGGCCCGCAGCGTTAAGGCGGAAGTGGTGGCATCAACCTTCGATGAGCCGGCAGAAAGACACGTGAAAGTTGCCAATATGGTAATTGAGAAGGCAAAGAGAATGGTTGAGTGCGGACACGACGTAGTGATTCTCCTTGACTCGATAACACGTCTCGCCCGCGCATACAATACAGTCCAGCCTGCTTCAGGAAAGGTTCTTTCAGGTGGAGTTGACGCAAACGCACTTCACAAGCCGAAGAGATTCTTCGGAGCAGCACGCAACATTGAAAACGGCGGATCACTTACAATCCTTGCAACAGCACTCACCGAGACCGGTTCCAAGATGGATGAGGTCATTTTCGAAGAGTTCAAGGGAACAGGTAACATGGAGCTTCAGCTCGACAGAAGACTTGCAAACAAGCGTATCTTCCCAGCTGTGGACGTAACACTTTCAAGTACACGTCGCGACGACCTTCTTTACTCCCCTGCTCTTGCTAACAGAATCTGGATCATGCGTAAGTTCCTCGCAGACATGAACTGCATTGAAGCAATGGAACTTCTCCAGAACAGAATGCAGAAATACGGAACAAACGACGCACTTCTGCAGAATATGGACAAAGACGATATGTAATAATGAAAGCCCGGTGTTTACCGGGCTTTCATTTTGTTCATGTAGCAAAGCTATTTCTTGCATTTATCCTTATCACCGCAGCACTTCAAATCAGCCTTTGCATCGGCAATCTGTTTCTCGAATTTTGCCTTCAACTGTTCTTTTGTAAGTCCTTTGGTTTCAAGTTCTGCCTGCTGGGCCTTCAGGTCATATTTGACTTCATTCTTTATCATCTGGATATTGTCATACAGCTCAGCCTGTTCAACAGCTCTTCTATAATGCCTTAGAGCGCTCATTTGCGAAGGGAAGATATAGACTCGCTCTGCTTCTACACATACATCTCCGTCATAGGTATAAGTCTTCACATCGATAATTCCATCGAATATATGTGTGTACACAACCGCATTTCCAACCAACTCAACTCGCTGGACATCCGGGCTATGATGTCTGATGGCGTCTCTCATAAACTCCCTGTCCTGCTTGAATGATTGATCCATCATCTTCCTTGCGTCTCTTTCAGGATTATCAGTGCAGGATGCCATTGTAGCAGCTATGGCCACGCAGGACAAAATAAACATTAACCTTTTCATAATTTTTAAATTTAAAAACACCGACTGGAAAAAGTCAACATTTATGCCGATTCAAAAGTACAGGTCTGAAAATTGTCATACTATCTTTTGTCGGATATAAAAGACATCGATTATGAAAAAGTACATTTGCATCACCTGCGGATACATCTATGATCCGCTTGATGGAGATCCTGAAAGTGGAATAGAACCAGGTACTCCATTTGAAGAAATACCAGATGACTGGACTTGCCCAGCCTGCGGAGTCGGGAAAGAGCTCTTTGAAGAGTGGGATGATTAAAAATAAGGGAGATGGCCATGTGAAACGGTCATCTCCCTTATTATATATGTACGGAATCCTAATACTGATCCCAGCTCTTGATCTGGATGTCATCGATTGACATTGCGCAGAATGCACGGATAAAGGCTGTTGCCAGACGCGCATTTGTGATGAGCGGAATGTTATAGTCGATGGCAGCACGGCGGATGTGGTAGCCGTTTGTGAGCTCACCTGTAGAGAAGTTCTTAGGGATGTTGATCACAAGGTCAAGCTCCTTGTTTGCGAGCATGTCCATAGCTGCCTTGTACTTGCCTGCAAGCTCAGGATTATCAGCCTCTGTAGGCCAGATCACGCGCTCTGCTGGAACACCGTTCTCATTGAGATACTTCGCTGTACCCTCGGTACCATAAAGGTTATATCCTCTTTCTACGAGAAGCTTACATGCGTTGAGAAGGTCCGCCTTCTGGAGTGCGTTACCAGAAGATATGAGGATGTTCTTCTTAGGAATCTCGTATCCTACTGAAAGCATAGAATTGAGAAGAGCCTCGTTGAAGTCGTCACCGATACATCCTACCTCACCGGTTGAGTGCATGTCAACACCAAGTACCGGGTCTGCCTGCTGCAGACGAGAGAATGAGAACTGGGATGACTTGATACCTACATAGTCAAGATCGAATGCTGACTTGCGTGGGGCAGACGGCTTAAGTCCGAGCATAGCCTTGGTTGCAAGTTCGATCATATTGATCTTAAGCACCTTGGAAACGAATGGGAAGCTTCGTGAAGCACGGAGGTTACACTCGATTACCTTGATATAGTTGTCCTTTGCAAGGAACTGGAT
>JAEIGA010010951.1_pt1 | contig 13759 bp, 12 predicted proteins | sample 9270691 | NCBI WGS metagenome assembly JAEIGA01 (sample SAMN17057246, study PRJNA624740) | gut metagenome | biome: biome; isolation source: fecal sample | host: Bos grunniens | place: China: Xizang | collected 2019 | reverse complement strand
GCTGCACAGATCTTCGCGGGCCAGATCACATACGGAGCGAGCAAGGCGACGCTCGAAGCGCTTACCCGCAGCATTGCTCTCGAGGTGGCGAAGTATGGAATCACCGTGAACAGCGTTGCTCCTGGACCTACACAGACAGGATGGATTGATGAGGAATTCGAAAAGGTCGTCATTCCGCTGATTCCGATGGGAAAACTGATAAGGCCGGAAGATATTGCGGATACGATCCTGTTTCTGGCAAGTGATAAAGCGGGAATGCTTACGGGGCAGGTCATTAAGGTTTCCGGCGGACACGCCCTCTAACTTCCAGTTTATGTGGGTGATGCAACAACCGCCAAAGCAGCATCCGGTCATCTCCCGCAGCCTCCTGTTCATCTGCCAGGGAATAATCATTTTTCATAAAAGTAAAAAGACGGATTTGGGGTAGCCCCTGACTATGGTTTGCCGCGATTTGCCACGGTTTGCCCACGGTAGTAAAACTACCCGATTTTTACTACGTTTTGACTACTAATCGTTGCCGCAACTTGCCGCATTTTGCTCTGTTTTGCCATTTCAGCCATTTTTCCTGGCAGAATGTTTCTGCCTGAAGCGCTCTGATTATCGCGGCAAATCGAGGCATTGTGCTGCAAAACGGAGCACTTGAAAGGAGAATTATAAATTGATAAAAATACTGTTTGTCTGCCAGTATAATAGTTAAACTTAAAAACGCACAAGATACTTACATAAACTGACTATTATATAAATAATGATTATAAAAAAAGAGAATGGACGGGATATCTGAAAAGCCCTTCGTCAGATTTCCGATGATTCTTTCCATTTAGCAGCCCGGTTGGAGACCGGTGCAAACCTGACATCCGGCGGAAACCGGGCGAATAGGTGATGGAAAGAATCGAGGAAATCAAGCGGGCGTTTGAAGATATCCCGTCCATTCTTTTTTATTCAAAATCTGTTATCACGGTTGGTTTTATTGTTCGACTTTCGATCCCTTCTTCCCCCGAATCATCTTCAGCACGGCGAAGAATTCTTTCCTCAGCACGACAAAGGCGATGATTCCGACGACAGAAAGGATGCCCCAGCGCACAAACCATGGCAGGGCATACAGGGAGATGGATGCCACATTAATGGCCCCGTACATAAGGGCGATCAGCACCGTCTTGTGAAGGGGGACGATCACCTGTCCGGTGATTTTATATTCCAGGATACCCTGGACGATCAACAGGACCACATAACTTGCCGCAGTGGTATAGGCCGCTGCCATGTAACCGAAATTAAGGATACAGACGTAGTTCAGGATCACATTTAAGATCATGGTGCCTATGGTTCCGGCAGCCACATACTGGGTCTTCTTGTAATAGTTTTCCACAGCGGAGTAACTGTAGCTGAAGAACCGGAAAAGGGTTCCCGACAGCATGGGGGCCAGCAGATAGATTGCCGCATGATATTTCTTTCCCCCCAGTATCAGGATTTCCTCCGGAGCAAGGACAACCAGAGCCCAGGAGATCAACCCGAAGATGTGCATGACGGTGGTCCAGGGTTTGACCACATCCTTTGTCTCCTTCCTGGAGATTTTTTCGTAAAGCCAGGGAATCCAGGCATTCCAGACAGAATCCTCCAGGATCCAGATGATAAAGGAGATGGTGGTGGCCATGGCAAAAATACCTGTGGGACCGGAACCGACCAGTTTCTGGATCATGATCTTGTCCGACTGGTTCATGATCTGGATGGACAGGGCTTCCGGTATCAGGGGAAGGCTGTACACAAGTGCATATTTCCAGTACTTCAGACTAACAAATTTTTTCCCCTGTACATAGATGACAACAGCGATGATCGCTCCGCCGATGATCTGGGGAACATAGTAACCGATGATCCTGCGGTGGACCAGAGTATCGACAAGCCCCAGCTTCCTGCCACGGTAAATCAGCCAGAGAGACAGGGCTGTGCCTGGTACAATGGTAAGCATGGTGGCCATAGTGCTGAACTTATACCGCAGCATCTGTTTGTCTCTCCTCTGGAGAAAGAGCATGCTGGTATAGGTAAAGACATAGAGGAAGCACATGTAGAACATGAGATCATCCATGGAAGTAAAGTCCTGGAAGGGGCCTTTGAAGATCAGTGCCAGACCGAAAAAGCCTGCAATCGCCAGATAGGACAGGGTGTGTATACTGGATGTATACTCGTTAAACCGGTCCCTGAAATCAATCTTTGCCACATCCTCACTCCGCCAGAGGCAGAGAGACATGAGGGTGTAGGCGATGATCAGCCAGGATTCATATACTCGGATATCCCCCAGCTGGGCCGTGGACAGCATCCTGCTGTAGAATGGGGTGACCACGAAGGTCAGTCCTCTTACGCAGAACTGGGCCAGGATGTAGAAGAAACCCGAGGTAAAGGCCATCTTATTTAAGGACGCTCCTTTTACGGATGAATTCTTCCTGGCCTGCTCCACGATGGAGTCCGGTATTTTTTCTATTTCACCTCGCATACGATCATCCTCAGCTTTCCGTTTTTATCCGGAGGAATGGAATCCATCCACTCGTATTCGATCTCAAAGGGATGTTTGAATTTGGCATTCAGTTTCTCTGTCAGCATCTCCTCAACTTCCTTTTCCGTCAGTCTGGAGACCTCTTTATTCTGGACACACTGAATGTGGATCTTATCATAGGTTTTCTGTATGAAACGGATCTGGAAGATGTCCTCACAGTGGGCGATAATGGGGGCGATCTCAAAAAATGTGGTGACTTCCCCGGTCTCATAACGGAAGAAATCATTCATCCTTCCCTGTACGCTGGTGATGAAGCGGACACCGTCCCTGATCTCACAGGTCCCCCTGTCCCCGATGGCGTAGTTGATCAGAGGCAGGTCGGTCTTATAAAGCGGGGTGACCACGATATTTCCTTCCTTTGCCGGCCGGTTTTTCTCATCGTAGATATTGACCACGAAGGAATCATTGTGGACCACATACTCCTTACTGTCAAAGAGCCGGACCATGGCGGCTCCGGTCTCGGCGGTGCCGTAGGAATCGATGATCCCCGGACCCAGGATCTCCCGGAAGAGCTTTCTGGCGGTATCGTCGATCTTCTCTCCTGTGGGGCAGTAATATTTAGGCTTTTTCAGTTTTACCTTATTCTGTTTGCAGTAGAGGCAGATCCGCATGAACTCACTCTTGTTCATGTAAAGGAAGTCCGGCTTATAGGCATTGATCTGTTTCACGATCTCCGGTTCGGGGGCATACTGGTCCACAAAACCACGGCGGAGGATGCCGAATCTCTGCAGGAAGGTATCTTTTCCGCCTGAGATGGAGTGGGCACTCTTCCGGCTCATGGTCCTCCCGATGAAGGGATTGTACCCTGCCGTCATCATGACGCGGAACCAGTTGGCCATGTTGTAGGCTTTCTCCCTGGGGGAGACCAGAAGCATGAGGGGAACCCCCGACGAGCCGCTGGTGGTATCATGGTACCAGTACTCGTATTTGGGCTTCTCCGCCTCCTCCTTCATCCAGGCCCGGAGTTCGTCCTTGGTGAGAAGGGGAAGTTTGGAGAGGTCATCCCCTGTCCGGATATCGGAGGGTTTCACTCCCGCCTCATCGAATCTCTTCCGGTAGAAGGGGATCCTGTAGGCCTTTCTGGCAAGCTTCCGGACTCTTTTATCCTGGATCTTCATCACTTTGGTAAAGTCATCCGGTATCTTCTTTTTCATTTTAAACAGATCCAAAAACAGCAATCCATTTACCATTTTTCTCTGCAGTTTTTCGAACATGGTCTTCTTCCTTTCCGATCAGGAGCGCAGCGGCCTTTCCGGCGCCGGAGGTTTTGATCTTAAGATTAGATTATCGAAATTATTGTATAGAAATAAGCCCTGTTTGTCAATGAGGAGGGTATTTCCCCTCTTCCGGATAAGCTCAATCCCCGGGCTTATCCCTATGGGATTCCAGGGCGGACCGGACAGCTCGGGCCACACTTTCCAGGTCCTCCCGGTCCGGATGCCCCTGGGTCGCCAGGAATCTGCGGTATTTTTTATCGGAGACATAATGTTTACTGTCCTCGGGGAGATGTCTCCTCCTCTCGATCCGCTTCAGGTCAACGGACCCCTGGCAGATATATACCCCCAGACACTCATTATCCTGGCTGATCTGTTCACTTACATTCCTCCTGACACGGTCGCCGTAGTCTCCTTCCACATTGCCTCCGATGGTCCCCACCGCAAGGACTTTTCTCCCCTTCCAACGGGAGAGCCTCCGGGCGCTTAAATCATCCAGACCGGACCTGCGGCACCAGAAGGCAAGGATACAGATCCCCCGGTCTTCATCGTCCTCATCCCTGTCCGGAGCCGAGGAGGGGAACACTGCCGCCTGATGGCCCTGGGACCCCAGGTCTTCTGCCACATAGTCCGCAAGGGCTTTGGTATTGCCGGTGATACTGGAGTAATAAATTGATATGTACATGGTAAATGTGTCTCCTGCCCACAAAAAGTAAGAAACAGGAAGAAGAAACCGTCAGTGATTCCTCCTTCCTGTAAACCTGTCTCAGCTGATCAGGATATCCATCCTATTCTTTGATCTCGAAACCGGCAATCCTTGCCAGTTCCCGGATAGATGCCCTGGATACTTTCTTTCCGTTGTATTCCACCAGATCCTCGCATGAACCGGTAAAAATATCACTGGGATTATACTTCTTGATGATGATCTTGTCCCCTTCCGTAAAGATCTCAAGGGGTTCTCTCTCACCGATCTCAAAACTCTTGCGAAGTTCCATCGGCAGGGTGATCCTGCCCAGGGAATCCAGCTTTCTCACTATACCTGTGCTTTGCATGCCTTCACTCTCCTCCCCAAAAAAGCTTATGTTCAGTATATCATATCATTATCGGGAGTCAATAAATCTAAAGAAAAAAATACAATATTTTCCAATTTACCGAAGTTTCAGAAGATACTGACCGTAGTTTGTCATCTTCAGTGTCTCCCCGATCTCATGGACCTGATCGATGGTGATGAATCCCTGTTTCCACGCGATCTCCTCGAGACAGCCCACATAGGATCCGGACCGCTGGAGGGCCTTGATGGTCTCCGCCGCGTCCAGGACACTGTCGGCAGTCCCGGCATCCATCCAGGTCAGGCCTCTCTCGAAGGAGTAGACATGGAGCTGGTTTCTCCTGAGGTATTCCAGGTTCACATCAGTGATCTCGAACTCTCCCCTCTTTGAGGGCTTTAAGCCCCGGGCGATATTCACCACCTGGTTATCGTAGAAGTAGAGTCCGGGGATGATGTAGTTGGATCTGGGATTCTGTGGTTTCTCCTCGATGGAAACCGCGTTTCCCTCCTCGTCGAACTCCACGACACCAAAGGGTCTGGGATCATCCACATAGTAGCCGAACACCGCAGCTCCGCTGGGCTGCTCTTTCACCTTTTTCAGGACTTCATCCATGTAATGGCAGTGGAAGATGTTGTCACCCAGGACCAGGCAGACGCTTTCATCCTCGATGAAATCATGGCCGATCACCAGGGCATCCGCGATACCTCTTGCCACCTTCTGGACAGCATATTCGATATTGATGCCAAGGTGGCTTCCGTCACCCAGCAGGTCCGAAAATGATCTTTCCTCCCCCGGCGGGATGATCACCAGGATATCCCGGATACCGGCCTCCATGAGGGTGCCGATGGGATAATAGATCAACGGTTTGTCATAGACCGGCAGCAAAGGCTTGCAGACCGGCTTGGTCATTGGATACAGCCGTGTACCTCTTCCGGCTGCAAGAACGATTCCTTTCATTTTAATCCCCCCAATTCAATCTCATCAAGTGCGATCAGCTCTCTTTGTCCGGGATACCTCCCCAAAGCTGGTCCTTGTCGGACAGGATCAGCGGAGTTCCGTCCGTCAGCCGGTAGTTTCCGGCCTGGGGTCCCCCCGGATAATCGCCGGTAAGCTCCGGCCATTCGATGCCGATCTTCGGGTCATTCCAGGCGATTCCCCCTTCGTCACCCGGGTGATAAAAGTCCGTGCATTTGTAGCAGAATTCCGCCTCATCCGACAAGACAAGGAAGCCGTGGGCGAAACCCTCGCTGATATAGAACTGACGGTTGTTTTCCGCGGAAAGCAGGCAGCCGTACCATTTTCCGTAGGTGCTGCTCCCCCGGCGGAGGTCCACCGCCACATCATATACTGTTCCCTTGATCACCCGTACCAGCTTGGCCTGGGGATGTTCTTTCTGAAAATGAAGCCCCCTGAGTACGCCTTTTACACTCATGGACTGATTGTCCTGTACAAAATTCATGCGTATCCCGGCTTCCTCCATATCCCGCTGGTTATAGGTTTCCATAAAATAACCGCGGTCATCCCTGTGCACGGCAGGCTCGATGATATAGAGCCCTTCGATCGGACATGTCTCCACTTTGATCTGTCCCATTTGATCCATTCTCCTTACTCTTCTATTTCTTTAAGATAACGCCCCAGGGCGTCCTTCCAATCCGGCAGGGGCGTAAATCCCTGACCGGTGATCTTTGTCCTGTTCATCCGGCTGTTTTCCGGCCGTTTTGCCTTGGCGGCATATTCCGCGGAGGAAACGGGAACAACCTCCATGGCGATCCCCGCCTGGCGGAAGATCTCGCAGGCGAAATCATACCAGCTGATATAATCTCCTTCGTTGGTCACGTGATAGATCCCGTACCGGTCGGTAAGGATCATATCCACCAGGAGGCGGGCCAGGTCCAGGGTGTAGGTGGGCGTGCCGTACTGGTCGTTCACCACCGTGATCCTGTCATGGGTTTTGCCGAGATTCAGCATGGTCCGGATAAAGTTCCTGCCGTTTTTCCCGAAGACCCAGGCGATCCGCACGATAAACCAGCGGTCAAGGGCAGCACGGACGGCCTCCTCCCCCTCGTATTTTGTCAGTCCGTAGACATTCAGGGGCCGGGTCACCGGGTCATCCGGTTCCCAGGGACGGGTACCCTGGCCGTCAAAAACATAGTCCGTGGAAATGTACATCATGCTGCAGCCGGCCTGCCTGCAGGCCTCCGCGATATTGGCGGTGCCTTCCGCATTGACCTTCCTGCATGTGTCAACAGCATCCTCCGCCGCGTCCACGGCGGTCCATGCCGCACAGTGGATCACAGCATCCGGGGCATATCCGGTGACGGTCTTCATGACCATATCCTTGTCCGTGATATCCATCTGGGGCAGGTCCACACCCAGAGCCTCGATCTTACGGCGGCCGAGTTCCTCCATCACATCGTGTCCCAGCTGTCCGTCGACACCGGTTACTAATACTTTCATTTTGTATCCTCTACTTAAAAGTGGATTCCGCCATATTAACATACAGCGGAATCCGTCAGTTTCATCTCTGTCAAAATTCTATTCTGCTTCCCGCAGACGGTCCCCGTACATTTTCTCAAAATAATTCTGATACTCACCGGAAATGATCCGCTCCCACCATTCTTTATGCTCGAGGTACCACTCTATGGTCCTCCGGATACCGTCTTTGAACATGGTTTCAGGAAGCCAGCCAAGTTCCCTGTGGATCTTGTCCGGATCGATGGCATAACGCATGTCATGGCCCTTGCGGTCCGCCACATGGGTGATCAGGGATTCAGGCTTGCCGAGAGCCTGGCAGATCATCCTGACGATATCGATATTCTTCATCTCATTGTGGCCGCCCACATTGTAGACCTCACCGACCCTGCCTTCTCTCATGATCAGGTCGATGGCCTTGCAATGGTCTTCCACATAGAGCCAGTCACGCACATTGAGCCCTTCCCCGTAGACCGGAAGCGGTTTGTCGGCAAGGGCGTTGGCGATCATCAGCGGGATCAGCTTCTCCGGGAACTGGTAAGGCCCGTAATTGTTGGAGCAGCGTGAGATGGTGGTGGGAAGACCGAAGGTCCTGTGGTAGGCATTTACCAGAAGGTCAGCTCCTGCTTTGGAAGAACTGTAGGGACTGCTGGTCTTCAGAGGGGTCTCCTCCGTAAAGAAGAGGTCCGGACGGTCGAGGGGAAGATCCCCGTACACCTCGTCCGTGGATACCTGATGGTATCTTTTCACCCCGTACTGCCGGCTGGCATCCATCAGCACCTGGGTGCCGATGATGTTGGTCTGGAGGAAGATCCCCGGATCTTCGATGGACCGGTCCACATGGCTTTCCGCCGCAAAGTTCACCACGATATCCGGCTTCTCTTCCTCAAAGAGTCTGAATACTGCCTCCCTGTCGCAGATATCCATCTTCTCAAAGCGGAAATTTGGATGAGTCATGGCCTCGGCCAGTGTCTCCAGATTGCCTGCGTAAGTCAGTTTGTCTATACAGACGATCCTGTCTTCCGGATGTTCCTTCAGTTCCAGATATACAAAATTCGCTCCGATAAAACCGGCTCCTCCGGTCACGATAATGGTCATATTCCTGTAATCCTCTTTCTTTTTTAGTCGATATATTTTCCGTCCAGGACGTCCTTCAGATACTGCCCGTACTGGTTGTTCTTCATGGACTCCCAGGTTGCGGTCAGCTCCTCCCTGCCGATCCAGCCGTTCATGTAGCCAAGCTCTTCAAGACATGCAATCTTACGGTGGGAATGCTGTTCGAAAGTTTTGACGAAATTGGTGGCATCCACCAGGCTCTCGTGGGTTCCCGTATCCAGCCAGGTAAACCCTCTGCCGAGAAGTTCCACATGGAGTTCATCCTGTTCCAGGTAGATGCGGTTGAGATCCGTGATCTCCAGCTCCCCGCGGGCGGAAGGTTTCAGATTCTTCGCATACTCCACCACGCGGTTATCGTAGAAATAAAGACCGGTAACACAGTAGTTGCTCTTGGGCCGGGCCGGTTTCTCCTCGATGGATACAGCCTTTCCGTCTTTGAATTCCACGATGCCGAAACGCTCCGGGTCATCCACATAGTAGCCGAAGATAGTGGCTCCGTTCTCCTCCTCTGCCCTCTTTACCGCGGCCCTGAGCCTCTTCTTCAGGCCGTGACCATTAAAGATATTGTCCCCCAGGACCATGGCTACGGAATCATCCCCGATGAATTCCTCGCCGATGATGAATGCCTGGGCCAGTCCGTCCGGACTGGGCTGGACAGCGTAGCTTAAGTTCACGCCGAACTGGTGCCCGTCCCCCAGGAGAGCTTCGAATCTCGGGGTATCATCAGGGGTTGAGATCAGCAGTACGTCACGGATGCCTGCCATCATCATCACACTCATGGGATAATAGATCATCGGTTTATCATAAACAGGTAATAATTGCTTGCTGGTAACCTTTGTCAGTGGATATAACCGGGTTCCCGATCCACCTGCCAGGATGATGCCTTTCATCTCACTGTCTCCTTCCGGTCTTTTTATAGTCTGTAATCTGGCTTAAGTATAGCATAGCTACCTTCTTTTCACAAGTTCCGGCAGCATCTGCTCTCTGAGATAAGTCACGATCCGCTCAGTGCTCCGACCGTCGATGGCGGAGAGAAAATCACGGCTGAATCCTGCCTTCTTCCGGCTGATTTCTTCCTCGATCTCCGGGTCGTTCTCCCCGGCAAGGATCTTCGCTGCCCGGTACCTCATCTTCCGGAAATCCGTCTCCACGTAACCCGGGGCAAACTGATCGAAATCACAGTAGAAATCCCGGTCCTTTGTGTAGATTTCCTGATCAAATGTATAGAAGAGCATGGGTATCCCGAGGATGGATGCTTCAAAGACACAGGAGCTGTAGTCGGTGATAAGCAGGTCCGTGACCAGCATAAGATCGTTGATCTGCTCCCGGTCGGAAAGATCGAGAACGCGGCCGGCAAGATCGTCGGGCACCCTGATCTCCTGACGGACGAAGGGGTGATGTTTGATGATCAGGCAGGTATCTGCCGGAAGTTCTTCCATAAACTGACCGACATCAAAGGCATCCTCCGGATAATAGGCGTCCTTGTTTCCGTCCCCCCGGAAGGTCGGCGCGAAAAGCACCACCTTGCGGCCTTCCAGCTGCGGGTAGCGCTGAAAGAGCTCTGTTCTTTTTGCATCTTTATAGTCTCTGTCAAAGAGGATATCCGTTCTGGGAACACCCAGTGCCTTCACTTTCCCCGATGTGATGGCGAAGGCCTCGGCATAGATCCCCCTCACTGCCTCGCTGCTGACGGTAACCAGGTCATAATTGCGGTGGTTCAGGGAATCCTGGGGGGCACCCCCCGGTTTGCCCAGCCGGGAAAAGCCGAAGGTCTTGAAGGCCCCGCAGGCATGCCAGAGCTGTACAACGGAAGTCTGCGGCCGGATATTCAGGCTGTGAAGCTGGGGATAGAAATCCTCCAGGACGATCACCTGGGCCCTGGCGCAGAGTCTGGCACATTCCCTCAGCTCCTTGCGGGACAGCTTGTCCACCGTCTTGGGAACCAGGAATTTGGAGACGTATAGTCCGTTCTCCTGACGGCATCTTTCCATCACCGTGAGAAGGTTTCCCCCCTCCTCCGGGGGCCGTTCCGACAGGAACAGGATATTCTTCTGTTTGACTTCCAGCTGTTTGACGAAATGGTCGTAGGTGGAGGAAAAATAATCCGTCTTCCTCTGCCTGGGGCTGTAGCCGTAACCGCTGTAATCATAGACAGTGGCATTCGCCTCTTTGAAGGAGGCTTCCTTGTCCTTCTCCTTCCGGTAATTCTTCAGGATGAGGAAGGGGAGGGAGACGGTTCCCAGGACAAATTTCAGAACATTTTTGTGCACCTTCCTGTCCTTGTTTTCAAACAGGTCTTTGCGGATGGGGAAGGGCTGGTCTTTCAGCATGGTCTCCTCCATCCCCAGCCAGACGGAGAAGGTTACATTCACTTTATGGCGGGGAGGGTTGACGAAGACGTAAGGCAGCTCGATCAGGGCATCCGCCTTGATCTGTGGTCCTGTCTCTCCCTCCACGATCTGCACTTCCATGGGGAAGCGGCGCTCCAGGCTTCTCTGGGTAAAAACAGCCTGGACCCTCACCTTCTCCCCCTCAAAATCCGTGGGGAGCTTAGCCCTGAATCCCAGTTTCAGCAGATCTTCATCAATATGTACGGTTGTTCGGTAATTATATTTTCTCATGGATCGATCTCTCCTATCTTATGATTTATTATAAAAATTTTTTTAATAAAACACAAGAAATTATTACCAATATATTCCATGAAAATCCCATTTTTACGTTCTTTTCCCCCGTGGCATTGTATGGTATGATAAATGGGAAGCAGTCTGCGGATCCCTGGAAGGGATTCAGGAAAACGAAAGTACAAAGGAGCAGTCCCCTGAGGGGGGTGAAAGATATGGAGAATAAATTTACTTTTCAGGAATTGCATGCCATCGTGGCCGCTCTGCGGAGTGAACACGGCTGCCCCTGGGACAGGGCACAGACCCATGCCACGTTAAAAGAAAATACCATCGAGGAAGCCTATGAGGTAAACCAGGCTGTGGATGATCTGCAGCATACCGGAGATCCCTCCCACCTGAAGGAAGAGCTGGGGGACCTTCTTCTCCAGATCATGCTCCACAGCCAGATCGCGGAGGAATCCGGGGAATTCACGGTGGAGGACGTCATCGACGGCATAGCCAAAAAGATGATCCACCGGCATCCCCATGTCTTCGGCGGAAAGACCTATGAGAACCCTGATGAACAGAAAGAAGACTGGGAGCGGCTTAAAGGCCGGGAGAGCGGACATCAGTATGAGGGTCCGTCCCAGGAACTCCGTCAGGTTCCGGCGTCCTTCCCCGCCCTGATCCGCGGCCAGAAGGTCATGAAAAAAGCTTTGAAATACGACCTGGTGTCCGGGGAGGATGAGGTCATCCTGAAGGATATGCTGCAGTCCGTGGTGGATCTGCAGGTTGCCATGTCCAAACCTGAGGAGGAAGCAGACCGGTCCGGGTATCTGGGAAGGTCACTGATGTCCATCCTGAAGCTGGCGGCAAAATACCGGATCAATGCCGAGGCGGCTCTGACAGAGGCCGTCAATGCTTTCATCGAAGATTGCGATAAATAATATCGTCAAAATATTACCCTGATTTTTGTAATAATCATCGAATATATCTTGATAATCACTAAAAATTTATGGTATCTATACAAGTTTTTTCTGTTTTTCAATTTGAGCATATGTTATACTTAAATACAGGGTTTTATGTATTATTGCAGAAGAATCTGACCTAAATACAAACATAACAGGTAATCAATGAATAAATTAATAAGAAAGGGGCGTATCACAATGCATATCCAACGTCTTGTGGATCTGGAAGATTTTGAATTCGATACATTACTCGTCACCTACAATCACAAAAACAGACTGAGCATCGAGCTTGGCAAGGTTAATGAGATATTTGAAGCTCTTCAGGCTGACGGCCTCCTTGGAGGAGATAAGGTATACGGTCTCCGCGGCAAGGATTTTTCCTACCAGGGACAGCCCTATTACAACCTCATCTTCATCGGTATCCCTGAGAAATCAAGCCCCAGAAGATATCAGCTGCAGTTCGGCACCGCCATCAAGATCGCCAAGAAGTTCAAGAGCAGAAACCTTCTGATGACAGCCATCGGTGATGATGTATCCTACTGGCTCAGCTCCGCCATGAAGGGACTGATCCTGGGGGACTACACATTTGACAAGTATAAATCGAACAAAGAAGAGACATCCGAGCTGAACCTCGGCGTCCTCACCGGTATGGATGCGGCTTCCTTCAAGAAGGAAGAGCAGTATACCAGGATGGTCACCAACGCTGTCAGACTTGTACGTGATCTGGGAAATGAACCGGCAAACGTAATGACACCGTCCGCACTGGCCGATGCAGCAAAAGAAGTATGTGCCAAAAACAATATCAAGTTCTCTGTTCTTGGCAAGGAAGAATGTGAAGCTCTGGGCATGAATGCTTTCCTGGCTGTAGGAAAGGGATCAAAACAGGCTCCTCAGCTTATCGTTATGGAATACAACGGCCGCGCCACCGAGACAGACAAGATCGCCCTTGTAGGTAAGGGAATCTGTTTTGACGCCGGCGGTTATGACCTCAAGCCCCCGAGCTTTATGATGGGAATGCATGGGGACATGGAAGGCGGAGCCGCAGTCATCGCTGCCATGGGTGCCATCGCTGAAGCGAAACTCGGCATCAATGTTGTGGGTGTGATCCCGGCATGCGAGAACCTGGTATCCGGCAAGTCCATGAAACCGGGCGATATCGTCAAGTCCATGAACGGCAAGACCATCGAGATCGGCAACACCGACGCAGAAGGCCGCCTTGTTCTGGTAGATGCCATCACCTATGCGATCCGTGAGTGCGGAGCTACCTCCATCATCGATATCGCTACCCTGACCGGAGCCGTATTGAGAGCTCTGGGCCGCCGTTACAGCGGACTCTTCGCCAACAGCGAAGACCTGGCTGCCAAGGTTGTACAGGCTTCCGTGATCTCAGGTGAGAATGTATGGAGACTTCCTCTGGGTGATGACGAATATCCGGATATCAATGAATCCGATGTCGCCGATATCAAGAATACAGGTAAGGGCGTTCCTTCCGGAGCCATCGCCGGAGCAAGATTCCTTCAGGAATTTGTTGAGAAGAAACCGTGGGTACATCTTGACATCGCAGGAACCGCAGATTCACCGGACGACAAGCAGATCTACTCCAAGGGTGCAACCGGTGCAGGCGCCATGCTGTTATACGAGGCAGTCAAGCTGATGGAGAAACCCTATAAGAGTTATTAAAAGAGAATAAGATCAGAAAGATCATTTCACAAAAAGACCCGGGATTTAAATCCCGGGTCTTTTTGTGAAATGATCTTTCTGATCTTATTCTCTTTTAATAACTCTTATAGGGTTTCTC
>JAEIGA010010950.1_pt1 | contig 13759 bp, 13 predicted proteins | sample 9270691 | NCBI WGS metagenome assembly JAEIGA01 (sample SAMN17057246, study PRJNA624740) | gut metagenome | biome: biome; isolation source: fecal sample | host: Bos grunniens | place: China: Xizang | collected 2019 | reverse complement strand
CTTTAATCCCAAGGCCGGTATCTCTTGGCAGATTAACCGTAACAGCCGACTCTTCGGATCGTTCAGCATGGCTCACAAAGAACCTACCCGTAATAATTATACGGACGGCAAGTTGTATGAACGTCCCAAACCTGAACGACTATTGGATTATGAGTTGGGATATAATTACAATAACCATTGGATGAACATCGGAGCGAATCTGTATTACATGGACTATAAAGACCAATTGGTGTTGACCGGTGAATTAAATGAAATAGGTGAGCCTATGGCTGCCAATGTAGCCGACAGTTACCGTATGGGTATTGAACTGATGGCCGGCTTCCGTTTGGGCAGACATTTTTCTTGGGATGTCAATGCAACCTGGAGCCGTAATCGGGTACAGGACTTTACGGAAACACTGTATGAGAATGAGGATGTGACAGGAGAGAAATGGGTGATTCATCACGGGGATACTCCCATAGCTTTTTCACCCGATTTCCTGTTGAACAGCGGGTTGGCATACAAGTATAAAAGATTTGAAGTATCTTTGCAATCACAATATGTGAGCAAGCAATACATGAGCAACTCCTGTCAGGAAGACCATATACTGGATGCGTATTTTGTAAATAATCTGAGTATGAATTACACTTTCCGGTTGCCGAAGGTACAGTCGGTTACGTTGGGAGTAACTGTCTACAACCTTTTCAACGAGGAATACGAAAACAACGGTTATGCCGGAAGCGGATTCTATTTTGATGGTAGCGAGAAAGTACGCTATAACTACGCCGGATATGCGGCACAGGCAGGAACACATGTTATGGGAAACATATCCATAAACTTTTAACTATGGCACTGGAGATTATAGGAACGTTGGTAGGTCTTGTCTACCTTTGGTTGGAATACAAGGCAAGCATTTATCTTTGGATAGCAAGCATCGTGATGCCTGCCATCTATATCTTTGTCTATTACGAAGCAGGGCTTTATGCTGATTTCGGTATTAACATCTACTACTTGGGAGCAGCCATGTATGGATGGTGGGTATGGAAATATGGGAATCGCCAATCGCAGCATCAGGAGCTTCCCATTACTCACATACCTCGTTTGAAGTGGCTGAAAGCTGTCTTGATGTATGTGTTGGCACAATTCCTGATAGTTTGGATTCTGATAAGCTACACGGACAGCAATGTGCCCTGGTGGGATGCGTTCACCACTGCCTTAAGTATAGTGGGCATGTGGATGCTTGCCCGTAAGTATATTGAACAATGGTGGGTATGGATAGTGGTAGATGTGGTATGTGCCGGACTCTATGTATATAAGGAGTTGTATTTTACTGCCGTTCTTTATGCGCTTTACGCCATTATCGCTATCTTTGGCTACCGTAAATGGAAACAATTGATGTCATGAATCTACAAATAGACGCTGTAATCCTCGCCAATGGAGAATATCCATCCGCTTCCATTCCTTTACAAATACTGGAAGAAGCTCCTTTTGTGGCTTGTTGTGATGGTGGTGCCGATGCATACATAGCCAAAGGTTATGTACCTGATGTGATAATCGGTGACGGTGATTCGTTGAGTGAAGAAAACCGCCAGCGGTACGCTTCGCTTATTCGATATAATCCGGATCAGGAGACTAACGACCAGACAAAGGCAGTGCAGTACCTCTTGTCGCAAGGCAAACGAAAGATAGCTATTTTGGGAGCTACCGGTAAACGTGAAGACCATACAATAGGAAATATCAGTCTGTTGATGGAGTATGCACGCATGGGGGCAGAAGTGCAGATGTATACGGATTATGGTATCTTTATACCTTGTAAGGATGCACTTGTTTATCCTTGTAAGCCTGGACAGCAGGTTTCTATCTTCAATTTCACTGCTTCGGGCTTTCAGAGCGAGGGTTTGCGTTATCCTCTTTATGATTTCACCTCATGGTGGCATGGAACACTGAATGAGTGTACTACCACTTCATTCAATATTCACGCCGAAGGGGAATATTTGATATTCATTACTTGGTAATTTCTCTTCCTAATAAATAAAATTGAGGGTGTGCATTCTTGAATGCACACCCTCGTTAAATAATATTCTATCGCTTGCTTTACTTAGCATGATTCATCTCGTACTCCAAAGAAGCAAGGATGAATGTACCTACAGCTTTTCCTTCATTTTCGACTACGGTAACATCTTTACCGGCCAAATAATAGTTGGCTGTACCTGTACGTGAAGGGTCTTTAGCCGGTCCGAGGCCTGCGGAAGCACAAGTCTGTACTATATCAATCTTACCGTCTTCACGGTTACGGATGAATGTTTTCAACAATCCTTGATAAGCCTTTTCTGCTACAGGTGCATATTCAGCTTTATCCAAAAGTCCCAAACGGATGCCTTTCCAATAAGCATATGTGAAGATACCTGAGCAGGAAGCTTCCAAGTAGTTGGCTTGCGTACCTATATTATAAGTCTTACCATCGATACTATCTCCCTTGCCATCAGCTGTTTGGGTTGCGTCGTATTGCAACAATTGGTACCAAACACCTGATTCTTGATCTTGCCAACGTTTTAATCCGGCAGCTACTTGTTGGTAGATAGCCAAAACATCTGCATAATTCTGATGATCTTTCGGCATCACTTCAAGCACATCGGCCAAAGCTGCAAAGTACCAGCCCATGCCACGTCCCCAGAATTCCTGACTACAACCTTTGTACGGACCTTCTTTCTGGCACCAGAAAGAGTTTTCATCTTCTGGAGTTGCTGTCCACGCATGGTAGTTCAATTGCTTGTCGGCATTGTAGGTGTAATGATGAATAGTCATGAACTGATGGGCGATATCGTTCCAACTTTCAGTGTTTTCCTCAGCATTTTCCTTTCCAAAAGCATTTTGCCATTGGGCATAGATGGGTGAACCCATGAACAGACCATCAAGCCACATTTGGTTTGGATATACGGCCTTGTGAAAGAAACCTCCTGCACCTGGAAGACCTTCGGCAATACGTGAATGATCGTATTTCAACTTGTTACGGATAACGGTTGTGGCGTTTTTGTAACGATCGGCATCTTTGGTATTTCCTTTCTGGAGTTCTTCCTTATATAGAGCAAAGAAGATATTACCAGCAGGCAAATCGTCGATATTACTTGGACGCAAAGCGGTAGTACCCTTGGCGTTCATGATATCTGAACCATCTTCGTTGGTACTGAAATCAGCAAAAGCCTTTACAGCTTGGTAGTATTCTGTCTTTTCAGGATAATAAGCCCAAGTCTTCAGTACGGCATTGGCTACCAATCCGGATACATAATCCCATGGAGTGCTACACAAACTGTCGTGATGATTACGGTTACAATAGAAATCGATTAAGCCATGCGATTCCACCATCTGTTGTGAATAAGGTACGGAGGGTGTTTCGTTCTTCTTGTTTGGAGTACAGGCTACCATACAACAAACGAGTACTAACCATACAATGTTTTTCATAATGATTTAAATAGATAGTTTTACAAATATTCTTTAAAAGTTTTCCCGGTAATGGGGTGTATCAGTTCGGGAGCAATTTCAACCAAAGGTTCTAACACAAACTTCCGTTCGCACATCAACGGATGAGGAATGGTTAGTTGGTCTGTATGCAGGATGATGTCATTGTATAACAAGATATCGATGTCCATACTCCGATCACTATAATTCCCGTGAACCGATTTCTGTATTCGTCCCAAATCTTTCTCGATGGCTTGTGTAATCTGTAACACTTCCATCGGCAGGAAAGAGGTGTCGACTTTACAAACGGCATTCACAAATGTATTCTCCGAAGTGAATCCCCAAGGTTCGGTTGTATAAAAAGCGGAAAGAGAAATTACTTTCCCAATCCGCTTCTCTATTTCATAGATGGCGGCACGAAGGTTTGCTTCCTTATCTCCTAAGTTGCTTCCAAGTCCCAAGAAAACCTGATGCGCCATAAATACGTATTATTTGTCTAAGATGAGCATAGCATCACCATAAGTCCCGAAACGGTAGTCTTCTTTCAATGCCACATTATAAGCGTTCATAATCAAATCATATCCACCGTATGCTGCAACCAGCATAAGCAAGGTGGAGAGTGGCAGATGGAAGTTGGTAATCATGCTGTTAGCTACCGAGAAATCGTATGGAGGGAAGATGAACTTGTTGGTCCAACCTTCGAATTCCTTCAAGTGGCCGTCAGTGCCTACAGCTGTTTCGATAGTACGCATAACGGTGGTACCTACTGCACAAACATTCTTTCCGGCATCCTTGGCCGCGTTTACTATTCGGCAAGCATCGGCTTCTACGAACATCTGTTCCGAATCCATCTTGTGCTTGGTCAAGTCTTCCACATCAATTTCACGGAAGTTACCCAAACCGGCATGCATGGTAATGAATGCGAAATCGATACCTTTAATTTCCATGCGCTTCATCAGTTCGCGACTGAAGTGAAGACCAGCAGTCGGAGCAGTTACGGCTCCTTCATGCTTAGCATAAATGGTTTGGAAACGTTCAGCATCGTCTTCATCTACCGGACGGTTGATAAAGGTTGGCAACGGAGCTTCTCCCAAATCATACAAGGCTTTCTTGAACTCATCGTGAGGGCCGTCGTACAAGAAACGGAGTGTACGTCCACGTGAAGTGGTGTTGTCGATAACTTCGGCTACCATAGAATCGTCTTCACCGAAATAAAGCTTGTTGCCGATACGGATTTTACGGGCTGGGTCTACTAAAACATCCCACAAACGCAAATCCTCGTTCAATTCACGCAACAGGAATACTTCAATGCGGGCACCAGTCTTTTCCTTGTTGCCATAGAGACGAGCAGGAAATACCTTGGTATCGTTGAAGATAAAAACGTCTTTGTCATCAAAATAATCCAGGATATCCTTGAACATACGATGTTCAATTTCACCTGTTGATTTATGTACTACCATCAGACGGGATTCATCTCTGAATTTAGCCGGATGCAGAGCAATCTTTTCTTCCGGTAACTTGAATTTAAATTGTGACAGCTTCATGTTGAATTATGATTTTAATTGTTTATTTCTTGCTTTTCCAACCACTCTTCGAAGTTTTCAACCTGCATACAGTTCTCCAACTTCACCTCACCTACTCGGGTACGTATTAATCCTGTTAGATGGGCTCCACTATTCAGTGCTTCGCCAATATCGCGTGCCAAGGCACGGATATAAGTACCTTTGCTGCACACTACTCTAATCTTTATTTCAGGTAAATTACATTCCAACAGTTCAATCTCATCAATGACCAATGTCTTGGGTTTGAGATTCACTTCTTCACCTTTACGTGCCAGATCGTACGCCCGTTTACCATCGACCATACAAGCAGAGAATGCTGGTGGTATCTGTTCGATGCTTCCAATGAACTTCTTCAAGGTGTCTTCTACCAACTCACGGGTAATGTGATCTGTAGGATAGGTTGCATCTATTTCCTTTTCCAAATCATAGGATGGTGTGGTAGCCCCTAACATGAGAGTTGCTACGTATTCTTTGGTATGGTATTGAAACTCCTCAATTCGTTTGGTTGCTTTCCCGGTACAGATAATCATGACACCAGTAGCCAAAGGGTCGAGCGTTCCGGCATGTCCCACTTTCAATTTTTTCACCCCTATCTTTCTGCAAAGGTGATATCTTATCTTATTGACAACCGCAAATGAAGTCCATTTCAACGGCTTGTCGAAATATAATACTTCTCCTTCTTTAAAATCCATCAGACTATTGTTAAATTATGTCCATTAAGTAACATTACAAGAATGATACCTCCAACGATGATTCTATACCAACCGAATGCCTTGAAGCCATATTTCTGTACAAAACTGATGAAGAATTTGATGGCAAGCAATGCGACGATAAAAGCAACTACATTACCTATAATCAAGGTAGTCATATTGTCCATAATCAATTCAGTACCTCCTTCTTTTAATAGCTTGTACAATTTATAAACTGTAGCACCGAACATGGTAGGTACAGCCAAAAAGAAAGAGAACTCAGCAGCCGCTTTGCGGGTCATGCCTTGTGACATACCCCCTACAATAGTAGCCATAGAACGTGATACACCTGGTATCATGGAAATACATTGGTATAGACCGACCATAAAAGCCCGTTTTTCGATCAGTTGTGTTTTCTCGCTTCCTTTATTGAAAATCTTGTCACAGAAAAGCATGAATATACCTCCAATGACCAACATAACGGCCACTACCACAACACTTTCAAGCATTGCATCGATAGCATCGCTGAAAAGTAATCCTAATATAGCAGCAGGTATAAAAGCCACGAACAACTTCCAATAGAAATCGAATTTATGCAGGAAACATTGTATGGCATTAGCTCCTTCAGGGACTGGGGTATGGTTCAATTGGAAGAAGCGTTTCCAATATAGTACCAACACAGAGAGGATGGCACCGAACTGAATGATGAATGTGAAAGCCTTGACAAATTCCGTACTTTCTACTCCCAATAAGTTCTGTGCAATAATCATATGGCCGGTAGATGATACCGGTAAGAATTCCGTTAATCCCTCTACGATGGCAATAACAATCGTTTCAAAAATATCCATATCTTCAATCAATCTTTTTTCGGTTTACGCAGAATGCCATAAATCATGAAAATAAACCCAAAGAAACAGATTGCCGGTGCCAATTTGATGCGACGAGCACTGAATATATCAGGTTCAAATGTACCTTCGGTAGAACCGGGACCTGTCATGAGCAAAAAGCCTAAAATAATGATTGCCATTCCAACAGCCAATAGAATGAAGTTGGTTTTATCAAAAGCTAATTTCTTTTTATCCATTGTATAGTCTTTGTTATGATTATATGTAATAAAGCGCACTTGCCTTCATGCGCAGATATTTGTTAATTGATATGTATGCACACATGAAAGTGATGAACACTCCGAAACAGAATACGGAAAGGATAACCCACATCAATGTTTGAGGAGTGACAATTTCAACTAGCTCGGGTTCGTACTTGACCAGCATATAGGCCATGCCCATTAGGATGGCATCAGCCAATATGGAAGAAATTACTCCAATCCATGTGTTACGTACCAAAAACGGCCGACGTATGAAACTCCAGCTTGCACCGACTAATTTCATGGTATGTATCAGGAATCGTTTGGAATGTATAGCCAGACGGATTGTATTGTTAATCAAAGCAAAAGATATGAGAGTAAGTAAAGCTGCCAATCCCAACAAGAACATACTGATGCGTTTGATGTTACGGTTTACGTCATTAATCAAGTCTTGGGGATAATTAACTTCCATTACCTTTTTATTCTTCAAAATCAGTTTCTCGATCCAGGCAATACTATCGGCATTGGCATATTCTGCATGGAGTTTGATTTCGATAGAAGCAGAAAACGGATTGTAACCAAGGAATTCAGCAGGATCGGTTCCCATGGCTTCGGTTTGCTCTTTCAAAGCCTGTTCTTTTGATATATATTGTGATTCTTTTACAAAGTCTCTTGCATTCAATTCTTTTTGGAACTTGAGCGCTTCGGCCTCTTTCATGTCGTCACTCATTAATACGGTAAATCCGATATTTTCACGGGCAAAGTTAGATAGGTTGTTTGCCGACAGTACAAAGAAGACAACCATCCCCAACAAAAGTAGTACCAAAGTGGTACTGATGCTGGAAGTTATGAATTGTATATTAAAAAATGATCCTGATTTCTTCACTTGATTCAATTTTATCCCCAATTTGTTGCAAAATAACAAATAAATTAGATTAGAATGGCATTTCTTTAAGGACTTTTAAGAGTATAAATGAAAGTAGGGGCTTGTTTTTTTCTACATTTGCAATCAAATTCTAAAAATTAAGTAAAATGGCAGATAAAAAATTAGTTCGTTCTGCAAACAAAAAGATTGCAGGTGTGTGTGGTGGTTTGGCTGAATTCTTGGGTTTGGATGCTAGCATCGTTCGTATCGTTTGGTTGCTTTGTGTTCTTCTCGGTGGTTTCGGTTTGTTGGCATACCTCATTATGTGGATTGTAATGCCTGAACAAAAGTAATTTGTTTGCAATTATGCAGAAAAAAGCGGGTGCGTTGTTATTGACGCACCCGCTTTTTCTATTGAAATATATTATTCGAAAACTTCTTCTCCCTTCAAGGTTGCAGAACTTGATTCTGTTACTCTAACCATGACGAAATCTCCTATCTTATGGTTTCCTCGGTCAAAAATAACAACTTTATTCTGTTGGGTACGACCAAACAGTTGTTCTTTGGATCGTTTAGATACACCTTCCACCATTACTTCGAACACCTTTCCTACATCTTTAGCATTGCTTTCAGCCGAGAGTTGGTTTTGTAAAGCGATAATCTCATTTAAACGGCGAATCTTTACTTCTTCAGGTATATCATCCGGTAAATGTTTGGATGCATAAGTGCCCGGACGTTCGGAATATTTGAACATGAAAGCAGAGTCGTATTCACAGATGCGCATCAGCGACAGAGATTCCTGATGATCTTCTTCTGTTTCGGAATGATAACCAGAGAAAATGTCTGTACTCAGTCCACAATCTGGAATGATGCGACGAATGGCTGCAACTCTGTCCAAATACCATTCACGAGTATATTTTCGGTTCATCAATTTTAGGATACGGGAACTTCCGCTTTGTACTGGCAAATGGATATGTCGGCAGATATTCTTCATTTCGGCAATGACTTGAAGTGTTTCGTCGCTCATGTCTTTGGGATGCGAAGTTGTAAAACGTACACGCATGTGGGGTACAGTTTCGGCTACCATACGGAGCAACATTGGGAAGTTGATGGTTTCACCCTCTTTTTCAAAACGGTAGGAGTTTACGTTTTGCCCCAATAAAGTCACTTCCTTATATCCTTTTGCAGAGAGATCCTTCACTTCGTTGAGGATACTTTCCACATCGCGGCTACGTTCGCGTCCACGAGTATAAGGCACAATACAATAATGGCAGAAATTGTTGCACCCACGCATGATACTTACAAAACCCGAAATATGGTTACCGCAGATTCTGGAAGGAATTACGTTGCGGTAGGTTTCTGTGGTAGAAAGTTCTACGTTGATGGCTTTTTCGCCTGCTTCAACCGATGCGATAAGTTCGGGAAGACTGAGGTAAGCGTCAGGGCCTGCCACAAGGTCTACATGATGGTTCTTGATGAGATCTTCCTTGACACGTTCAGCCATACAACCTAATACCCCCACGATGAGTTGGTTGTGTTTTCCTCGTTTATTGTTCATGGCATGGAAGAACTCCAGGCGGTTAAGAATCTTTTGTTCTGCATTGTCGCGTACAGAACAAGTGTTCATGAATACAGCATCTGCTTCTTCCAAAGTTTCGCATACGTCATAACCCGCCATTTTCATGATAGAAGCTACTAATTCACTATCGGCCACATTCATTTGGCATCCATAAGTTTCGATGAACAGCTTCTTGTTTTCTGGTTCAGTTGTAGATTTAAAGTCTACTCCTGTTTTTTCTTTTGTCATATATTCAGTTCGTTAATAATTTGGGTGCAAAGATAGGTATTAATAGGTAGATGGACTTGTTAAATAATCCTAATGATCAGTTAAAAGCTCGATGGAGTTACCTACATTTCAACCAATAATTCGCATCTTTGCAGTGAAAACATTAGATTTTTTCATAGTTAAGGTTTAGGTTAAAAATTAAGGGGAAGATAGCTGGGAAGCTCTCTTCCTTTTTTTATGTCATTTTTGTTTGTTGTTTCCTTGATTTATTTATAACTTTGACAACTCAACCTAAATAGCTGATATGGAAGACATTTTTCAGATATTGATATTTGTAGCCTTTGCAGTATTGAGTTTTATACCGCAACTGATAAAAGGGAAGAAAGAACCGAAAGTTCCTTCAGGTACATCTCAAGAAATGCTTGAAGAAGTATTCCCAGAAATGAATGAGGGGAAAGAAATATGGATGGAAGAACGTCAGGAGAAAACTATTATCAGAGAAAATAAACCTTTAAAAAAAGAAAGAGTACAAACGATTCTGAAAGAATCTTCTCATGCCAGCCAACCCTCATCTTCTCCAATGAAAGACAAGAAGATCAGACTAAATAATAGAGAAGAAGCGAAAAGAGCATTTATTTATTCAGAAATATTTAATCGGAAATATTAATAAAATTAACCATGGGATTTAATATCATTTCGGCAGCAGAAGCTGCCAGTTACGTTAAACACGGTTTCAATGTGGGCCTCAGCGGATTTACACCTGCAGGCGCACCGAAAGCTGTAACACCAGAGATAGCAAAATTGGCTGAAGCCGAACATGCGGCTGGTCGTCCGTTCCAAATTTCCATTTTTACAGGAGCATCTACAGGTGATTCTGCTGATGGTGAATTGATACGTGCCAAGGCAATGCGTTATCGCGCACCTTATACTACCAATTCAGATTTCCGTAAAGCAGTTAATGCTGGTGATGTAGCTTATAACGATATTCATCTCTCGCAGATGGCACAAGAATTGCGTTATGGCTATTTTGGTAAATTAGATATTGCCATTATTGAAGCTTGCGATGTTACTTCTGACGGTAAAGTTTATCTGACAGCTGGTGCAGGTATTTCTCCTACTATTGCTCGTATGGCGGATAAAGTGATTATTGAGTTAAACGCAGCACATCGTAAGGAATGTATTGGTTTGCATGATGTATACGAACCGCTTGACCCTCCTTATCGTCGTGAAATTCCAATTTATAAACCAAGCGACCGTATCGGTACACCTTATTTGCAGATTGATCCAAAAAAGATTATAGGAATTGTAGAAGTCAACATTCCTGATGAAGCACGCGGATTTACTGCTCCCGATGCAGTGACAGACAAGATTGGTCAGAATGTAGCTGATTTCTTGTTGGCTGATATGAAGCGTGGTATCATACCTCCTACTTTCTTGCCTTTGCAGAGTGGTGTAGGTAACATTGCTAATGCGGTTCTTGCAGCTTTGGGACGCGAAGAAAGCATTCCTGCTTTTGAAATGTATACAGAAGTGATTCAGGATGCTGTAATTGACTTAATTCGTGCAGGACGTGTGAAATTTGGTAGTACTTGTTCTTTGAGTGTAACCAATGAATGTCTACAAGGTATTTATGATGATTTTGATTTCTTTAAGGATAAATTAGTGATTCGTCCATCTGAAATATCCAATAGTCCAGAGATTGTTCGTCGTTTAGGTATCATATCCATGAATACAGCTATTGAAGCTGATATTTATGGTAATGTGAATTCAACCCATGTGGCAGGTACCAAGATGATGAATGGTATCGGTGGATCGGGTGATTTTACTCGTAATGCATACATTTCCATTTTCTCTTGTCCGTCAGTTGCCAAGGAAGGTAAGATTAGTGCCATTGTTCCAATGGTTTCCCATCATGACCATACCGAACACGATGTGAATATCATCATAACCGAACAAGGTATTGCCGATCTTCGTGGAAAGAGTCCTGAAGAACGAGCTAAGGTAATCATTGAAAACTGTGCACATCCTGATTATAAGCAGCTTTTGTGGGATTATCTGAAGATTGCTTCAAAGGGTCATACATCACATTGTATTTCAGCAGCTCTTGCTATGCATGATACTTTAATCAAGAAGGGTGATATGCGTTTGGTGAATTGGGCTGATTATCGTTGATTATAACAATTTAGTTATATATTTTATCGAAGAACTTGCATACTATAATCGTATACAAGTTCTTCGATTCGTTTTAATGTGATGACTTTGCTTTTTTTACAGATTATTTTATCTTTGCAAAAATATTTAAACGTTGAATATGAAAAAATTACTTTGTTTGTCTGCTTTTCTAGTTCTTGCAAGTAGCTGTGTGGATAAACCGGCTTATAAGGACAGTAACCTAACTCCCGAAGAACGCGCTTTGGATTTATTGCAGTATTTAACCCTTGAAGAAAAGGTATCTCTGATGATGGACCGTTCGGCCCCCATTGAGAGATTAGGTATCAAAACTTATAATTGGTGGAATGAAGCCTTGCATGGGGTTGCACGTAGCGGGTTGGCAACAGTATTTCCTGAACCGATAGGTATGGCTGCCGCTTACGATGAAGAAACCTTGCACAAAGTATTTGTGGCCGTATCGGATGAAGCTCGTGCCAAGAACACGAAAGCTGCGGAAGAAGGAACTATTGACCGATATGAAGGTTTGACCATGTGGACTCCTAATGTGAATATCTTCCGTGATCCACGTTGGGGAAGAGGTATTGAAACTTATGGTGAAGATCCTTATTTGACTTCGGTTTTAGGATTGAATGTTGTCAAAGGATTGCAATGTCTGGATGAAAATGAAAAATATGATAAGCTTCATGCATGTGCCAAGCATTTTGCTGTACATTCAGGGCCAGAATGGAACCGCCATGAGTTTGATGCGGCTAATATCAATCCACGTGATTTGTATGAAACTTATTTGCCTGCTTTCGAAACGTTGGTAAAAGAAGGTAACGTAAAGGAAGTGATGTGTGCATACAATCGTTTAGAAGGCGAACCTTGTTGTGGTAGTGATCAGTTGTTGGTGCATATCCTTCGTAATGAATGGGATTATGATGGAATCGTTGTTTCCGACTGTTGGGCTATCAATGACTTCTATAATGAAAAAGCGCACAAGACACATGCAGATTCAGCCAGTGCTTCTTCAGATGCTGTATTAAGCGGTACAGATTTGGAATGCGGTGGTAGTTATGCCTCTTTAGTAGATGGTGTCAAGAAAGGATTGATAGAAGAAAAGGATATAGATGTAGCGGTTGCCCGTTTATTGAAAGCCAGATTTGAGTTAGGTGAAATGGATGATCCGGAAAAGGTTTCATGGACAAAGATTCCTTATTCAGTAGTGGCTTCGGCTAAGCATGATTCATTAGCTTTGGATATTGCTCGCAAGTCTCTCGTTCTTTTACAGAACAAGAATCAGATTCTTCCATTGAAAAAGGAAGGATTGAAGATTGCTGTAATGGGACCTAATGCCAATGACTCTGTGATGCAATGGGGTAACTATAACGGAACTCCAGCTTATACCAAGACAATTTTGCAAGGTATTAAAGACAAGGTTGGAAACGAAGACGAAGTTTTTTATGTACCTGGATGTAGTTGGGTAGAACGCACCTTGATTCATAGTGTATATGATCTATGTAAGTCAGAAAAAGGAAAAGGTTTTACTGCTACCTATTGGAATAATACTAATTTTGAAGGTGATCCTGTGACAACCATGCAGTTAGAGAATCCATTTAATTTATGTACCATGGGGGCAACAGTTTTTGCTCCTGGTGTAAATCTGACAGATTTTTCAGCTATTTATAAGAGTGTATTTACTCCTAAGGTATCAGGTGATGTTATTGTGGAAATGTATACATGCGGTGCTGGTGATCTTCTTATAAATGGTGAAAAGGTAAAAGGTTTCAAGAATAATCATGGAGGTCGTAACGCTAATTATATTTTGAAAGCAGAAGCTGGAAAAAGTTATAATATAGAACTTCAGTTTAAATATCATACTGGTGCAGCTCAATTGAATTTTGATTTGGGATTCAAGGAAGTGGTGAATATTCAAAAAACTGTTGCTCAAGTGAAAGATGCCGATGTAGTGGTCTTTGCAGGTGGTATATCTCCTCGTTTGGAAGGAGAAGAAATGGGTGTGAACTTACCAGGTTTCAAAGGTGGTGACCGTACTGATATCGAATTACCGGCTGTTCAACGTGAATTGTTGAAGGCTTTGGCTGCTGCCGGAAAGAAGGTGGTATTTGTAAACTGTTCAGGTTCTCCAATCGGTTTGGTTCCTGAAACTCAATCTTGTCAGGCTAT
>JAEIGA010010949.1_pt1 | contig 13760 bp, 12 predicted proteins | sample 9270691 | NCBI WGS metagenome assembly JAEIGA01 (sample SAMN17057246, study PRJNA624740) | gut metagenome | biome: biome; isolation source: fecal sample | host: Bos grunniens | place: China: Xizang | collected 2019 | reverse complement strand
ATTAGCGGTACGAAAAAGGGAACCACCTTTATAGTTCCCTTTTAGAACTGGTTTTCCATAAGCATTCGCCTTTTCTTATCCTCGATGCAAAATCAACTAATAAATGTAACGGAATTGTCGGTTTGAGATAATTTCAGTGAAGCAGAGAGGAAAATTTTCTCCCATACTCCGCTAAAAGGGGAAAAAGTTTTTACTTTATGCCCTCAAACCTCCTACCGAAATCAGTTGTAAAGATGAAACGATAGCGGTAGATAATGGGAAAGAATTTGCAAAAACATCAGGAAATAGCAGAGAAATTGGAAATTTCTTTCTATTTTTGTAAACCATACCATTCTTGGGAACGTGGGCCAATGAGAACACGAACGGACTCATCAGGCAATGCATCCCCAAAAGGAACGGACTTCTGTGGAATAACCGATGAGTTTGTTGCTTGGGTTAAAAACAAACCGAACAATAGGCTTAGAAAGCGACTCGGTTATTTCATACCGAATGAGAAATTTAATTCAGTATTAACAATTTCAATTCGATTGCATTTAATAGTTGAATTCACCTTTCCCAAACTAACAAATAATAATACATATGATAAATACAGAACGCATCAGATGGATGTATGAGAACTTTGGGCTTGCTGCGGCTATCAAGTCTGCTGCTTATGATTTAGTCGCAATTCTTGCATTTATGGGCTATTGCCTGACACTGCCTTACAAATTTGTCAAGCTTGTCGTACAAAATATGAAAAAGGGCTCTAAATAAAAATTTTAGATAGCAAATTATTAACATAATTCCGCCAACGGGTAATTACAACTATGAGTGAAGTGATATATAAAGTTTGCGTAAACCGTCCTTGTCGTTTGTTTATTGATGATGAGGAAGTGGCTATTTTGGAAGAACTGAAACTTGCTGAATTCAATTTGCCAGGAGGAAAGCATCTGCGTAAAGTGGTAGCTATTGATAACAATGCTATTTATGATGAGGCAGTGATTACTTTGTCAGGGGATTCGAAGTTAGAAAACATCACGTTAGATACTACTGGCTTGGTCGAATCAAAGCTCAGTGCTTTACCCAAAGAGGCGTTTCAAGTAGGCGAATTGATATATGAGGCATCGGCAGATGGTAAGGGAGTAGCAGTGGCTAAATATGTAGATAAGAACTTTACAACCATTATTATTCCAGAACAGATTAGTTATGCTGGCTATGTATATGATGTTGTTGAAATTGGAGAGTTTGGCTTTGTTGATTGTTCTTCGCTTGTTTCTGTCACTATCCCTAGTAGCGTAAGAGATATTAGATGGTGTGCTTTCCGTGGTTGCTCTGCGCTTATTTCCATCACTATTCCTAATAGCGTAACAAGTATTGGAGGGTGTGCTTTCGACGGTTGTTCTGCGCTAGCTTCCATTACTATTCCTAATAGCGTAACAAGTATTGGAAAGCGTGCTTTTGCAGGGTGCTCTTCGCTTACTTCTATCACTATTCCCAATAGCGTAGCAAGTATTGGAGAACGAGCTTTCGCAGGTTGCTCCTCACTGGAGTCTATTGTAGTTGATAGTGGTAATACTGCGTACGATAGTCGCAATAATTTGCATGCAATTATAGAGTCTGCAAGCAATACACTTGTTATAGGTTGCCCAAATACCACAATTCCCAATACTGTAACGAGTATAGGAGATGATGCTTTCTTGAATTGTCCTTCGCTTACTTTCATCACTATTCCCAATAGCGTAACGAGTATTGGAGTTAGTGCTTTCGAAGGTTGCTCTGCGCTTGATTCTATCACATTCCAAGGCACTATAGTGCAATGGGGAAAAATAGAGTTCGGTGAAGACTGGAATTTCAAAATATCAACCAACGTAGTCCATTGCACCGATGGGGATGTGGAGATATAAGGGATGCAGTTTGCGGCTATAGTATTAATGAAAAATGTTGATAACAATCAATAAACTATACCGATTATGAAAGAAGAAATAATCAATGGTATTAATTACCGCCTCGATGAGGAGACACTGACCGCAGTTTACGAGCACATCAAGCATGATTGTGATCCAGAAGATTATGATCATGGTTGGAACAGAAGAGGCTTTATTGTCGCCGATGACGAAACCGGCGAATTGCTTGCCTCAGTTAAAGAAGCACTCAAATACGAAGAGTTGGTCGCGGCTGAAAAAGTCAACGAAATAATAGTGGATGAGCATTGGCCACTGAATAGCTTCGATAAGTGTTGGCAGAAGCTGCTGGCTGAGGCTCGAAGGATTAATCACGGTTTGCTGGTTGTCAATGTGAACGACATTAGAATCTTTAAGCACAGTTGGTGTATCAAGCAGTTGGCAAAACAGGAAGCTCGTGATTTGAAACTCAACGAATACGTGCTTCTCGTAATTAAGGATATTCCGTGGACTAAAGTGAAAGACTACGCCACGAAACACAATGAAGGGCAGTTCGATGCAATGATGCAATTTTACTATCGGATTAGGCCAGTCGAAGACTAACCATGCAATCAATAGAAAACATCATTAAACCTACGGAGATATACGGATGGTAAGCCAATAACCCTGGCTGGTGGTCATTTGTCAAGATTCTCATACAAAACAGAAAGTATTATGGCAAACAATATCGCAAATAAACTTGTCGTTAATGCGAAGACACAAGCAGAAATTGAGGATTTCCTTTCTGCAATTACCAGCATAGATGGAGATGAAACATTCCAGATTGATTTTGAAAAAATCGTTCCAATGCCTGAGTGCGTGCCAGAGACATTGTGTGATGACGAACATCAAGAAGCCCTTTACTACTACCTTATGACTACCGGAAATGAGGAGATGGTAGACAAGTTGTTATCGTTTCCGCAGTTATTCTCTATGGATATATACAAGCAGAAGACTGAGAAAGAGCTATCCGACTACAAGGTACTTGGAGAGAAAATCTTTAACATCGCACAACAATGTGGATCCATTGATTGGTACGATTGGAGGATAAGTAATTGGGGAACTAAATGGAACGCATACGAAACGGATATTGATTGTAGTGATGGTAGTGTGGAACTCTACTTTTATACAGCGAATCATGGTGTAATTCCGGTTATTAAAAAACTTGTTGAGATGTTCCCCAACCTTGAGTTCTTCTACAAGTATGCTGATGAGGTTATATCCTATAATTGTGGTGAGGGATACGGAGTAGATGGTAGTGTCACGTTCAAATTTACAGAGGATGGCAGCGATAAAGCAATGGCACTTTACATTGAATGTTGGCAAGAGGAGTGGGACAACTTCAAGAAAAACGAGGATGGTTGGATATATAATTGGGGAGATGACGAATGAATAATGAGATAATCCTATTGATTTAAGGTTTAATTGGTAGTTTTTTATCGTGTGTGAAAATCTAGCCCCTATTCCAGACAAAACCGAAAGGGCTTTGACTAGAATTTTTAGACTGCAAATTATTAACATAAATAACGAATAGTTATGTCAGATAATCATTTAGAAACAATTAAGCAGGTAGCTCAACAACTGGAACCGATAATCGAAAAGGTAGATAGCTTAGAATTCTGTCCGTGTTGTTGGGATGAAAGTTATGAATTACTCAGAGAATTAGAAACTGTAGTGGGGCAGATTGACAACCTTAATGAACAACTAGAATCTATATTTGATGATGATACTTTCTGTGATGATGTGCAGAATAAGACCTTTGTTGAGAACCTTGATGGAGTCTACCATTGCTTTGACGAATTTTCTTGGCACTTTAATAAGATTGATAGTGTACTTCATGAAGAAGGTCCAAGGGAATGGTATGATAAAGATTATGATTATCTATCAACTCAATTAAAAAATGCCAAACAACATCTGAGTCAAATTTTAATGTAATAGGGTTGTTAAGATAAACGGATAAACAATAAATAAACTATAACGATTATGAAAGAAGAAATTATCAATGGTATCAACTACCGCCTCGATGAGGATAATTTGACCGCAGAGGTTATCAAAAAGAGTGGTGGCTACGAGGGTGATATCAATATTCCTGGGGTCGTAGTGTATGAACAAGTATCCTATCTCGTCAGGAGCATTGGAGAGCATGCTTTTGCGGGTTGCTCCTCTCTTACATCCATTGTTATTCCCAAAAGTGTAATGACGATTGGAGAGGCAGCTTTCGCAAATTGCTTATCGTTGCAAGAAATGATAATTTCTGACAATGTGAAGAAAATTGAAGAGCATGCTTTCTGCGATTGTTACTCATTGACGAGTGTCGTAATCCCTGAGAGAGTGAAGAGTATTGGAGACCATGCTTTTAAGGGTTGCTCGTCATTGACCGAAATTGTAATCCCTAATAGCGTGGAGGAATTTGGAGAAGGGGCTTTCGCTGGTTGCTCGTCATTAAAAAAAATCGTAATCCCTGAGAGAGTGAAGAGTATTGGGAAATGGGTATTCGATGGTTGCTCGTCGTTGACAGAAATCGTAATCCCTAAGAGAGTGAAGAGTATTGGAGAAGGGGCTTTCGCTGGTTGTTCTTCACTGACGGAAATCGTGATTCCTAATAAGGTGGAGGAGATTGGATTGAGAGCTTTTTACGAATGTGAAAACTTAACAACCGTCACTCTGTCTGCGGGTGTGGACGAAATACATGAAAAAGCCTTTGATGGGTGCCTGCAACTGAAGACTGTCTATGTTCCTGCTGGGAAAGTGGAATACTATAAGCTGCGCTTTCCTAAGAAATTGCACGATAAGATTGTAGAGCTCGTACCTTAGAAGATATGTTTTGTCGCAATTATGCAAAACAATAAGTAGGATTGTTTGCTCGTATTGTCAGCAAAGTCAGCGCACTTACTATCCTACAATACATTAACTTTAACAATAACCCCATTGGAAGAGTCAAATATGCGCTGGTTTAATTCTGACAACAGAAAATAATGTAATTAACATAAAGTATGACTTGGAAGGAAGCTATCATCAAGGTATTGGCTGAAGAAAAACGGGCAATGCACTATAAGAATGAAATTACAAAAATGATTCTCGATAGAGGATATAAGACAGATGATCGGAATGAAACTCCAGAAAGCCTTGTGAATAAGATCTTGAATGATGAAGAGAATGCTCATTTGTTCAGATGTAAACGTTTAGCTACTTACGAGTTGATAGGAACATCTGCACCCGCCCCTCATTCCCACAAGATAGATACAGAATCTCTTGCTGCAGATACAACGGTTGGTCGAGTAGCACCAGTTGTGAGACCTAGTTCCTCATATTCCCTTGGTGATTCAAGATACAAACGTGCATCAGATTTCGTAGATTCTCCAGTTTTATCTAAATTGGAGATAGATTTACTTGAGTTGATTGTGAATTTCCGTCTTCCTTTGGTGGATGAAGATGTGTGCTTTGCAGATATTCTAGATAGATTGGAAGTCGAGATTTTAGAAGAGGAGGGAAGTCGTCGTCAGTCTATAGATACTGCCACTCTTAGACAGAAACTTTCTAAGCTCAATGAGCATATCGAGAAGATTCAAAGTAATCCTCAACTTGGGAATTTGGATGGCGCCTTGTTGGAGCGTATGTTACTAGTCGCAGGAAAAGCTAGACAACGCCTTGATGGAGCTTTTGGCGATAAGGTGGAGTTTCCGTCTACGATTTTTGGAGAGTTCGTTCCTGAAAGTAAACCAAAGGTCGTTATATACCTCAAGAGCATTGAGAAGCACGTTGGCTATGAGAGTCGTTGGAAGGTAATGGCTGCCGTATTTGTCCATGAGATGTTTCATGCTTGGAATTATTTTAATGCAGGACCAGGGTCTGTTTTGGCAATTGACGAACCGATGGTAGAGTTTGAAACCCTTTACTTCTTGAAAAAACTGGAGGATTTTACGAGTTCGCAATCTCATTGTTTGAAAGATAAGTTGAAGGAGGTAAGAAAGGAGGGAGAATCTCTAGTCCAAAATAAGCAGCAAGCAATAGGTGATGTGGCTGCTTATGGTTTTGGGTATTACCTGTTTAAGGAATTAAGTGAGAGTGATGTTGATTCAATACAATGGATAGAAACTTATTCTAAAAAGTCAGCTTCTATAAAAAGTAGTAAGTTAGTCAAGAAAGTAGAAAAAGCCCTAATTCCTGTATATCCGTTCGGGTCAGAGGATGAGGTAATGGAGTGGTTCAAGAATATTATTTTTGATGGACAGGTGACTTCTAAGACTGTAGAAAAGTCCGCTATTGCCAAAGTTGGTTTAGGTGTTTCGTTGCGTGATTTGGTTCTTGCATGTATAGAAATAATTGGTCGTAAATGCTTTGATGCGCAGGAGATCTATGCATTTGCACCTATATTCAAGGTATGTGTGCCAGAGTGCAAGGATCTGAAGAATACGTTGAAACTGCAACTTGATGAACTTGTCAGGGATGGTATCCTAGATGCCCTTCCAGGTGATTGTTATAGTATATTGGCAAGCATTGAAGTAAAACCTATGCCCCCAGCTTCGACTCCTCCTCCAACTCTAGCTCCTGCTCCTACAAAATCTAAGGGTGGTTATACTAGAAAGCGTAGTATTCCGTTTGCTGTAAAGTTTCCTGATTATGAATTTTATGAAAAAACGGCAACTGAGACGTTTATTAAGTCATTACAATATATAGGCCTCAGTAAAGTTCAAGGTGTAGGTATAATGTATCAAGGATATAATTTGGTGTCTGACGTTGAGCGTCCACGCGATGGAAAAAACAAGTGGCAGGATTATGTAGATGGTAAATATATTTACACAAAACTTGGTAACCCGGAAAAAATCGATTGCCTAAATCGAATAGCGACAAAATTAGGGATTAGTATAAAAATTTACTATCCTGAAATTTAGGAAATTATATAGGAGTTAGCATTAAATAATTTAATTCTCCAACTTCGTAATAAATAGTTTTGCATTGTAAACACCTTTCTGCGAAAAATGCACATTTTTTACATTCTTCTTAAGATACCGACAAGTTTTGACAGTTTGATGTAGTAATTTTACTGCTGATTTTGAAAAACGACAATGTTTAACTAAAAATTAACGAACTATTGTATGCCATGAAAATAATCTATAATCCTTATTTAACAGGTAATGCGTACATTTCACAGAATTTGTGGGATGTAATAGCTGTAGGAGATGCGGCTCTTTTGGAGCAACTCCTTATGCGCGCAGGTTTGCCACAAATTGTGGTGGACGATTCCGAAACAGCAGAAAAAGAGCGAGCTCAAGCCTATGCAGATGCAATAATGGAACAAGGAGATACTCTATTCTCCGCCTCTCTTCAGTCTGATTCAGAAGGTACTGCCAAGCAGCTATTGAAATGGCGAGATTTCTTGGTTATGGCTGGCTGGACTACAGCGAACACCATAAATGCAGAAAGTGACAAACTACAAGTCTTCGCGTCATGCGACGAAGCTCTCAAAGCCTATCCGAGTCGTGCGGATAGATGGAGAGAAGTGTATCAATTTCTCAAAGACGGACATGAGATTCTAAAAGACACGGATTCCATTGAAGTTCGCATTCCTAAGGTATTAATACCACCAATGATTGCCGAAGTATTAAAGTTGCTACCGAATGTTTTATACGCAATGGAGTCTTTGGATAGAGGTCTCAAAACAGAAGGACATTCTTGCACTGTTATTACTCCAAACGAGCAATATGAGGCGTGGCAATTATTGGTGAAACTTCCGTATGACGCTGAGACAATGCTGGTCTGCGCTGATGAAAAACGCTTAAATGATACGATGCAAGCCATTGGCGGTAAACAATGGAGAACGGATCGTGTTGGATGTCCGCATCCCGCTGCAACCGTTCTTGATCAGATGGATATTCCTAAACGACTTGTTTGGTTGGACTGCGCAGGCACTGGGTTGATACTGGATCCTTATGATTTTTTGTCATCCGAAGAGAGAAAAGCACTGGCAATCATAGATGCAGAAACGCGTAGCGCAATGCAGATGCAGTGGTTATATACTACGCTCAATAGAATCGATGATTGGATTCTTGTTACTCCTAAATATCATTTGGGTAAATCTCTGGGAGAACATCCGATTATCACTTCGCTGAAGCAAAGCAAAGGTTTTTATGATGGTGCATGCACTGAAGGACAGAAGATTATACTCCCGCAAACGACACCGACAGATGTCAGAAAACTAGTCCCAATAGGCAATATCTCGATTGATAAGGATGTGCTATCAAAAATTCTTTATCCCTCGGACAGCTATTCTTCGATTGATACATTGGTGAATGCTCCGTTTGATTACCTAATGGAGAATATGGGCGGTTTGGATGCTCCTGAAGATGATCAGGAATCCAATGAGAATTTGATGAAGGGCCCAATTGCACACAAAGTGGTGGAACTGTTGGTCAATAAGAACAAAACCGAAGTATACACCTTAGCTGAGATTCAATCGCGCTTTTACAAACAATACGATGAACTCTTCGAGCAGGCAATGGAAGTAGAAAAGGAATGTGCAGCATTTCTTAAACTACCTGAAAATAAAAATATGCTGGTCCTATTCAAAGAAGATGCAAAAAAGAGCATTGAGCATCTCATTGATATAATCAAGGAGAAGGGTCTTACGTCTCATCGTTCGGAGTATGAGGTAACAACCAAGTTTGATCCCTTCGCGAATCCGCATGGTTATGTCGATTTGCTGCTGAAGGATGGGAATGGCAATCTTGTTATCATTGATTTGAAATGGTCCAATAATAAGACTTATCCTGATAAAATTAAAAAAGGAGAGGCCTATCAGCTCTATATGTACAAACATGCCGTGGAAGCGCAAACCGGTAAAACTGTAGCATGGTATGCATATTACTTGTTTCCTGAAAAAGAATTATATGTACAACCTGATGGTGTGAAAACAAAATGGGACGAATGGATAAAAAAGCGAGAGGCTCGCTTAGGTCAATTATCTGAGGGTACTATTGAACCTGTAGTAAAGGGTTCAGAGAAGGAAAAATACCCTATGCACATTATCTTGAAAAACCTTAAAATGAAATAATCTATCATGAAAAACATTACATATATTAGCGCAGGAGCAGGAAGTGGTAAAACTACCCGTATTATTGAAGAATTGGTAACGGCGCTCCAAAAGATACGTCCGTCCGAGGTTATGATGACCACCTTTACCCGTACAGCTGCGCAGGAAATGCAAGAACGGGCAAAAAAGAAATTGTTGGAGTTGGGTAAAATCAATGAGGCGAACGAGATGGGCGCTGCTACTATTGGCACTATCCATTCCGTCTGCCTGCGTTTTATCCAGAAATACTGGTATTTGGTTGGACTTAGTCCTGATAGCCAGCAAATGGATGAGAATGATTTCAATTCCTATGTTGACCAATCCCTCTTTGAAAAGGTTTCCACAGAAGACTTGGAGAACTTTGAAGAATGGCGCAAAGTATTAGGTTGGACACACAAAGAGGGTACTATCACTAAACCCTATGTGGCTTATTGGCGCGATTGGTTACGAATAATGGTCAATAAGGCCCGTTATTATCATATTGATGATTTGGAACTCAGTCGCGAAAAATCCATAGAAGAGATTAATGCAGTTTTTGATCGACATCCATTCAATAAAGCAAAATGTGATAAGTGTCTGGAAGCTTTGCAGATAGCAATGGAAAACGTAAGGGACACTGCAAATACAGCCAATACGAACAAAGAACGACGTAATTATTTAGCCACCTATAATCCACTTATTGCACATGGAAAAATAGAAATAAAATCTATTGCAGCGATACAAGAAGAATATGATGCACTAAAGGCTGAAGCTGCTAAGGTGGTTTTTTGTAACGAATATAGAGAAGCTGCCATCGCTATCGTTGATAAATTGTTTAAGATCTTGACCGCCTGGCGTAAGGAATACCAAGAATACAAGAAAACGAAGAAGATGATGGACTTCAATGACATGGAGGTCCTTTTCTTGGAATTGCTAAAAAAACCAGAAGTACAAGCAGAAATTGGCAAATACCAACTTGTCTTGGTGGACGAATTCCAGGATTGCAACCCAATGCAAATAGATATCTTTAGCCGTATTGCCGACTTAGTTCCGCGTAGCATTTGGGTTGGAGATCCTAAACAGGCCATCTATGGTTTTAGAGGAACAGACACAACTTTGGTAAAGGAAGTGAGTGACAAAATTGTCAACGGGAAAAATGGCTGCATCCGAGACTGCTTGGAATTCTGTTATCGTTCACGAGAAGAGTTGGTAAAGCATGTAAAAGACATCTTCTTGCCTATTTTTAGTAAAGAACCGTTCTTCTTAAAAGATGACGAAATAAAATTAGAGGCTGGTAGAAAATGCAAATTGGATTCTCCCCATCTTCAATCCTGGACTATCTATAAAAATGGTAATAGGACTAATTACTCTGGTATTGCATACAATATCAAGCAACTGGTTGAGTTACAAGAAACATATGTTGAACCCAAGAATCAACCAAAGCGCTTGGCACAATATGGGGATATAGCTATTTTGGCTCGTAATAACAGTACTATTTCCAAACTTACTAAAGCACTCCGTGATTTTGGCATTCCTTTCTTCGCCACGGAAGATAATGACAATGAGAAACAACCCATTGAGCAGAAATTGCTAATGGCATTGGCGCAATATAAACTCAGCCCGAAATATCGTCCGCATCTTCGTGCCGATATTCTTCACTTGCTAAAAGATATATCGTCGCAAGATCTTTTGAATGACTATCTTAAGAATATCTCTGTCTCCTTGGATGAGAATAACAAACGGAAATATGACAAAAGAGATGAATGGAAAACGGACGATGAGCTAATCCAACGCATTGAGCAGATTGTCAAAGACTGCTATGCAAAAGGCCTATATGATACACTTACCTCTTTCGTGGATTGTTTGCGGTTATACGACCTTATTGCAAAGTGGGGTGACGCAGAAATTCGTCGTAGTAATGTTCATAAAATTCTTCAATTAGCAGAAGATTTTGATCACCACTGTGAAATATTGGGAATTGAGAAACCTACATTCGCAGATTATGCCAAGTACATGGATGATGTGAGTGCTAAAACGGAATTGGATCTGAATAGCCCTTCTGTTAAAATTCTTACGATGCATAAGTCCAAAGGCTTGGAATGGCCAATTGTGATTTACTATGATGGAGATAATGATTTCGCAGAGCCTGAGAAGATTGTTGAAAAGGAGTTTTTTAATATTCGTGAACAGCGTATAGACAGAAATAAATATTGGCTGCGCATATTCCCGTGCATAACCGATAATAGTACTTCTAAGGAGTTGTTGTACTCCGAAGACTATTTCTGTGAATCCAAACAGCGAGTGGAAGCAGACGAAACGCGACTACACTATGTTTCCCTCACTCGTGCACGGGACATGCTGATTACGGTAACTCAGGATAATGCTGCTGAAGTATATACCCCAACAGCAGAACCGCAACAATACACATTGATTGATACGGTTAAAACGCAGCAAGAAGGTAGCGATTTGACCTATCTTGTTAATCCGAGCAAAAGTGGAATAGCTTCTGCCTTGAAGCCGTCTGATCCTGCCAAAGCCGACCGCATCCATATACCTGAGGAGAAGGCCGATGTTCGCATGAGTACAATCGGTACTTGTATTCACAATATCTATGCGGCTTGCAGCCCTTCTATGGATGATGCTCAGGCAACAGAAATGGCACAAAGGATAATAAAGTCCGTTAACTTGTCTAAGATACTCAAGGCGGAAGAAGTAATTAAAGCCATCCGCTCTTTGTATGATTATCTGAACCAAGAACACGGCACTCCTACATCTATAGCTCATGAAGTTCCGTTCTCCTTCGTTCGCAAGAATGGACAGTTGCTGCGTGGAGAGATGGACCTGCTTTGGCACACAAAGGATGGCGTTGTGTTGGTGGATTATAAAAATATTCAGGGAGAAGAAGCTAACCCCGAGCACTATGCTTCCCAGATGGAAGCGTACCGCGAGGTGCTCAAATCCGCCGGCCTGGCGTGCAAAGGCATCTTCCTTTTCTACGCCACCCTTGGACAAATCATCGAACTTAAATAAACTATCGTATGAAAGAAGAAGATAGCGCATTCAATGGTTGCGAAAGTTTGACTTCTATGATCATTCCTAATAGCGACATGGACATTGGCCTGAGCACACCCGAATTTATGAGTAACAATTAACCCATTAAGTACTCCTATAAAGATAATAATCAACAATCATGCAACTCTATCACGGTTCACCTGAATTATTTTCTGTTTTTGATTTGAGCAAAGCAGGTGAAAGTACAGGCGTAAAGTTCGGCTTTGGTGTATACCTTACTGAGTCTGAGGCTAGTGCAGTGCACTATTCTCAACCACGCAACATGGAGCAAATGGCTCCTAATCACTATCTCTATACCCTAGAGATACCAGATCTCACTCCTACTAACCACTTGGTATCAGCATTGCCTGTTAACGAGGTGATCGTTAGCAAGGTGCAAACGAAATTAGGCATTGAAGCTCCTGCTAAGGTGCTTCAGGAAGGCAAAGAGTTTCGTAAATGGGTTGGTATGACTTTGCTTGGAACTAAGAAAAGTGCTTTTGCTGAGGAGAAAGCAGCTGCAGAATTGCTCAATAGCCTTGGCGTATTGTACAATGTGTGGCCTCAAGCACAGACCAAGCCTGATGGTTTGAAGAACATTGCAGTGTTTGATGCGGCTAATGTGAAGATCGTTAAGGTGGAACAGATTGAGGTGGAACTCAAGTGCAAGAAGTACGTACTTGCAGGCAGAAAGAACGTGTGATATGGCAAAAATCGTAAATTGGATAAAGGAGTTTTATCCACAGTACATGGGCATAAAGCGCTATCCTGCTAATCAGTGTGCTCGTGTGAAATGCGCAACAGAAGAGTGGGGAATACTAGGCAATTTTGGTCGCGCAGCAGTAGTGGTCAATGGTGTGGAGTTTAGCAACACTGAGAAGTTATTCCAATGCATGAAGTTTACGTATGCTCCTGTTGTTCGGGAGATTTATGCTCAAAGTAATATGAGCATAAAGATGAAGGCTAAGAAAAAGGACTACGAACAGTATGTACGCGAAGATTGGAAAAAAATCTTTCTGGATGCGTTGAAGTTTGTGCTTGTAACCAAGTATGAGCAATCCGAGGCTTTTCGCAATGAATTGGAGCGTAGCAAGGGACTTTATATTGTGGAAGATGAGAGTAGCCGCAGAAAAGATGCTGACGCTTATGGTGCAGTACTTGTAGACGACGAGATGGTAGGTCCAAGTCTTTTGGGACAATTCTTGATGGAACTTCGCGATACGGGCAAGCTGGATTATACTCTGCCTGCTGATGCGCTCGATTTCATCGAACATCTAAAGTCGCCACACAAATCAATAAACGTCCTCAATCAAGGAGAATGTAAATTTAATTAACGTATAGATAATCAGTAATATGTAATAGTGTAGATCTGGGCGATTTTGCTGCATTTTTGCCATAAAAAAGTTGCGCCGATGTGGGACCGATAGAATAGTATGAGAAGAATGAGAAGGTGAAATGTAGATAATTTACCCCAATTTCTCATCGTGGATGCGTATTATTGGCAGTATGAAGCACATATATAAGGGGTAAGAATACTGCAAAAAAAGGACCAGAAATCCTCCCTTTCCGCAGAGAAAACGAGTAACGAGAGTTGCTCGTTTTCTTTTTTATGTAAAAACTGCTGCTTGAGTAAACTTTGTATTTTGCTCGTTTATTCGTATCTTTATAAATAAATTATGAAGATACTCGTACTCGCAGTGAAATACCCAAGTAAACTTTGTATTTCGCTCGTTTATTCGTAT